>ERZ764778.1493-NODE-1493-length-23660-cov-10.570515_pt1 | contig 23660 bp, 20 predicted proteins | sample MGYA00374951_ERZ764778 | MGnify/ENA primary metagenome ERZ764778 (study PRJEB28918, sample SAMN05720193) | bioreactor metagenome | isolation source: Anaerobic biogas reactor | place: USA:Washington, USA | collected 2015-08-08 ...
CGGTGATCTCCGCCTTGAGAGGGCGATGTCCTAACCGCTAGACGAACGGGCCACGATGGGTGCGTCACCGGGCGGGCAGGCCCCGGCGCGAGCATGTAATGTACCTGTCGGCGGGCCGAGCGTCAACCCACCTGGCTGTGCATCGCTCCACGGAGGACGACCCGAAGATGATTGCCAACATCCGTCTGGACGTCGGGTGGGACGAGCTGTGCGCCGCACTGACGAGTTCGGCCGCTTGCGGAAGCATGTCGTTGCTCGATGGAGCGGGCACGCGAACGGGTCGCCGGGCCGTCCATCCGGTCTCGCGCGGCCGGGATGGACTCTCGTGGGTTCTCAGCCGGTTTGGTGTCGGCGCCGGCGACGAGGTGGTGGTCACCGACCTGATGTGCGACACGGTGGGCGAGGCCGTGTACTCGACCGGGGCGCGGCTGGTCACGTATGGGCTCGTCCCAGGATCGTTCATGCCGTCCCCGCAGAGCTGCGAACAGGCGATCTCCGGCAGGACAAAGGCCTTGATCGTCCCCCACCTCTATGGTCTGCAGACGGGCCTCGCGGACTTTGCCTCCCTGGCCACGGAGCACGGTCTCCTGCTGATAGAGGATTCCGCGCTCTCCTTCCCGGTCAACGACGGTGCGCTGGAGGACCGGCAGACCCCGGCGGGATGCTCCCTCTACAGCTTCAACTACGGCAAGCCGCTCGCGGTGGGCTGGGGCGGTTTGGTATCGCTCTCTCCGTCGCTGGCCGCCGAGGTGGGACTTCCCCCAGTCGAGTCTATGGACGAGGAGGACGACCGTTTCTACGCGGCCGCATTGCTGGTGGGACACGTCATGACCGATTCCGCGCGCCGGTCGGGCGCGATCACCAGGGCCGATGTCGGGCTTCACCTGCTCACGGCAGAGGGTGGAGGAGGCCGGCCTGCGGTTCCCGATCGGGCTGCTGTTGACGCGGTCTTCGAGGCTGCGGGGGAAGGCCCGGCGGCCGTGCTCGAGTGGTGCAGCAGGAGGGGGTCCGGTGTGCGTCGATCGTGGCGCGGGACGCCGATGCCCTCCGGAGTCGGCGGAGCGGTCGGGCGAGCCAGGGCCCTCGCGGCGTGGTTGCGCCTGGGCCGCATCGGCGCTCACGGCGAGTCGGAAGCCGAGCCAATGGAGGTGCTGCGTCCTGGTGGTTACGCCGAGCGCCTGCTTGGTCTGCAGGAGCGCCGGCTGCGAGAGGGAGACACTGCGGCGTCCCGGCGGGCGACGGCCTCCTTCTATGCCGCCAACCTGGATCCGGATAGATGGACCTTCGCAGAGGCAGACCAAGCAGCCTACTGGCTGAGCTACCCGGTGGCGGCGCAGCGTCCCCTCCGGCGCGACCGCCTGGTGCGGGCCGTCGCCGAGCGTCTTGCCGTGGATGTGTGCCCCTACGTGTGGCCGGACGTGCTCCACCGCATCCCGCGGCTCCGGGGCACTGTCGTCGCCGGGCCGGACTCGGTCGAGTCGGCACGCTTGGTAGACGGGCTGCTCAACCTCCCGGTCCACGGACAGATGCCGCTTGAAAAGGCCAAGGCACTCGTCGAGTTGCTGAATGAGGAGGCCGCTTGTTGAGCTGCTGAACGGGGCGGCCGGTCGTTGATCTGCGGAGGGCCCGGATGTGAGCGCAGCAGCTGGAGAGGGGAGATGGCTGCCTGGCAAGGATTCGAACCTCGACTAACTGGTCCAGAGCCAGTCGTGCTGCCGTTACACCACCAGGCAAAGCGGCGCCAAGTTTACCATCACATGCGGTCGGCGGGCGACCTCCCGGGCACTACTACCGGCAGAACCCGATGCAGTCCGAGTAGTACTTGACCCCCAAAGCGGCCAAGACCGCACGTGCTTCCGGGGTGGGATCGCCGAGCACGATGGCTTCTACCAAGCTGGACACTTTCATCGACGCTTCGAGAATGGGCCGCACGTTCGCGAAGTGGGTGATGAACGACTCGGAGTCTACGTAGTATTCGCTGAGATAGCAGTCTGTACCACTCTCGTCGATGAAGAACTCGTATCCAAGCGTCCCGGGCTCCTTGGCCTGGGCGTTGGAGGCGCCAAGCTGCGCCGTCTTCTTGAACTCTTCCAATCCTCCGGGTTCGATGGTCTGGTGGACGATCAAGCGAAAGGGTCCATCTGACATGGCTGAAGCTCCTCCTGTTTCGCGGGACACGGATCTATCAGCGACTCGCCGCTCTAGCTCCGGCCCTGTCTGCTCTCTATCCTCGCCCAGGTGTCTTTCAGGGTAACGGTGCGGTTAAAGACCGGAGCACCGGGACGCGAATCCTCCGGATCGGTGAAAAAGTACCCGAGCCGTTCGAACTGACACCGCGTGCCGGGGGCGGCCGCCGCGAGCGACGGCTCCAGCTTGCAGTCCGTCAGGATCTCCAGCGAATCCGGTGCCAGGTTCTGCGTGAAATCCTCTCCCTCCGGGACGTCGTCAGGGTTCTCCACCGTGAAGAGCTTGTCGTAGAGCCGCACCTCGGCGCCGACGGCATGAGCCGCCGACACCCAGTGGATGGTCGACTTCACCTTTCGTCCGTCGGGCGTGTCGCCACCGCGCGTGGCCGGATCGTAAGTGGCGTGCACCTCGACGAGCTCGCCGGTCACCGGATCCTTCTCCACTCCGGTGCAGGTGATCAGATAGGCGTAGCGCAGCCGGACCTCCACACCCGGGCTCAAGCGGTGGTATTTGGGCGGCGGTACTTCGCGGAAGTCGTCCTGCTCGATATAGATGACCCGTGAGAACGGCACCTTGCGCGTGCCCGCGGAGGCATCCTCGGGGTTGTTGATGGCGTCGAGCTCCTCGACCTGCCCCTCGGGGTAGTTGTCGATGACCACTTTCAGCGGCCGCAGCACGGCCATTACTCGCGGGGCGGTGCGGTTGAGGTTCTCGCGCACGAAGTGCTCCAGATATTCAAGCTGCACCATGTTCTCGCGCTTGGCCACCCCGACGGCGTGGACGAACGCGCGGATGGATTCAGGCGGATAGCCGCGGCGCCGCATAGCGGCCAGGGTGGGCATGCGGGGGTCGTCCCAGCCTCGCACGTGCCCCTCTTGTACGAGCCGCAGGAGCTTGCGCTTGCTCATGATGGTGTAGGTGACGTTGAGGCGGGCGAACTCGCGCTGGCGCGGGTGGACGCGGGGCAGCTCGAGGGCTTCGAGGATCCACTCGTAAAGCGGCCGATGTACCTCGAATTCCAGCGAGCAGAGGCTGTGCGTGATGCCCTCGACGTAATCGGAGAGGCCATGGGCGAAGTCGTACATGGGGTAGATGCACCACTTGTCGCCGGTGTGGTGGTGTGAGGTGTGGCGGATACGGTAGAGCACCGGGTCGCGCAGCCACACGTTGGGTGCGGTCATGTCGATCTTGGCGCGCAGCACACGGGCGCCGTCGGGGAACTCGCCGGCCCGCATGCGCTGGAACAGGTCGAGGTTCTCGTTGACAGAGCGGTTGCGGTAGTTGCTCTCCTGTCCAGGCCGGTCGGGCGCGCCGCGCATGACGTCGACCTCCTCCGCGGAGTGGTCGTCGATGTAGGCTTTGCCGCGGCGGATCAGTTCGAGCGCGTACTCGTAGAGCGCCTCGAAGTAGTCGGAGGCGTAGAAGGGCTCGATCGCTGCACCCTGGCTGTCGGCCACTCTGACCGGGGGCATGAAGAAGTCCTGGCGGCCGCCCACATCCAGTTTGTCGGGCGACGTGCCGGCCCGCTTGAAGCAGAGACGGTCGTCCGCCCAGCCGTCGATGAGCCACTTGATGTCGGTGGTGATGGAGTCGACATACTCCACGTCTTCTTTGGTGGGGTTGGTGTCGTCCATGCGCAGGTTACACCGGCCCCCGTATTGCCGGGCGATGCCGAAGTTGATGCAGATAGCCTTGGCGTGACCGATGTGAAGGTAGCCGTTGGGCTCAGGGGGGAAACGGGTGACGACGCTGTCGATACGACCCGAATCGAGGTCCTGTTGGACGATCTCGCGGATGAAGTCCTGGCGTTCCGGCTGCGCTTGCGGGTCTTCGATGACGTTCGGCTCTGGCATGGCTATCGAAACTCCTGGCTGGATCTTAGGCTTTGGTCATGGCTTGTGCCGCGCCGAGACGGGCAAGAGTCTTATCGCGTCCTATCAAGGTGATGGATTCGAACAGCGGCAGCGACACCATCGATCCGGTGATCGCCACGCGCAGCACCTGGAACATCGCCTTGGGCTTGATCTGCAGCGCATCCGGGATGAGGCGCAACGCATCCTCGATGTACCCGGTCTCCCACGGGTCGAGCGAAGTCAGTGTGTCGGACGCGGCTGCGAGGACGCGGCTCGCATTCTCTCCGGAGAGAGCCTTCTCGGCTGCCGCAGGATCGACTGTGAGATCCTCTTCGAACAAGAAGCGGACCATGGGCACGATATCGGTCATGCGCTTGGCCCGGTCGGACACGAGCGGCGCTAGCGCCAGGTACCAGTCGTGCTGTTCTTCCAGATCACCCGCGAGTGCAAGGCCTGCCTCTTGGAGCCAGGGGAACATACGGGCCACGAACGTCTCCCGGTCCATCTCTCGTATGTAGACGCCGTTCATCCATTCGAGCTTCTCGAAATCGAAGACGGCCGGGCTGGTGGATATGCGCTCAAGGGAGAAATTGGCCTTCAGCATATCGGCAGGGATCACCGTGGTCTCACCATCGAGAGACCACCCAAGTAGAGCGAGATGATTGAGGAGCGCCTCCGGTAGATAACCCTCATCGCGAAACGCTTCGACCGATGTCGCTCCGTGTCTCTTGGAGAGCTTCTTGCCGTCGGTGCCCCAGATCATGGAAAGGTGGGCGAACATCGGCACGGGTTTGCCGAGGGCCTCGTAGACCAGGATCTGGCGGGGCGTGTTGGAGAGATGATCGTCGCCGCGGATGACGTGCGTTATCTCCATGTCGGCATCGTCGACCACGGTGGCGAAGTTATAAGTGGGAGTGCCGTCTGCACGCACGAGCACGTAGTCATCCATGGCGTTCCCATGGAAGATTGTCTCGCCGCGCACGGCATCGGGCACCACGATGTCCCCCCGGTTCTCCGGTACCGCCAACCGCCACACGTGAGGCTCTCCGGCCGCGACGCGCGCGGCGGCCTCCGCCGGGTCGAGCCGCCGGCAGGTGCGGTCGTAACCGCTTACGCCGCCCTCTGCGCCGGCCTGCCCGGCGCGCACCGACGCTCGCTTGGCCTCGAGTTCCTCGGAGGAACAGAAGCAGGGGTAGGCGCTACCATTCGCCTTCATGCGTTCCAGAGCCACTGTGTAGTTGGCGGCCCGCTCTGTCTGGAAGTACGGGCCGTAAGGACCGCCGACTCCCGGCCCCTCGTCCCAGTCGATGCCCAGCCAGGTGAGTGAGCGGAGTATCTGCTCCGTGTTCTCCGCGATGGAACGGCCGGGATCGGTGTCGTCGATGCGTAGTACAAAACTGCCGCCGGTGCGGCGGGCGAATGCCCAGTTGTAGATGGCCGTGCGGGCACCACCGACATGAAGAGCCCCGGTCGGACTCGGGGCAAAGCGAACGCGGACTCTATCAGACATAGGTCCTTCCTCGGACTCTCGGGTCAACCAACTATACCGTCAAACTCGCGCTGAGAATGCTTCTCGCTCTATGATAACCAGTAGCACGCGTCAAACGTCATCGCGGGAGGCTCGAAATGGGGTATTTCAGCATTCTTGGGGCGATACCGGGGTTCTTCATCAGCTCGCTTCTGGTATGGGCGCTCTGGAACCCGGTAGCCCGCAGAGTCGGATGGGACCTCGATATCAGCTACGTGCAGGCCATGCTGGTCACGATCTTCCTGTGGCTTGCCGTGGCGCCGCTGGCCACCGTGAGGCAGGCGAGGAAGAAGTAGGGGGTCCGCGGCCCGGCCGGAGGTCTATTGCGTGGTTTCGGCCTCCACCAGGCCGTCCACGTTGTACTTTCTGCGGAGCGCCGGCTTGTCGATCTTGCCGGTCGCGTTGCGCGGCACGTCGTCGAAGATGATCTTGCGCGGCCGCTTGTAACGAGGCAGGTCTGCGCAGAACTCCATGATCTGCTCCTCGGTGCAATGCTGGCCGCGTTTGAACTGGATGACCGCTGCGGCGATCTCACCCAGGCGCTTGTCGGGCAGGCCGATGACCGCCACGTCCTTGATAGCGTCGTTGTGATGTAGGAAGTCCTCCACCTGGACGGGGTAGATGTTCTCGCCGCCGCTGATGATGACGTCTTTCTTGCGATCGACGAGGTATATGAAGCCATCTTCGTCTTCCCGCGCCATGTCGCCCGTCAGGAGCCAGCCGTCGCGCAGCACGGATTCGCTGGCCTCGGGGTCGTTGAAGTAACACTTCATGACCCCCGGCCCTCTTACGGCCAGCTCACCCACTTCGCCCGGGGTGACCGGCTCACCGGATTCCGTCACGATCTGCGTCTCCCACATGTGGCCGGCCTTACCGATGGCGCCCACCTTCCGGACGTTTTCCACCCCCAAGTGTACGCAGCCGGGACCCACGGATTCTGTCAGGCCGTAGTCGGTGTCGTATTGGTGATGGGGGAAATGCTCAAGCCAACGGTGCACTAAGCTCGGCGGGACCGGCTGAGCTCCCATGTGCATGAGTCGCAATTGATCGAGTTGATAGTCGCTCAGTCTGATATCCCCTCGGTCGACGGCTTCCAGTATGTCCTGAGCCCAGGGGACGAGGAGCCAGATGAGAGTGACCTGCTCTTCGGAGATGGTCTGGAGTATCCATTCCGGCTTGGTGCCGCGCAGCAGGACGCCCTTGCTACCGGCCAGGAGGCTACCGAACCAATGCATCTTGCCACCTGTATGGTAGAGCGGGGCTATGCACAGGAAGTTGTCTTCGCGGCCTTGCGCGTGATGCGCCTGCTCGACGATGGCGGCGGACATGATGCTGCGGTGGTCGTGCAGGATGGCCTTGGGGAAGCCGGTGGTCCCTGACGAGAAGTAGATCGCCGCATCGTCGTCTTCTGAGATCTCCGCACGGGGAGCCTTGCTCGAGTATCCCTTGACGGCTTGGGAGTAGCTCTCGGCGAAGGTGGGGCAAGCGCCGTCTACGAAAAAGCGTGGCTCGACCTGCGGGATGCGGTCGATTATGGCCTCCACACGGCCGATGAACTCAGGCCCGAAGACGAGGGCGTCGACCTCCGCCAGTCTCAGGCAGTACTCGATCTCCTCGGCGGTGTACCGGTAGTTCATGGGCACCGCCACCGCTCCGGCCTTAAGGACCCCGAAATAGATGGGCAGCCATTCCAGACAGTTCATCAGTAAGATGGCGACCTTGGCTCCCTTGTCGATGCCGCGGCTGAGCAGGAGATTGGCGAACCGGTTGGCCGCCCTGTCGAACTGCCGCCAGGTCATCTCCCTGCGGGAGTGCTCGAAAGGATTGGTTTCCATGAGTTCGTACTCACGCCAGGTGACCTCGTGCTTCTCTTTCACTTCGGGATTGCACCCGACGAGGCAGACCTCGTCGCCGTAGAGCTGAGCGTTACGCGCGAGTACGTCGGTGATGAGCATCGGTCGTGTCCCCCGGTTGCCTGATCGTTATGCGGGCCGAGCGGGCCTCTAACTGTGGCCCGCCGCCAAGGTCAACAGATTACCCCAAGGGCTCCGACTTTGCTCAGAGTGGCAGGTCTTTCCTCTCGAATATCCTCATGGCGAAGACGTACAGCATGATGCCCACGACGCCCAGGACCACGAACTGCGCCCAATAGTCGCCCCGGTTGATGATCAGGGTGGTGTCGAAGAGCGTCACCAAGGAGAAGTACTTCAGGGGCTCAAGTGTCGTGTTGACCTGGCTCAAGAAATAGAGGATGAGGAACGCGAAGGGGAGTCCCGCGCCGAGCCCGAGGGAGTGCTTCGAGAGGTTGAAGATGCACGAGGCCAAGTAGGAGATGCCGCTGATCGCGAACATCAGGAGCAGGCAGCCCAAGTTCATCATGAGGAAGGCAAACGGATCAAAGTCGACACCCAGGTCGGAAGAGACCTCCATGGCGCCGAGCGACTGGTCGATCATGATGGTGAGGGTGGCCTCGTCGAGGCCGGACACTTCACTGGCTACGGCCATGGCCGCGGGGTCGGTCTTCAGGATGCCCATGTTCTGCATCAGCTTGCCCGTTTCCATCTTGAGATGCCCCGCGGCCGCTGTCAGGCCATCCGACAAGGCCTGCTGCATGACCTCCTTCTGTGCTTCTTGTTCCTCGGCCTGGGCAGTCAACTGGTCTATGTAGGCACTCAGAGTGGTGGTGTCCATCCCCATTTTCGCGGCAGCCGCCTCGAGCGCCGCGGGGTCGTTCTGGATGAGTGAGGGCGTCTCCTCCACCTCGTCGGGCTTCAGACCGAGAACGTCCGCCGCGGCCGCATAAGCGTCACGGGCCATGGCCTGTATGAGGTAGGTAGAGTACACGCTCGCGTCGACACCGCGGGCCGCCGCGCCGGCGCTGAAGGCGCTCGGGTCGCGTACGATCAGCGAGAGGTCATTGGCCACGGTCTCCTCGTCGAGCTGCAGCACCTTCGCCGCCGCTTTCACGTCGGCGGTGTGCTGGTCGCCCCACACGGCGTCGTGTTTGAACTGGACGGTCAGCAGCCCGGCGGTGCCGGCTATCACGTACATGACCAGTATGGCGAGGACAAGGAAAACGGCCTTGGTGAAGACCACCTTCCTCCGCCGTGTCGGAGTGGAGAGCGTGTAGGCCATGGAACCGCGGTCGACCTCTGAAGCCACGAGAGTGTTGGCGGTGACCACGACGAAGACCATGGCGACCATGAGGCCGGAGAAGCCGTAGACGGTCTGACTCATGATGCCGAGGAGGGAGCTGAAGATGTCGAGCTGATCTCCCGCCGCCTCGGCCATGGGGGTGTCTTTGATGGCATCCATGAAGGCGGCGGTCGCCGAGGGGTCGTGGAACGCAGCAGGGAGCGAAAGCATGGCGGTCAGTACTACAGTGCAGATCACCCACAGGATGTAGTTGCCCTTGATGCTTTGCCAGAAGATGGCCCTACTGAACATCGTCCGCTTCCTTCTTGTAGATGCTGTTGAAATATCGTTCCAGCGAGTACTTGATCTCGGTGAAGAACTTGATGCGATAGCGCGTGAGAGCCAGGATGAGACGGTTGATCTCGTCGTCGTCCACGTTGACGAACACCTGGTTGGTAGAATCGCGCCTCTCGGCTACCTGGAATGGTTCGGAGAGAAAGCGCGTGAAATCCGTGGCAGCGCGGAACTCGATCTTGTAGGTCTTTCTTCTGTTCCGCCGGATGGCGGTGGTGGAGGCGACGTCGACGATAGAGCCGTCCTTGATCATCGCCACGCGATCGCAGGTGTACTCCAACTCGTTGAACATGTGCGACGACATGAAGATGGTCTTGCCGCGCCTGCGCTCCTCGACGAGCAGGTCGATGAAGGACTCGCGCATCAAAGGGTCGAGGCCGGTGGTCGGTTCGTCCAAGATCAAGACGGGCGGATCGTGCATGAAGGCGGCTACCAGGGCGGTCTTCTGCTTCATGCCCTTCGACATGCGCTTGAGGTTGGCCGAGGCGTCGAGTTGCAGCGCGTCCAGAACGTAGTCGCGATGTTTGACATCGACGTGCTCGAGCATGGCCGCCTGCCGCTCCAAGAAGGCGAAACCGGTGGGTTCGTCGGGGAAGGCGATCTCGCCGGGTACGTACCCCACGAGCCTCTTGACCCGCTCTGACTGGGTCCAGCAATCGAGGCCCTGGATAGAGCATGTGCCCTCGTGGGAGCGCAAGAATCCCATGAGGTGCCGGATGGTCGTCGTCTTGCCGGCTCCGTTGGTGCCGACGAACCCGAAAGTCTCTCCTTCTTCGACCGCGAGATCGATATCGAAGATACCGCGGCCACGCCCGTAGTCCTTGGTGAGGCGATGGATCTCAATCAGCGACATGAGCGATGCCCTCCTCGACAGTCTTCCTGCGGTCGTAGAAGTCGAGGAAGAACTCCTCCAACGTGAACTTCTGCTCCTTCAGGTATTTCAAAGAGTAGCGGGAGAGCAGCGAGAAGAACTCGTTGACGTCGTCGTCGTGGATGCCGACCTTGACCTGCATCTTCTCCGGATGGGCCGTGATCATCTCTAGGCCGGTCTCGCGGGTGAAGCGGTCGAAATCCTCGGCGGAGAGGAACTCGATGTCGTAGACCTTGTCCTGCCGGTGCCGGAGGTCGTCGGTCACGATCTGCGAGACGATGCGACCCTCTTTGATGATCGCGATTCGGTCACAGGTCGCCTCGACCTCGCTGAAGATGTGAGAGGAGAGGAGGATCGTCTTGCCCAGGCCCTTCTCTTCAATTACGAAATCGATGAAGGTGCCCTGCATGATGGGGTCGAGGCCGCTGGTGGGCTCGTCCAACACGAGGATCTTCGGGTCGTGCATGAACGCGGTGACGATGGCCAGCTTGCGCTTCAGGCCCAAGGCCATGCGCTTGAGCTTGCCCGAAGGGTCGAGGTCGAACTTCTCGAGCAAGTACTCTGTCTTGGCCATGTCGGTGATGCCGCGCAGTTGCGCCATGTACTCGATGAACTGGGTACCCGTCAATCCTTGGGGCAGAGCGATCTCGCCCGGTAGGTATCCCAAACCGCTCTGTATCACGGCGGCCTGTTCCCAGCTGTCCAGACCGGTGACGCTGGTGGAGCCGTGCTGTGGCTTGGAGAAACCCATGATGTGCCGGATGGTCGTGGTCTTGCCGGCTCCGTTCGGCCCGAGAAAACCGAAGACCTCACCTTCGTCGACATGAAACGAGACGTCGAAGACGCCCCGTCCGAACCCGTAGTCCTTCGTGAGGTTGTTGACCTCGAGCATGTGCGTCCGCTCGTCTATGGCGTGGGTTCTCACTCAAACATCTCCGTAGATCTCCCGCCGGCTGATCCGGCCTTGGGCGACAGCCGACCGCATCAGCACAATGGGCTCACAGGAGACAACCAGGCGGGACTGTCGTTTGCCAGATGTTGTATCGGCCGGTGATCGCTCGAGGCTTAGAACGCATCTTCGGCTATCCATCCGGGCGGCGCGTGCCGTTCGTCGCGGATGAAGAAGGTGCAGAGCACGGCCACAGCCGCCATGGCGGCGGAGATGAGGAAGGCGAGGTTGTAATCGCCGGTCTCATCGAAGATCACACCTCCCAGATAGCTCCACAACCCTCCCCCCAACATATGCACGGTCGTGATGAATCCGGAGATGAATCCGATATGAGTCACACCGTAGAGCGCGCCGACGAGAGTCGTGGTGAGAGGTGCCGTCACGAGCAGCGTGAAGCCGAAGCCCAGCGAGAAGATCCAGAAAGGGATCCGACCTTGGAAGAAGAGCACCACGGCGAAAAGGACGACCCTCAGGAAGAAGGTGATTATGATGGGAAGCTTGTTGCCGATGGCGTCTGCTGCGGGACCGGCGAGCAAGATGCCGGGAAGGCTGAGGAGGCCGAGCCAGGCCAGCATGGCGGCCGCGGTGCCCGAGGAGATGCCGTAGTCGGTGACCAGGGGTACGAGATGGGTGGTGACAAGGGAGTCGGCGCTCCCGCAGATGAACATGACCACCGTGAAAAGCCACAGGGAGCGGGTCCGCATGGCTTCAACCAGAGTCAGATCTCTGGGACCATCGACGACGCGGACCGATTCCGAGATGGGACCGCCTGCAGGATCAGGGGCCGCACCGGACGCGGATTCGGGCAGAGTCTCTGATAGACCACCGGCCGGCCGCCGGTCTCGCGCTCCGTAGGGCTTGAGCCCGAAGTTACGCGGATCGCCGCGGATGATCCAGAAGGTGAGGGCGAGATTCACCACCAGGGAGATGATGCCCATCCACAGGCTCGTGCTCTTCCAACCGGAGATGTCGATCATGTCGGAGAAGACGGGGATGAGGAAGAACTGCCCGAAGCAGTAGCCCCCGAACGCCAGGCTTACGGCGAGTCCTCGCCGCTTCTCGAACCATCTGCCTATCAGCGAGCCGAACAGCGGGATCGTCGTCCCTCCGAGGCCGGCCGCGTTCAACACGCCGAAGTATAGGTAGAACTCCCACAGGGAGCCCATGGCGGCCATGAGTATGTAGCCCACGGAGAAGAGGACCGTTGAGATGGCGATGATCCATTTGGGGCCGTATCGGTCGTACAGGCGGCCCGTGATGACGAGCGACACTGCATACACGGCCATGTTGACGAAGATGGCCGCGGATATGGCACTGCGGCTCCACCCGAAATCGGCGGCCATGGGTTTGACCATGATGCCGATCGTGGATCGGATCCCCGCGTTCAAGAAGAGGATGACGAACGCAGCGGCTAGTATGTACCACCCGTGGAAGACGCGAGGCGTACGGCCGGTCCTACTCATGCGCGGCGGCTTTCCCTCCGCCTGTTCGGATCGGGGCGTTCACCCGTTCCGGGACCATCAGCTCTTCTCTGGGCCCTTGTCCTCGGCCTCGGCTTCTTGTTCGTCGTCCTTCATTGCCGACTTGAAGCCCTCGCCACCTTCTTTGAGGCCCTTTTTGAGATCCACGACTTTCTTGCCGGCCGACCGTCCGAGCCGTGGTAGAAGGGAGCCTCCGAAGATGACCAGGATGATCACGACGATGATAGCGATCTCCCAGCCGCCTATGGGCATCTGAGCACTCTCCTCGTTAGCAGTCCGTAGGTCTTTCTACTCATATTGTCGCACGGCTGACGCTCAAAGAGCGGGCGAACCGTACTGTTCCTTCCGGACCTCTTCCTTGATCCGCTGGATATGTCCTCTGCCCAGGGCTTTGACCTCGCAACCCAACTCGAAATAACGGCGGATCTTCTCATCGGACAGGATGCCGAAGCAATCGATCACCGCCAGTTTGGACCCGGCCCACTCCATCACCTGGTCGGGTTCCAGATCCAGATAGGGGGAGTGTCGCACGGCGAAGATGATGGCCTCTACCCCCCGGAGGGCCGCGGCGAGGTCTTTGTGGACGCGCAACTGGGAGAGATCCTGCTGGTTGCGGAAGAATCGGGCCAGCGAGTGCCCGATGGCCGGGTAGGTGTCGGGCGTCTCGAGTTCGTACCAATGCTCAACGTAGGGGTCGTGCACGCTCATTTCCGCACCCATCTCGGCTAGTTTGCGAACCACGAGCTCAGACCCTGAGTAGCGGGTGTCGCCCACGTCCTCCCTGTAGCTGGCCCCGCACACCAGCACCCGCGAGCCGGCGATGTAGCGACCCATGTTGCGGAGTGCATCGCGGGTGAGCTCGGCCACGTGCAGGCTCCGGGTGTCGTTGATGTCGATGGCCGCTGTGGTGATGCGGAAGATGTCGTCTTCGAAGCCCAGGATGTGCTTGTAGGCCCAGTAGCCCAGGCCGCCGTCCTTGGGTAGGCAATACCCCCCGATGCCGGGTCCGGGGAAGATCATGTTGGAATGGGTCGGCCGGACCTTGATGGCTCCGATGACCTTGGTCAGATCGACGCCGTTGCGTTCGGCGAAGAGACTCCACTCGTCCAGGAAGGCAAGGATGGTGGCCCGGTAAGAGTTCTCCACGATCTTGCAGGTCTCGCTCTCGATGGGGCGGTCCATGACGGTGAGCGGGTAGTCCTTGGTGTTGAGGACCTCGCCCAAGAACTTGGCCACCCGTGTGGTGGCCTCCTGGTTGCAGCCCGAGCACACCCGCCAAAAATCGCGGATGGAGGCCACGTACTGCCGTCCCGGCATGACCCGTTCGTAGCTGTGGGCGAGAAGCGGAGCCGATTCGATGCCCCGGGCCTGGAAGGCCTTCCTCATGATGGGATAGGCCACGAACTCGGTGGTGCCCGGGGCCACGGTGGTCTCGATGACCACCAGGCAGTCGGGGGGCACCTTCTCCCCGATGGTCTTCATGGTGGCCTCCAGCGCGGCCATCTCGACCTCACCCGTCTTCATGTCGCCCAGGCTGTGTTTGGTGTAGTCGCACTGCACGTCGACCACCACGCAGTCTGCCAAGGCCAAGCAGTCGCTGTTGTACGTGGCGGTGAGCGTCTTCTTCTCGCGCACACAGCGGGAGATGATGGCGTCGACCTCGGGGTCTTCGGCCTTGACTGGAGACTCACCCCGGTTGAGAAGTGGGATCTTCCAGTAACTGCGCGTGCTGGGGCGTTGGCAGCCGATGACGAACTTGGTAGGCGCGCCGCTCTCGTCCAGGGCGTCGGCGATGATGGCCGCCATGACGGCCCCCACGAATCCCACGCCCATGACGACGACAACCTCCTTGCCCTCGGTCCTGGCTGCGCGGGCCAGCGCTTCTACGCGCGCGAACTCAGTGGCATAGTCCGCCGGGGCCGGTAGGGGGAATGCTTCGCCGGAGGGGCTTATGGATACTTCAGGCATCGCGACTCCGCGTACGAGTTGTGAGTGCTAATGAACAACATTCGTCACCGATGACGTGAACCCTATCGATCATGGTGGCGCCCTCTAGGTCTCGATTCGGTTCGTGTCAAGATCGTCCGGCCGCTCTCTCGATCTTGTCTATCATCTCACGCACCGTGAGTACCTCGGCGAACAGGTGGCTCATGGTGGCCAGCGATGCCCGCTGCAATTCGGCCGCCGGGAGCCCCCCCATATCCGCCGCCGCTGTGCCGTCGATCAGGAAGAAGACGCGGAATTCCCTCTGCATGGCTTCCCGAGCAGTCGTATCGCAACAGACGTTGGTCGCGACTCCTCCGACGATGACTGTGTCGATGCCGCGCGAGCGCAGGATCAGTTCCAGGTCGGTGCCGTGGAACGCGCCGAAACGAGGTTTGTCGAGGATGATGTCTCCTTGTTGGACGACGAGCTCCTGGTCGAGCTGGGCCGAGCGGGCGTCCTCGTTCAGGACGCCCGCTCGCGCAGGAGGCGAAGTCTCGCCGAATATACCCAGGTTGGAACCGTCGGACCTCAGTACCAGTCGGGTGTGGACGACCGTGACACCGGCTTCGCGGCAGACTGCGGCCAGCTGGTTGAGCCGCCCGAGCACGGCGGCGCCGCCGGGTGCATATACAAGCGATTCACGCACGAAGCAGGTCTGCAGATCTACGTTTATGAGGGCAGTCCGCTCGGGGGCCAGCGCAAAGTCAACCACTCCAAGACCTCCGTGATTACAGGGGTTTTACGGGGATGCACAGCTCTACGATATGGGTCGACTCTGGATCGTCGCCCGCCTTGTTGAGGTACACCTCCAAACACGGTCCATCGCTGCACTGATAGCCGCTCTCGGGGAGCCACTGCCCCATCATCGTCTGCCAGATCTCCGAGTACTGATGTGGCAGGATCTCAAAGTGGCCCACCGCGTACGTGCCTGCAGGGACGGTTCGTGTGCCGATCTCACCCTCAGCAGGCGTCCCGACCGGGACGGTGATGGCCGCGTCCACTCGCAGCCGTTCTTCATCGGTGATGCCGGGGTCGTCCTGGTAGATGCTTACGACTTTGGTGTCTGGGCCCAGGAGACCCCGGGGGCCCGCCCAGGAGAACAACTGTCCGAACAGCCGTGCAAAGAGCGCAGTGTCGCCCGCGTAGGGGCCGATGTGGCGGAGATAGGCCACGTACATCTCGGGGATGCTCTTCACTTCGACATTCGCTTCGCCGAATTCCATCATCAACCTCCATGACCAGTTTCTAGAGACTGGATCGAGAATACGCACTGCTGAAGGAGCCGCTTGCCGAGGCTTGCGCATCTCTTGACTCTCGTTGCTCTGATCTTCACGATCCTTGCTGTTGACCGTCCCGCCGGAGCGGATCCAGTCGGTCGCGCTCATGCCGAACGCCTCCCGGAAGACCCGAGAGAAAGCGGCAGGGCTTGAAAAGCCGCACTCGAGCGCCACCTGGGTAATGGGTCTTGCTGGGTTGGAGAGTAACAACGAGGCAGCCTTCTCGATGCGCCGCCTGCGGATGAACGTGCTGAGGTTCTCACCGACCATGGCTTTGAAGACCCGGTGGAAGTGATAGGGCGAGAAAGCGGCGACGGCGGCAAGGGATTCCAGGGGTAGGTCACCTGCCAGGTTCGCTTCGATGTGGTCGATCACTCTGTTGATCCGAGCAACGTACTCGGCGCGCATCGCGCGTCTTCGCACATCGTCCAGATTGTCCGTCTCGGCCATGTCCCGTCTCCCTGAGTGTCCCGCCAAGTCCATGAGCAGCTGCGCCGCCGAAGCAGCGTTGGCCCACCGAACATGGTGAGGCTCACATCATAGTACCCGCACCGGACGGATTCACCACTGTCGTTGGCCGCCTACGGCTGGTCTCAGTGGGCGTTGATGGCTCTGGCGATCGCCTCGATGCTCTGACCGTAGGTCGTTCCCGGGAAGGCCCATCGCCCGTTGAGATCGGAGATGACAGTCGCGGCTCCTCGTGGGTTGACCAGATGGAAGCGCGGGTCGCTCATGGTATTGGCCCACGGCACCGGACTACCCACGTACGTGTAGGCGACCATGTGGGCCACGTGGGCGACGACTCCCGCTTCCGCTGTGGCGAAAGAGAGTCCGGGAACGCCACCACCGGTGGCTCCGATCCCCGCGTAGTTGTTCTGCTCGGGGAAAACGTCGCCTCCGTACATCCCATAACCTGTCTCGTGGATCATCTGGGCCCAGAGTAGATCGGCGCGCAGCCCGGACTGTGCTGCGTAATGTACGTAGTACTCCGCCAATACCAAGGTGGGCACGGTGAAGAGCGGGAGGGGGCTCACTCTGAGGAGGTAGCCGGCCAGACGGTCGGCGGTCCCGTTCCAGACACCTCTCAGCGGCGTCTGTCCGTCTGTAAGGACGAGGTCGGTCGTGCCATTCCACGAGTAGGTGTAGAGGCTGGTCCCCGCAAGGGCCGATCCTCCGGCTTCGGTCACCACTCTGATATCTACGATGCCCGGATCGCAAGCGGGCGTCACAGCGACGATCTCGAGGGGAGAACGTACGGAGAAGCTCTCTGCCGGCGTCGACCCGAACCATACCTCGGTGACATCCACGAACCCATGACCTCGAATCGTCAGCGTCTCTCCGCCGATGGGGAGCCCGTTGGCCGGCTCGACCGACGCCACGACAGGCTGAGTCACATCAGCAGCCTTGTCTCTCACGCGGAGGATCAAGGCTACGGCCTGGGCTCGATTGACGGATGACGCGGGCAGGAGCCGCGAAGACTCAGTGGACGACGAGCCCATCATCGCGCCTCTGGACACAAGGTAGGCGGCAGCGGCCATGTGGGCAGGGGAGGTGGACTGTGCATCGGCGAACCCGGCCAGATAGGGTTTGCCTTCGGCTGCGTACCAAGCCTTGAGCGAAGCGTAGGTAGCGCCTGTCCCGACTATGCCGCAATTGGCCGAGATCTCCCGGTCGGCCAGCCAATTACCTAGGATCGAACAGGTCTGCTGGCGGGTCACGGTCTGCGTGGGGCGGAAGCTTCCGTCGGAGTAGCCCGAGATCACCCCTACCGCGGTGCACCCCTCCACCTGGGTGAAGAAGACATGGTCCTCAGGCACATCGCGGAAGGTCGGGACCGCCGGGAGGTCTGCGCAGATCTCGAGACCGCTCGTCGCCATCTTGGCGAACTGGCCGCGGTTGACGCTCTCAGCGGGCCGGAACGTCCCATCGGAACGTCCCTGGGCGACGATCGCCGCCTCCAGGGCGTTCACTCCGTACGTCTTCTGCCACGCTGCGTCGGTGATATCCACCCAGACGTCAGCCGCGGCCGACCCGGGGGAAAGGGCAACAGCCGCCATGCCGAGCAGCACGGCGAGTGTGAATCTCCTAAAGGCATGACGCGGGCTGATAGGCACGACCTCCAGTGGGGTCCTAGTAGCGGACCACTTCCTGCCCGGGTCCGGCCTGGACGGAGCCCAGTGCCGGGTCGATGTCGCTGGGCACGGAGATGGTCGTGAGGTCTCCGTCGGAGATGAAGCGGAGGCCAGGGGCTCTTTCGAACTGGGCCAGTATCTCGGTCAACCCCGCTTCACCTACCTCGACGCGCGGTATGTGATAGGCGCGGAACCCGTCCGAGAAGGGCGAGAACGAAGCGCCTCCGGTGGCCTTGAGTGCCGCCTGATAGGCATAGGGCCGGCCCTCGTGATCTCCACTCTTGAGTATCGAGGCCTGTGATGGGTATTCGCCGAAGGGCGCCGCGAGAGATGTGACTTCGTATCCTCCCCCGATCATCTCTTCGATAGTGGTCTGTGACTCATAGAGTTGCTTCTTGACCTCGGAAACGGCGGCCTTCTTGAGATTCAGGTGGCTCACGGTGTGACTCCCCACCTCGTATCCCCACGAGACCAACCGCTGGAGCTTCTCCTGTGCGAGTTCCGGCTGGCCGAAGAGGACGTGATCGGGAGCGTCGACGTCGATAAGAGGAAAGAAGCCGGCCCGGCTTGCCCAGCCACCTTGCCGGACGGCCTCCTGCATTATGGCCACGGCGCAGTCGGGGTCGAGGGAGCCGTCGGCGTTGATGCGGTATTGGCCTCCGCTGGAGTCATCGAAGGTGATGACGACCGGGGTCTTACCCGCGGGGACATCGAAATCCCCATTCACCAAGTCATTGAGATTCACCGGGTAGTAGCCGGCGGCCCTCAGGTCGGCGATGTCTTGGCGGAACCCCTCCGGGGTACGGTTGTACTTGCTGTCGTCGTACCCGATGAGGTGATACATCAGGACGAGTATCTGCCCCATCTCGTTGGCTCCGACCTCTTGTGCCCGAGCCACGAGGTCGATGGGTATCTGGTCAGCGGCCGCCAGAGGCGCGTCTGCACCGTCTCCGGGCGTGGTGGAGGTGGTAGCGCCGGTGGCGCGGTCGTTTGCCCCGAAATAGGCGGTGAACAGACCACTGAGGCAGGCTACGAGTACTACTCCCAGTATCAGCGGCAGCAATCTGCGGCGCCTACGGCGCTTTGAAGCTTCCCGGCGGGTGCGTCTGGCGACCGGAGAAGCAGAGTCACGGCGTATGTCGCGGCTGTCGGAGTAGTCCATGTCGTAGACATGTTGGACCTCGTGCTATGAAACCCTGCCCAACGGTGCCTCTTGGGGGTTGCTGGAGCGGGCCGGCTCTCTAGAGCGCGAACTTCGGGAGCTTCTTCTCCACGGCCTCGTTCCTCAGCGTGACGTAGTCGGGCAGGCCGTTGCTGTACGGCGGATATTCCTCGCCCTGGATGAGGGGCGTCAGATACTCGCGGCAGGCCTCGGTTATGCCGAAGCCGTCGTCGCTGATGTACTCCCGCGGCATCATCTTCTCCACGTTCGCGACCTCGGAGAGCGCCACCGAACCTACTTCCCACGCGTACGGGCTCGACGACTTGCGCACGATGGTCGGCATCAGCGAATTCTTGCCTGCGAGCGCGAGTTCCACGGCCGCCTTGCCCATCGCGTAGGCCTGGTCGACGTCGGTCTTCGAAGCGATGTGTCGCGCCGACCGCTGCAGATAGTCCGCGACCGCCCAGTGGTACTTCAGGCCTAGGCCCGCCCGCACGATGTCTGCCACCACCGGTGCCACGCCTCCCAGCTGCGCGTGGCCGAAGGCGTCCTTCAGGCCCTGATCGGCCAGGAACTTGCCGTCCGGGCTCTTCACTCCTTCCGAGACTACCACGGTGCAATAGCCGCGCTCCTTGACGAGCGAATCGACCCGGGCGAGGAAACGCTCCTTGTCGAACGTGATCTCGGGAAACAGGATGACGATGGGGATCTCAGTCTTCGCGTCCGACGCCAGGCCTCCGGCGGCGGCGATCCAGCCGGCATGGCGGCCCATGACCTCGAGCACGAACACCTTCGTGGACGTCTTGGCCATGGAACGGACGTCGAAACTGGCCTCGCGGGTGGAGACGGCGATGTACTTGGCGACGGAACCGAACCCCGGGCAGTTGTCGGTCACCGGCAGGTCGTTGTCCACGGTCTTGGGAACGTGGATGGCCTGGACGGGCGCTCCGACGCTCTCCGCGAGCTGTGAGACTTTCAGGCAGGTGTCGGCGGAGTCGCCACCGCCGTTATAGAAGAAGTACCCGATGTCGTGAGCCTTGAAGACCTCCATGAGCCTCTCGTACTCGCGGGGATTGTCGTCGAGGCTCTTGAGCTTGTAGCGGCACGATCCGAAGGCGCCGGACGGCGTGTGCCGAAGGGCGGCGATGGCGGCGTCGGGCTCCTTGCCGGTGTCGATGAGGTCCTCGGTGAGCGCCCCGATGATGCCGTTGCGGCCCGCGAAAACTTGGCCTATGGTCTCCGGGTGCTTGCGTGCGGTCTCGATCACGCCGCACGCGGATGCGTTGATGACGGCGGAGACCCCGCCGGACTGAGCATAGAAGGCGTTCTTGGTAGCCATGGTGGTGGACTCCTCCCTCGTAGCCTCGGGGCCGTGCCTCACGGTTTCATGATAGCAACGCCCCGGCGGGCGACAATGCGCCGGCGGATGTGCGACGGGCCCAGCTCACTTCTCGTCCGACGACTTGCCCATCGTCGCCCGCAGGAAGGCGTCTTCCATGGACGGCGGCCGCTCCTCGATGCCCAGCAACCGGACACTTATGCCGGCGAGAACCGCCTCCACATCAGCTCGCGTGGCCGCCAGGCCGTCGATGTGGGAGCACGTCCCGAACAGTGAAGCCCCGTACGCTTCGCGCAGAGCGGCAAAGCCCACCTCCCATGGTTCGCACGACACGGCCAGCACTGGGCCGGCATAGCGGGCCTTGAGCTCCGCAGGAGTCCCCTGGAAGCGCACCTCGCCGTCCAGCATCAGACCGAGGCTGTCACACCCATCGGCTTCCTCCAGGTGATGAGTGGTGATGACGATCGTCGTTCCGTCGGCCGTCAGGCCGCCCAGGAACGTCCAGAAGTCCCGCCGCCCCAGTGAGTCCATACCGCTCGTGGGCTCATCGAGGATCAGGAGGTCCGGCCGGTGGAGCAGGGCGCAGGCCAGCGCCGTCCTCCTCTGGACGCCGGTGCCGAGCCCGGCCGCGGGACCCCGGTGCTCCTTCAACCGAAAGCGCTCCTTCTGCTCCGCGACACGCTCGTTCAGCTTGCCGCCTGCGAGCCCGTACAACCGGCCGAAGAAGCGCAGATTCTCGTCGACCGTGAGGTCACCGTAGAGGGAGTGCAGCTGCGAAACGTATCCGGTACGGAGACGGACCTCGCGAGGCTTCCGCACGGGATCGAGTCCCAGGACGCGTATCTTCCCTGAGTCGGGTCTCAAGAGGCCGAGGACCAGGCGCAGCACCGTGGTCTTGCCGGCTCCATTGGGCCCAAGGAAGCCGAAGATGTGCCCGCGAGGCACGCTGAAGGTTGCGTTCCTAACCGCGTTTTTGCGGGCGAAATGCTTGTCGAGGCCGGTAGCAGACAGCGCAGGGCCGGCCGGTTGCGCATCGGCTGCGGCGGCCGGTTGCGGCGGCGCAGTTGATACCGGAGGTGTCGTCCTCATGCTTGTTCTCCCTCGTGGTCGTCGGACCCCATCTGCACGAGCACGAACAGGTCGTCGAGATTGAGTGTGGCCGGTTCGAGCCCGGGCGGCGGGGACTCCGGGGAGCCCCAGCAGTCGCCCGGCAACTGCGACAGAACCAGACGCGCCAGTCTCTCCGCCTCTCCCTTGTCCCGAGTCAGCAGCGTGAGCCCCTCCTCACGGAGGTACACGCGGGGGCCGAGACCGGCCCGGGCCAGCGCCACGCGGAGTTCGTTGCGGCGCGTCTCTTCGGGAAGCACCCACGCATGCCAACCCTGGGCTAGCGACCCCATCCGTTCGGGGGAGAACTCGGTAGCCTCGCCGGCGGAGAGCAGCACCACCCGGCGGGCGCGCTCCGCCTCGTCAAGGTAGGTGGTGGCGAAGACCACCGTGGTACCGGCGGCGTGCGCCTCGGCGATGATGCCCCAGAGCTCCCGGCGCGAGGTGGGGTCTACGCCTATGGTGGGTTCGTCGAGGATCAGCAGCCGGGGCTCGTAGATGAGCGCGGCTGCTAGGCCCAGCTTCTTCTTCATCCCGCCGGAGAGGTTGGCAGCCAGCCGGTCGGTGGCCTCCGTGAGGCCCACCATCTCCAAGATGCAGCCGGCCGCCCGGCGGAACTCCTGGTTTCGCAGACCCCGCACCGAGGCGAAGAACCGCAGGTTCTCCATCACGGTCAGATCGCCGTAGAGGTCGAACTCCGCACCGGAGAACCCCACCTCCGCCTTGGGCAACGCCCTGGTCACCTTGCCGTCCGAGGGTCGGCGCAGCCCCGCCAATACCCGGAGCAGCGTGGACTTGCCCGCCCCGTCGGGGCCGATGACGGCCACGAAAGCGCCATCTTCCACGTCGAGGTCGACTTCGCGCAGGGCTTCCTTCCCGCCGAACCGCACGCACACGCTCCGCAACGAAGCGAGCGTCGCTGTCGTTGAAGTCAACGCGCTCATGCCAGCCTCCTCCGGAAGCGCCAGGCTGCGAACACCACGACGGCGACCGCGTAGCCCACAAGGATCAGTGCGTACGGCCACACGTCGGCTATCCCCAGATCCTTCACGAAGATGCCCCGGCAGATGGGCAAGAAGTAGGTGAGCGGGAACAAGTACGCGATCCACCGTACACCCCAGGTGATGGCGTTCAGCGGGAAGATGAAACCGGAAAGGAGTATCTGGGGCAGGAGAGTGAACACGGCCATCTGCATGGCCTGCTGCTGAGTCTGCGACACGGTGGATACCAAGAGCCCCATCCCCAGACAGGCGACCAGGAAGATGAGCGAGAGTCCGAACAGCAGCAGTGGGCTGCCGGCGAAGGGCACGTCGAAGATGAACACCCCGGCGACCAGCACGATGACGAAGTCGACGAGGGAGATCACCAGATACGGAGCGATCTTGCCGATCATGAGCTCGGTGGAGGAGAGCGGAGTCACCATCAGCTGCTCCAGAGTACCCCGCTCTCTCTCGCGCACCACGCCCATGGCGGTCATGATCGTGGCGATCAGGACCATGACCAGCCCCACCAAGCCCGGGATCATGGCGTTCGCCGAACGGAGGTCGGGGTTGTAGAGGATCTCGGTCTCGAAGGGCATGGCTGTCGCGCCGCCCTGCTGGTCGGCGAGCCCCTGCGCGATCATCTGGAGTTGCCGGGCCGCGGTCTGCGCCTCGAAGAGGTTGGACCCGTCGACGAGTAGGGTGCCGGGCGTTCCGTCGGTCTGGGGCGGGATGACGCCCATGGATATGTCTCCCAGCCGGATGGCCTCTTCCACGTCGGCCCGGGTGGCGAACTGCTCGCCGGATACGTCGAAGTAGTCCGAGCCCCCGAGCACCCTGGCGACCATCTGGACCGTGGGATTCTCCGAACCGCCGACGATGCCGGTGGATATGTCCCGCACATCGAAACTCATGGCGTAGCCGAAGAGCAAGAGCCAGAGGACCGGGACGAAGATCATCATGCCCAGCGTACGCCGATCGCGCTTGATCTGGATGAACTCCTTGCCCATGAGCGAGAGCAACCTACGCCACTTCATCAGGTCCCCCCTTGCGGTCTGCGTCGTCCGCGCCGGCCGCTGGAGCGGCGGCGCCACCCATGCCGTTCACCAGTACGTGGGCAAGCTGCCGGGCCAGCGCCTCGGGCTCAATGTCCTGCACCCAGGGTGCCTTGAGTACGTACCGGGCCATCATGTACGAGAAGCAGCTGCCAAAGAGCATCTGGCCCACCATGGGCGGGTCGATCTCCTGACCGATGCGCCCCTCCTTCTGCAGTGTCTCCAGGTAGGTGATGGTCGGGCCGACCACTCCTTTCTGGATCC
>ERZ764778.1502-NODE-1502-length-23544-cov-271.154583_pt1 | contig 23544 bp, 23 predicted proteins | sample MGYA00374951_ERZ764778 | MGnify/ENA primary metagenome ERZ764778 (study PRJEB28918, sample SAMN05720193) | bioreactor metagenome | isolation source: Anaerobic biogas reactor | place: USA:Washington, USA | collected 2015-08-08 ...
AGAACCTGCAAAACACCGATGTGAGCAAAGCCCCTTAAACCTCCCCCACCCAAGGCTACCCCTAAGGTTTTGCTGTTCTCCGACATCCCCATCCCCTCCCGATACGAAGTTTATTTTGACGCAGATTTACGCTGATTCTTTATTTTTTGTTCTTCCGCGAAATCTTAATTAATCTGCGTTAATCTGCGTCTAAAATTAATTCGTTATTAATTCGCCCTTTCTGCGCCTACTTTCCTAACCAGCCGACGGCCGGTGGGGTTAGATTCAGCGGTTGCATTTCATGACCATGTAACGGGCCACCACCTGGATGTTTTCCTGGTTGCGCTGTTTTATCTCGTTCCAGAAGCGATTGTATTCCGGATATTCAGTTTGCTGTTGATAGCCTTCGATGCGGTTTTCTAACATCTGCTGAACCTGTAGTATATCCTCCAATTGCGACCTCATCAGGTTCTTCTGTTGGCGGCTGACCCGAATACTCTGGGCGGCACTCTGAGCCAAGAAAATCACCTCCCACCCTTTTAAGAAAAATGCCCGGCTGCGGGCCAGGCATGGGACACTATAGTCTTCTATGATTTAGAAATCAACTTCGGGATCCAGCTCTCCAAAGACGATAACATCATGCATTTTGCCCAGTTTGTCGATGATGTCCACGAATACTCTTAAGCCAATGCAGGTGCCGCGGATGGGGGTGGTCAGATTACAGGGATTGCTGGGGTCTTCGCAGTTGCCCCGAATTTCAAAATCGAAAGACCAGTTTTTGAGAATGATCTCGGACTGTTCGATTTCAGCGCGGAACTCTTCAATGGTCAACGGAGGATCAAACTCATCCAGTTCAATGGTTTTGTCAAATCGGTCAGTTACCGTGATGATTTGGTATTCGCCTTCCACCAGAACAAACAGGATCACCTCATAATCAATGAATATTTTGACTCGATTGAATGCCAGATCCTCAAATGTGTTTAAGATCTTGACCTTGATGTCTTCCACATTGGTGATCTTACCGCCTACCTGCTCATCAGGTACACAGAACATAGTGTCTAAGATTTTGACCTGTTTGGCGATGAACTTGGCTTTAATGACCTTGGCAAATAAGTCTAGCCTACAACCCTCCGGAAATTCACACTTCAGCTCAGCCATTATAACTTTCCCTCCTCTTTCTCTCTAAGCGACCTGTTTAGTCAGGCCCATTTCTCTATAGGTAGATTTTCTAGGATATACTATGAACCCCGACCATAAAATGTGATTGCTTCTATCCTGATTAAAATTAGCTGTCCAGGCGGTAATTTTGGCTGTTGCTCATAATGTGCTCGCATTCGATAGCCCCGTGACAAAATATGGCAAAGCCGTGTTGTTTAGCTTCCTTACAGAACCCAATATCCTCGGCTCCCCAATGACTGTTGTATCTGACCCCAGCAGATATCACCTGGCGCTTGATCAAATAGGCTGCCCCGGTGCAATCGACGGGGAAAACCCCATGACGAGGGAAGTCTCGGATAGGGATAAGCCGTTCACCCACCTGCTTGAATACGTTGTAGAACTGGTCATCGCCAATCTCTTTTCCGTTGCAGACCAAAGCTGATACGATATCTTTGTCCGCCTGCATCAACTGCTGCAGCGTAGCAGGGGGCACCATGATATCGCTGTCAACTGAAAACAGATAGGTACAGTTAGAATGGAGGAATTCTTCCAGAAGACGGTTGCGCAGTTCAGCTAAGCGGGAAAACTGGTAAACGCCTCGGTGCCACCCGCCCGGTCGACTGCTGTTATCGTACAGCAGTCGAACCGGAAACCGGTGGGCGAATTCCTGTAAGATAACTTCGGTTTCATCGGTGCAGTCATTGATGACAAAGCAGTATTCCATCTGCTCCGGTGGATAGGCCAATGCGATCAAATGTTGGAGATAATGGGGCAGTATCCAAGCTCGGTTACGAACGGGGCAGCCAATCATCACCCTGCACATCTTATCCTCCTGCTCTGATACAGCGATAGGTCTTTAAGCGGAAACAGCGTCGACTGGCTCTGACTCGGGTATGCATGGAACCTCGGGAAATAAGAGCACTTTCAAAACGAGCATATATGGGGGCAGCTGACCCGGTAATAAAACGAAAAGCTATACCCCGACCAACACTCAAACGCCGGGTAGGAGTCAACTGACTGATGGAAATCACCCGAGAGCCACTGACAGTTATGTCAGCTTTCGGCTGAACCACGGCCTTGCCGGGGGCTCTTCTGGTAAAGGTAGGTTCGCGGAAATCAATGGCCGTGGCTTCCAATTCAAGGACAGCCGGTCGCAAAGGAATTGTGTCTATGGGAGGCAATGGCGGGGCTTGGGCCGGAGCCCCCCGTTTAGCCAGGTGGCTTTCGATTATCTCTATTATCTGCTGAGCTCTGATCAGCCAGGAATTCTCTCGGGCCACAGCCAGGCGCGTTGCTCGCCGTTCGGGGGTGTCTTCATAAAGGGCCCGGCGCACATTAGCTAAGAAGGCGGCTTCATCCGGGGAACACATTATGGCCTCCGGATATTTGGCAGCCTCCGGTATATTCGTAGTAACGATGGGGAGCCCGGCGGCCATATACTCCCACATTTTGATGGGGTTAACTGATTCCACCATGCTGCTGAGTTTGAAAGGCACAATGCCAACATCAAAGGCCTGCTCGTAGGCGGCTAACTGCTCGTAGGGTTTGAATCCCAGGTAGTGGATATTGGGCCGACGGGGTACATCAGATATATTGTAAAGGGGCCCCACCATGACAATGCTGCAGTCTGAAAACTCCTGGGCCAGTCGGTCGATGAGCTCCAGATCGAGCCAGCTGGCGATCACTCCCGTATAACCAATGATCGGTTTGGGAATATCGGCAATGTCAGCCGGAATTGGGAAAGCTCCGTTGCTAGCTTGGAAAAAGTAATCAAATTCACAGCCGTTGGGAACCAGATAGGTGTTGGGATTGATCCCTAGAGCCATGGAATACAGCTTTTCCGAGGTAGCGATGACTACGTCGGCACTGCCCACCGCCTGAAAATAGAAGGGGCGCCAGGCCTCAAATTCATCGCTGGGTTCATCAACACTATCAAAAACAACCAGACTGGGATTGTACTGGTGCACAGCATTGACCTGGGCGCAAGCACTGTAATAGACTACCGGACGAATGCCTTTTTGCTGGAGGGCCGGATCCACCTGATTGAAAAGATAAAAATTAGGATAAGGCTCAGAAACGCCGGTGGGTTGCTCTTGATAGGGTCCGGGTCGGTTCAGGTAGAATACCGGGATACCTCGTTGGGCGAAACCCTTCATCAACTGCTGGGGTCTTTGCACCAGGTAATTGAAGTCCAGGGTAGGTGGGTAGAGAATGGCACTGATACTCGACATGAAGATCCCCCTTAACCATTATGGTATTTTGTAACTGCTTTATTATCGTATGCCGTGTCCATACAAGGGGTGATCTGCCACAGTTCTCAAATGAAGAAAAATATTGGTAATAATCTTACCAGAGAAAAGGTGAGTCAGGTTTAGAGGCCATGACTCACCCTGTTTGGTATTCTACTCGTCATCTTCCCGATCCGTTTCGAATTGCTCTTGAATATGCTGGTAACAAATGGAGCATAGCTCCGCTCCACAGGATGGACACCCTTGGGCCTGCTGCTTAGCCACCCGAGCGCCGCACGATGAGCAAACACTTTGGGGCACAACTCGGCTCTTTTTAGCCGTGCTGATGTTAAAAATGTTCTCCTCCTCGGCTGGCAGGGGAATAGCCTGATAGCGCTGGGTACGGCTGTGGACTAGCACATTCTCCTGTCTGTAAGAAAGAGTTGCTCTGTTGGCGTTTATCCTCCTCACCCTCTTTTCTGTCACTACTCAGTATTCATATTTATCCTATGAAAAGCGAGTAAATTTGGTGCTACCGCTAAATAGTTTGATGCGAACCGGTTTTCTACCATAGCGTATACTGCCTCGCTTGGGCAAATGGGGGGAGACGGATCGGTTATACACCGATGTGCGTCTGGAGCGAAAGAATAGTGCTGGTTCTGGTGCTGGTACTGGCCGAACCGGTGGCGGCTGAACTACTATCACGGGCTGCGCCGGCGCGGCCACCACTGGTGCCGGTGGAGTTACCTGTATCTGAGGCTGGATATAAACCTGGGGCGCCAGTTGCTGCAGAAAGGGTATTATTTCACGAACACGCTGCTGATAAGAATGCTTCTGATAAACCTCAGACTGTCCCTGCAGGGCAATGCGCTGCCGCAATTCAGGATGCTGCAGATAATACTTGACCAGATCTAGAGTTTCTTCACGGCTTTTACTCCAGACCAGATGGTGATGGTTAATGAACATTTCCTCCACCGCTGGTGTCCACTGGGTCAAATAAAACCCTCCACAGCCCAGAATTTCAAAAGTGCGCATACTCATCATGGTACGGGAGGTGTCTACTGAATGTAGTCCCAATATTATACTTGCTGAAGCACAGGCGGCTGGCAAGTCCTCATTGGCCATATAGCCGCCATAGTGAGAGGCGGGAATAGTATAGGCTTGATTGGGGTCTAACCACCATTCATTGCCATATACCTGTACATCATAGCCTTGCTCGATCAAAGGCTGCAGGACGGTAGCCACGCCATGTTGACGAGCCGGGTGGTAGGAATAATTGTTGCCGGTAAAAATGATTTCATGCTGGAAACGTGGATCGGGGGCACCGGGCCGGTGATAATTGGGGTTGCAGGCAAACATCAAGAGATGAGCCGATATGCCATGCCGGTTATAATCAGCCAAGCTTTCCCAACAGGGAGTAAACACCAGGGCTGACTTTTGGGCAAAGGGCAGGGAAAGATACTCAAAAGAGACTGGGTCTTCTATAGCCCAATAGACATGAGGTATGCCGCGCTGTTCCAGGAGTGGGAAAAGCTTGGGCATACGCCCGCCTCCCCCATCATTGAATACCAGATCAGGACGAAATTCATTGATAAAAGGCTCTAAGGAAGGCTCCTGATCCAGAAAAATATAGCTAACCTCATGTCCCAATTCCGCCAAAGCTGGTCCAATACCATACTTTACAATAGGAGCCGTATTGGCAAACAGAATCCTCACAAGACTTTCACCTACTTTTTTGCTGTATAGCTCATACTATGCAGGTTAAGTAGGTTAAGTTCAGTCTATTACTGGGCACTACTGTTTACGAACAGTCTTTTTATGCGCGCCCCCAAAGGCATTTCTTCCTGGGTGACTAACTCCAGGATCGGACTGGTCTGGGCAGTTGAATAATAGGGGTTTTCCAAGTTTTGCAGGCGGCGTTCCTTGGCACGTAGGAGGGTCTGCATCTGCTCCATTGTCTCCTGATAATGATTGATTTCCATTTGCAGGCGGCTGTTACGAGCTTCCGCTTTGCGGATGCCCTTTTTCAGACTGCTGACATCCCGTTCGTAAAAATAGATGCGGCGCCGCAGCTGTAGGTTCTCCTGCTCTACTCGGCCAATTTGATTCTGCAGTTGCAGCAAAGCCTGACTCAGTGAATGTTGTGTCTCCTCATTTTCGTCGGCCGATAACTGCACCAACTGCTCCCTGGTAGCAATAATCATGAAATCGATGAAATAATCCAGGTGTAATTCTTTATTGCGGAGTTCCCCCTGGCAATCAATGTCATGAATTTCGAAAACGTATTTCAAGTCACTTTCCCGTTCGATCTCCGGCTCAAATTTCCCAAAAGGAATGCGATCGCGAATGGTCTCTTCCCGGCTGATCAAATGAAGTTGCCCTTTTACGTCTTCTACCACACAGAGAATATCCAGGCGCAATAAGGCTTCCACCGCCAATCCCTGGGCTCTCACCACGGCGGTTTTGACCTTTATTTTCAGATCTTCGATAGAGCGAAAGAGTTGATCCAGAGCGCAATCATAGTGAGCTTGCAGATGATAGGGTTGATCCAGTTTGCTTATAACTACCGGCGACCAGATAGAAAGTGCCTGACCCATGCCATTACCTCCCTATTACACCTTTGTATCCATGTATATTATTCGGACGGGTCAAGTATGTAAACGGGCCAGAAAAAAGAAAAACTGCATGGCTTCATGCAGTTTGACAGTTACAACGCTTACTGATTAGCAGCGGCTATTCTTATTTCCGCTTCGGGAGTATCACAAATAAACAGCTCTACTGTTTCGGTAAGTACATCCGCATAAGTATAGGAAACCCTGCGTACCACTTTGCGTTCGTTGAGTTTGACAACGAATATATTTGGATAAATGGATTCGAGGATCCCTTCTTTCTCAATTATGCGATTCCTGCCCCGGTTGGCCTTCAATCTGATCCTGCTTCCTACGAAGGATTCCAGGTCTTTCTTGATGTCTGCAATTAGCCTGGGAGAACTCACAAGAACACACCCTCTTTTATTCATTAATCTTTATAAGTTTATAATAAAATCGAGGGTCTGTCAAGCAAAGTACAATAGTATATATTAAAAGGCAGCCAGTTGTCAACGGTCAGTGGGCGAAAAAATCTCGTCAACATATGCCAATCATTGCGGAAGCTGTACGAATGATACGAAAGAAAGGTGTTATTTGGTATATCTGTCTGCCACTGTGCTGGCTGCACAGGCATCCGGCTTGATGCGGGCGCCAAAACCACTGCCGACGATCATGCCGGTTACCTCCCTGACCAATTCCTTGGTTTCTCCATGAGTGCCCACATCCAGGTGGATTTCCACCGTCAATTCCTCGTGCCCCTGTTCTTTCAAACATTTATACAACTGATCGCTGAGCTCCAGACTCAGGGATGCTTCATAAAAAATGCGCTGCCGCAGACTGTACATCCTGGCCTCAAAGGCTTTATTGTAATAGTAGCGCGCCCCTTTGCCCAAGCGGTGGATAATGATAGCTCTCACAAAACAAGTTCCTTCAGGAAAGGGCTTAGAATCAGTCCCCACCAGTAGTTTATAAGGACGATCCGGGTCTTCACCCACATAAGCCAAAATATCTGTTACTACTTGCTCCAGGGTCATGCTTCCTTTACTGGGACTAGTAAACTGCATTGGATCGACCTCCTAGCCTAAAAACTGGTTCACTAAGCCGGCCAACTGTTCCAGACTCAGTTCTTCCGGCCTTTGATTTGGTTTGATACCTATCGTCTCCAACTGTTGCTGGGCTTGAGTTTTGTTGACTTGAAAGAATAGGCTGCTACTATTCAATATAGTCTTCCTTCTCATTTGAAAAGCTGACCTCAGAAAGGCTTTGAAGACCTCCTCATTTTGTACCTGCAGGCGGGGTTGTGGCAGAGGGGTAAACTGTATTACCGCCGAATCTACCTCGGGGCGTGGATAAAAGCAGTTGCGTGATACCTTCATCAGCCACCGGGTATCAGCATAATAATGGGTCATCAAAGTCAACAAGCCATAATCCTTACTGCCGGGCTGCGCAATAATGCGCTCAGCTACTTCCTTTTGCATCATCAAGGTAGCTTTTTGCATATGAGGACAGTTCTCTAAGAGCTGAAATATTATGGGACTGGTTATATTATAAGGAATATTGGCACACACCACATACTCTGGCACCTGGGCCAAATCGAAACGCTGCACCAGTTCCGCTTCCAAATCAACATCCAAAATATCTGCAAAATGAAGCTGCACATTATGGTAAGGTGCTAACACCTGCTGAAGAGGCCTTTCCAGGCTCTTATCAATATCAATGGCCAGGACTCCCCGGCTCTTTTTAGCCAGTAGCTGGGTCAAGGCCCCCAGACCTGGCCCAATTTCCACGGTGTATAAATCGGGATTGGCACCACTTGATAAAGCGATGTTCTCCAGAATGTTGCCATCGATGAGGAAATTTTGTCCCCAGCGTTTTTTCGGGTAGATTTCGTATTGTTGCATTAAGCTGCGCAATACTGAAGGGGAAGATGTTTGCATCTAAGGTTCCTTCAATCATTCGATTTTATGTTTATTATATACTATGATACTACCCTAACCATAGAATCGTGGCTTTCCTATAATAATTTTATCTAACTTTATAATAAATTAACCCGGGGAGCCCGCTGGTTTCCCCGGGTCGGGTGTGCTAGAAGGCAGGGTTTTGTTGGCGCATATTCCGGGTCAAATCATTGATATCATTCTCAAATCCCTGAATTGGTCGGCCTTGAATGATGCCGGCCGCTACATCTGTCAGCCTCTGCACCAGGCCTGGGTCAGTGGTTACCAGCACCTGAGATATCCTCTTGTCGCTGGCTTTAAGCTTGTTCATAACACTCCGTTTGATTTGGTTAGTCTCATCGGCCCCGTTTACCTTATTATCGAGAGTCAGTCCCACCATTACCATTAAGCCACTGACACTATTCCCGTCGGTTCGATTTTGCATATTATTCATATTAGTGTTGTTAGTGGCCTGATTATTGGTAGTAGTACGGTTAGTTGCCATTCCCTGATTATTGTTCAATGGGGAAGTGGGGTCATTAACATTCAGATTCCGCTGTGTGTCCCTGCCTGCATTGGTGCCTGTATCCGGGCTGCTGTCAGTCATCCCGATACTGGAGACTACCACGGTGGCATCCTTTACTCCGTCAACCTGCTCGGCTAGGTCGGATAAACGACTGGCTAATGCTCTTCTTTCACTGTCCGTCATCTGTTCATCGGTTCTGTCCATGTTCTGATCCTGCTGTTGCTGGGGTAGATCCGGCCTCTGGGCGGCATTATTACAGCCTACTGCCAGACTGCCTAGAATTAATGTGAAACAGATCAATAACACCAGATTTTTCCGCAAATGTGTTCACCTCCTTTTCCCTTGTCTGAATTAGTTTTTTCCGGTTTCAGGATTTCTAACAAGGGAAAAGATGGCACTATAAATTTTTATCAACAAAATCACATTTTTATGATCTATGCAGTATAGCCGCGTCCTCAGCGCGTGTAGCCGGGCTTTGCGGATTCAGATCATCACGCTATTTCTCAAGCTTCAGACCAGGCCAGCACTTCCTGATAGAGCCAGTCACACCAGGCTTCCATGCCCTGGCCGGTTTTAGCTGATACTTCAAAAATCTTGATCTTCGAATTTAATGCATATACCCGCTTTTTGACGGCTTCTATATCAAAATCGGCTATGGTCAAGTAATCTATTTTGTTGATCAAGAGGGCATCACAGGTGGAAAACATCAGCGGATACTTAAGAGGTTTGTCGTCCCCTTCCGGAACACTCAGGATCATAGCGTTTTTTACTGCTCCCGTATCAAATTCCGCCGGGCACACCAGGTTGCCCACATTTTCAATAATTATGAGGTCAAATATCTCTGGCCCAAGCTCCGCCAATCCCTGGGAAGTCATAGCACAATCCAGGTGACACAGTCCTCCCGTTCTAAGCTGTATCGCCGGTATGCCCACTGCAGCGATCTTCTCCGCATCCACTGCCGAATCTATATCCGCCTCCATTACTCCGATGCGCAGCTTATCCCGCAGCAGTTCGATAGTTTTCAAAATCAAAGTGGTTTTACCTGATCCCGGTGAAGACATGAGATTCAATAAAAAGGTGTGCTGCTGGCGCAAACTCTCGCGCAACTTTTGGGCCTGCTGGTCATTGTTGGCGAGTATGTTCTCTTTGACCTCAATGATTCTGATCTGGCTCAATATCATTGCCTCCTGTTATAACGAAATTCTATCTTCCCTTTTATCCCAGTATCTCTATCATAATCTAAACATATGAGCGCGCAAGGAGGCAAAGCAGATTATTAGGGGCGATGTGGCATCGCCCCCTGTAGGTGTTTCATTCATCGTAGCCTGCACCATAAGTGACAATTGCGAGCCGTAGGCGTGGCAATCTAGTTATAGCAATATTTTGAAACTCTCTTGTCCACCCTGCCATTTACTTATAAAACTGTTCTTTGGTGAGGCGGAAGCATTCTTCGGTTACCTGCAGGGTTCGGTCTATATCAGCTTCAGTGTGGGCTCCGGACACAAACCAATTATGATGGGGATGGAGGAAAACGCCGCGTTTGGCTGCTTCCCCGCAGAAGAAGCGGTTGCGAGAAAAGTCATCATCACCGATGAACCTCATAAAAGGCATAGCCGGATGACCAGTATAACTGATTTCCAAGCCCATGCTACGGGCTTGTTCTTCCATGCCCTGTTGCAACTTGGTTCCCAGAGCAAATATCTTGGGTATGATTCCGTCTCTTTCGATTATTTTCATACAGGCCAGTGAAGCTGCCATGGGTACCGCACTAAAGAAATGGGTGCCGGTAAAAAAGGTGGCTGCGGCGGCTTCCTTTAAGTATTCTTTGCCGGTGATGGCTGCCAGAGGATATCCGTTGGCCATAGCTTTACCGAAACAGACCATATCCGGATCAGCTCCATAATATACATGGGAGCCATGAATATCCAGCCGAAACCCGCAGCGGATATCGTCGAATATAAGCAGCATTTTTTCATCTTCGCATATCTTTTTTATTTCCGCATAGTATTGGGCATCAGGTAGCCACTGATCACCTCCGGCTGGATGGTGATGAGGAGTAAGCATAAGAGCGGCTACATCGCCTTTGTTCTCTGCTACCAGGGCTCTGAGTTGCTCCAGATCAGTAAAATCGAAACGCAAGATATGGGCTTTATACTCCACGGGGATACCATATGTTGCATGGGAACACCAGAAATGAGCTCCATGATAGCCTCCGTTGGCCACAATGACCTTGTTTTTCCCTGTATAACCTCGTGCTACTGTGGTGGCATAGGTGGTCACATCCGAACCATTTTTGGCGAATGCCGTCCAATCCTGGCCATGGATAAGATTGACCAGATATTCCGCCATTTCATTCCAGCGGTTGCTGGGCAGAGTAAAAGCGTCTCCTCTTTCCATCTGATCCCGCGCCGCTGCATCTACTTCTTCATTACAGAGTCCAATCACATTAGTACCGAATGAACACATATAATCAATATATTCATTCCCGTCTACATCCCAGATATGACTGCCTTTTCCCTTGACCAAAAAACAGGGATAAGAACCAAAGGTCAATCCCAGCGGACTTCTGGGGCCATAGATACCATTAGGAACATACTTCTTGGCCTGTTCAAACATCTCATAAGACTTATCGAAGCTGTATGTTTCCACACCGATCCCTTCCTTTCCTATTTAGCTTCCGCACAAAATTCGTCGGTCAGTCGCCCGATTTATTTATATGATAGAAGGTTTTTGAAAATTCGGCAAGTGTAATTTGTTTGGCTATTAGCGCGCTATCAAGTATAATTATAATGCTCGGTTATGTACCCGATTGGGATAGACAAAAGGGCTAATAGCAGCTGGGCCTACCAGAGCTTCATACCAGGTAACGCCGGCTTGTAGTATACTGATTCTGGAAATATGAAAGGAAGGAAGTTGTTCATTGCTAGATAGTTATGCCAAGAAAACCTCTACTCGGGAAAAAATACTAGCGGCGACCCGCCACCTAATGAGCGAAAAGGGTGTCCAAGCAACTACCTTGGCTGATATTTCTCAGGCGGCAGGTATAAGCCAGGGCACCCTATTCTATTACTACAAAAGCAAAGACGATCTTATCTATGATATAGTGGAACAACATTTTTCCCAGCTCACTGATTCGATCATCGCCAGCATACCGCGCCGCAGCAGCAGCGATAAGGTCACGCTTTTGCGGGGGACTCTGGAAAAGCTGATAAAAGATCAGGATACCAGCCGTATGAATATGTATCTTTTGCAGGAAGCTATGGCGGGGAATAGTGAAATCAAGGATCGCTTTATGGTGAAATACCAGACTTGGCGGGAAATGATCGCCCGTCAGGTTTCTTGCCTGTTTGCCATTAACGATCCTGAGGATTTGGCTGGTCTAGGTGCAGTGATCCTAGCCATTATCGACGGTCTTACCATCCAGTATTTACTTGATGATCAGAGTTTTGACTTCAAGAAAGCGGCTGGGATCATGTCCGGTATGCTGGAGAATATTTCCTCCCCGGCCAAGGAGACTCCATAGATATATTTTTAGCTCGGTCTATCTCAATCCATACTTTTTGATGCGGCGATCGACAGTACGGCGCGATACCCCCAATGCCTCTGCAACCCGGCTAACATTGCCATTAAACTGTAGTAAGAGTGCCTTGATCTGCTGGGCTTCTACTTCAGCCAGCTGTTGCTTTATGTTCAGGTAAGCAGGCATGGACATTATTGGTCGGACAGTCTCTTTTTCATGTAAGGTCTGGATCTCATAGGGTAAGTCTTCTAGTTTAATGGAATAGTCACTGACCGCAAACTGAATTCTCTCCGCGAAATTCTGCAGTTCCCGTACATTACCTGGCCAGGGGTAATTTTTCAGTAACTTCCAAACCGCCGGATCAATAGTCGGGGTATGCTCCAACCACTCGGGGTCACCCTGGATCAAGAAATGCTTTAACAATAGATCAATGTCTTCAGGCCGCTCTCGCAGCGGAGGTATGCGCAAGCTGATGACATTGAGCCGAAAATACAGGTCCTTGCGGATAGTTCCTTTTTGCACTTCATTATATAGATCCCGGTTGGTAGCACAGATAACTCTGACATTGACAGGAATCGCTTTAGAACTGCCCAGCCGGGATACCTGTTTTTCCTGCAAGACCCTTAAAAGGGCGGCCTGCTGCTCCAAAGGCATGTCCCCGATCTCATCGAGAAACAAGGTTCCGCCCTGGGCCAGTTCGAATTTTCCCGGGCTGCCCCCTTTGCGGGCACCGGTAAAAGCACCTTCCACATAGCCAAATAGTTCACTGCCGACCAGTTCGCGGGGTATGGCCCCGCAGTTTACCGCTATAAATGGACCATCCGCGAATTTGCTTTGATTGTGTATAGATTGGGCAAACATTTCTTTGCCAGTGCCACTTTCTCCCTGAATCAGAATGGTACTCTTATTTCGACTGGCGGCTTTGGCCAGTTCTATGGTATCCTCCATTATTTCGCTGCAAGTCAGTATATCATCAAAATGGAAACGAGCCTGGAAACTGCTGTACCTATTCACCAGTCGATGCACTTCCGCCAAAGGTTTTAGCACTAAAATTATCTTGTTGACCCTCCCATCCGGATCCTCTATGGGAGTTCCGGTGGCTAGAAACTGCATATCTCTGCCTTCCATAGCTAGGCTAACCTCTTCATCCCGAAAAGCTTGCTTTTTGGTTAACATCCTTTCCAGGTTTTTATTGTCAGCCACCAGCATTTCGAAGCTCAACTGCTCCTTTATGTCGGCCCGGGTTTTTCCGAGCATAACTTTAAGAGTCTGATTTATAAATTCTATCTCTCCCTGGCGGGAGATAATAATCACACCGTCGGACATGTTGCTGATAATATCCATGAGCAGTCTTTCTTGCAGCATTAAAGCCTGATTGGAAGTGGTCAATTCTTTGGTGCGTTCCTGTACCAATTGATCCAGGTGATTATTAGCTTTTTGCAGCTGGGTTTGAGCATGTACCCGCTCGGTAATACCATAAGCGCCCAGCATAACATAGGGCTGATCCCCCATCCATTCTTCAAACAGGAATACATCCACCCATTTCTCTGTACCGTCTTTGGCTACGATTTTCAGTTCATAGCTGTTGGGTACTTTTTCTCCCCGCTGCCGAGCCTGGGCATTGGTTCGAACCAAGTCCTGAAAATCCGGATGCAAAACTTCCCAAAACTTCTTGTGCAGCACATCTTCATTGGCATATCCGGTATATTCCTGGAAAGCGGTATTGGTCCAAACGTATTGAAAATCCTGGTTATAGATATACATAATAATAGGTCCATTGCGAATGAAATTGGAAAAGTTCAGCCCTTCGAGAATCGTATCCCCCATGATCTATGTTTCACTCCCAGCTTTAATGAGGATTTGACTGCTTTTAACTTATCATTTGCGACTATAAAACGCAAACACACAATGGACAAATCTGCCCATTATTGAGCCAAAATTGCGCTTTTCGAGACAGAACTGTCCACGTCTTGGTGTCGCTAAAAATATTCTGCCTGCGGAATATCGGCACTTATAATGTTTTTCTTAACATATCATCTGTTGGCACAAAACTTGCTTTTCATAATATATAAGTCAATTAACCACACTAACAAAGTCAACTAAACTGACAGGAGTGATTTGCATGACCAATTTTGATGTGGTGGTCATCGGGGCGGGTAATGGCGGTCTAACGGCTGCTGCCAGCCTGGCCAAAGCCGGGATCAAAACCCTGCTGCTAGAACGCCATAACGTTCCAGGAGGCTGTGCCTCCTCCTTCTGCCGGGGACGCTTCGAATTCGAGGTGGCCCTGCATCAATTAAGCGGTTACGGCCAGGCCGACAACCCGGGGCCCTTGCGCAGCTTCCTTAGCCAATTCGGGATACCAGATCATTGTGAATTCCTGGATATGAAGAATTTATACCGTCTGGTTTTGCCCGGAAAACTGGATATAACTCTCCCCGCTGACCGTGAGGGTACTATCCAAGCTTTAGTAGAGCAATTCCCCGCTGAAAAAGAAGGCATCGAAGGTTTTGTTGATCTGGTATATCGTACCTTTTTAGAATATGCGGCGGTATTTTACCAGCGTGATCCTGAAGCCAGTGCCGAGAAATACCCGTTGATGGCCCAATATTCACTGCAGCCCACCGCCCAGGTCATGGATGAATATTTGCATAATCCACTTATCAAAGCGGCTCTGGGAATTTATTGGGGCTATTCAGGAGTACCATTATCCAAACTGCCCTTTATAGATTATGCCTCTTTGTATTTTTCCTACCTGCATTGGAAACCAGCCTACATCCGCCATGGTTCCCAGGCCATGTCAAGTGCGCTCTTGGATTATATTCTGGCTAACGGCGGTCAGGCTCGATTCAACTGTGGGGCAAAAAGAATTCTGATTGAAGATGGTCGGGTGGTCGGAGTCGAAACCGAACATGGTGATGTGATCCCTACCAAAGCAGTGGTCTCCAATGCATCCAGCATTGATACCTATGTGGAATTGTTAGGTGAAGAACATGTTCCCGAAGAACAGTTCCAGGTCTTAGGTGGCCAAACAGTAGGGCCTTCCTCCCTGACTTTATATGTGGGGCTGGACTGCGAACCTCATGAGGTAGGTATAACCGATACCACTAATTTTATTGTCAGCGATCCCGATACGGACAAGCAGTTCGCCTCCATGAGCCGGCTGGATACCAGTGATGATTACCTGCTCTTGTCCTGCTATAACCTGGATGATCCCCAGGCCTCACCACCGGGTACGTCCCAGGTTTCTATTGTCAACTTAAAATATGCCCAGCCCTGGCTCACTTTGCCCCCTTCGGAATATCACCAGGCCAAGTTCAAGGCTGCCGATGGAGTTTTGAACCGTGTTGAACAAGCATTTCCCGGCCTCCGCAGTCATATCGAAGAGATCGAAGTGGCTACTCCCATCACCCATATGCGCTATCTAAATACTCCCGGAGGAGCTATTTATGGCTTCGATCAGTACGCTAAGAACTCCAACTTCTTTGTCTCTCCCACCGCACCGATCCAAGGCCTGGCACTGGCTGGGGCCTGGTCAGGCCCGGGCGGCTTTCAGCCTTCCTTGATGTCCGGCGGTTCTGCAGCAAGAGCAGTCAAACGATATTTACAGCAGCTAGGGGAGGGAAAATAATGAGTGCACGTAAAGATATAAAATCCCAATTAGAAGGCTACCAGGAAATTAAAAAGGAAATAGAGATCTGCCAGAAGTATGGCCAGGATTATCGGAATGAACGAGGTCTGAAAACGGCGATAATCAACCGGCTCCACCCTCGGCAGTTGGAATTGACCGTTTCGGAAATAATGGTTGAAAATGCCCATACCAAGACTTTGCGCTTAGCGGCCAATGGAAGTTTCCTGCCCCCGTTCCTTCCCGGTCAGTATTTGAACGTGACCGTACAGATCGATGGCGTTCGCACCAGTCGTCCCTACAGTATTTCCTCTTCACCTACGCAAACCGCCTATTATGATCTGACCATAGGCCGGGTGAAGGATGGTTTTGTTTCCAACTACCTTTTAGATGAGGTGAAGGTGGGCGACACCCTCATCACCAGCGGGCCATTAGGAAATTTCTATCACAATCCTCTGTTTCATGGTAAGAAGCTGGTGTTTTTAGCCGGCGGCACGGGAATCACTCCTTTTATGAGTATGATCCGTACCTTTACCGATCAAAACCTTGATCTGGATATTCTGTTACTCTATGGCTGCCGAAGTGTCAAAGATGCACTTTTCCTACCGGAACTAAAGCACCGGGCTGAGCTACATCCGAATTTCAAGTTCGAATTGGTTCTCTCTGAGCCCGACCCCGAAGATCAGGGGCGGCAAGGGTTACTGGATGCCCAGCTTATCAAGGATTTGGTTGCTGATATTGGTGCCACGACTTTCTATCTGTGCGGGCCATCCGCTATGCAGAAGTTCTGCACCAGCCAATTGGAATCAATGGGGATCAAGCGCCGGGCCATCCGCTGCGAAGCTTTTATAGCCCCGGAAGATGTTTTAGCCGATCCTGGCTGGCCTAAGAATATATCTGCTGATCAATCGGTCACTCTCACCGTACAGCGTCCTAGCGGGGCCGCAATGACCATCAAAACCCGAGTAGGCGAACCTGTGCTGACGGCACTGGAACGTGCAGGACTAGCAGTTCCCAATGGCTGTCGCACCGGCGAGTGTAGCCTCTGCCGAATAAAGATGACTGCCGGGCAGGTTTTCCAACCCAGCGGTGCCCTAGTGCGCCACTCCGATCGAGCCCTGGGTTATATTCATTCCTGCCGGGCTTATCCGTTATCGGATTTAACTTTAATGATTTAAGGATCAGAAAGGGGAGACTAGTATGGAGTTCACATCGAATGTCGCGTATGAAGTGGTTGATAACATTGCTATTATCAGCCTGACCGATCCCAAAGGCTACAACTTTTTCACCTGGGATCTCATCGACGATATCGGGCGTATTCAAGAGAAAATCGCGGAGGACAAGTCCCTTAGAGCCGTGATCATTCGAACTACCGGCAAGCATTTTTCCGCGGGCATCCATTTTTCCAGTTTGGGGATCCTGAATTCCCAGCTGGTAATGGAAAAACTTACCCATAACCAGCGCATTTACTCATTCTGGCAGGATCTAGGGATCCCAGTGATAGCCGCAGTGAATGGTCTATGTTTCGGCATCGCCACAGAATTGATCTTAGCCTGCGATATCCGCATCGCTGCCGAAGACAGTGAGTTCGCCATTCAAGAGGTACGCTTTGGCCTATCCCCGGATCATGGCGGCACTACCCGCTTGACTCAACTGGTAGGAATTGGCCAGGCCAAACGAATGATTATGAACTGCGAGCAAATCAAGGCTGATGAGGCTCTGCGCATCGGACTGGTGGAAGTGGTTGTCAAACCAGAAGAGGTACATGATTATGCCTTTAAGATGGCCAAAAATATGTGTACTTTTCCGCCCGCCGGTCTGTTTTTTGCCAAAAAGGGCATCAACCTGGCCAATGAAAGCAGTGTGGCAGCCGGACTGTACTTCGAGCAAGCTCAGGCTACCTACTGCTGCGGAACAGAAGACCAAAAGGAAGCCATGCAAGCCTTTATCGAAAAACGGCCACCCGTTTACAAAAATCGTTAGCAACAACCTAGCAATTGAAGGAGGAGTTACATGAAAACAAGGATCACAGAATTATTTGGAATAAAATACCCCATCATCTGCGGCGGCATGCTGTGGCTTTCTTCACCTGCCCTATGCGCCGCCATATCCAATGCCGGTGGTCTAGGCAATATAACTGCAGCCAATTACGATAGCGGTGAAGAGTTGCGGGCGGCTATCCAGGAGGCTAGAAAACTAACGGATAAACCCATCGGGGTCAATATCACCCTGCTGCCCTCTTTCAGAATCACCGAGGAGACTTATGACGATTATTTCCGGGTCTGCTGCGAGGAAAAAGTTACTGCTATCGAAGTCTCCGGCAAACCTGCCACCAAATACATGGATATGGTTCATGCCGCCGGAGTTAAAATCATGCACAAGGTCGGGGCAGTTAGACACGCCCGCAATATTGAGAAATTCGGCTATGACGCAGTGATCGCCGCTGGTATCGAAGAAGGCGGACATCCTTTAAGCGACGATGTGACCACTATGGTGCTTACCCCCCGGATAGCCGAGACGGTGTCTATTCCAGTCATTACCACAGGTGGTATCGCTGATGGCCGCGGACTAGCCGCCGCATTGACCCTGGGAGCCGAAGGAGTGCTGATGGCTACTCGTTTCATAGCTACCAAGGAATGTGAAATTCATGAGAGTTTCCATCAGGAGCTGATCAACCGGCAGGAACAGGAGACTACCCTGATCAACAAAAGCATCAATCTACAGGGACGCGCCCTGAAGAATGATATTGTAGCTGAAATTCTTGAGGTCGAAAAGAACGGAGGTGGATTAAGCGAATTAGCCCCGCTGATTTCGGGGCAGAGGATGAAAGAAGCCTATAAGACCGGAGATGTGAATCACGCTGCTTTTATGGTGGGACAATCCATCGGCATGATCAAGGATGTCGTGACCTGTCAGGAACTATTGGATCGGATGGTAAACGAAGCTCAAGAAATCTTAGCCAAAAACCTGGCCAGATTTAGTAAATAGCTGAGGATCATTTAGTAAGAGGAGGCTAAATAATATGGATAATAGTTATCTGAAAGAATTTGAAGCAGATGTAGAAAAATGGCGCCATACTTGGGAATCTCGTTTGGATCCTGAGGGACCCATCCACTATGAGTACCCACCCTATCCGCCCAAATGGTGGTTCAATAAGTGGGCCGAGGAAACTCCTGACAAACCCTATATTTTGATGGGCGACATCGTTTTGCCCTATGGAGTCTGCAATGACATGAGTCGGCGTATCGCCAACGCCCTGCTGGATCTGGGTGTGAAAAAAGGTGACCGGGTAGCTATTATGGCCCCCAACGTACCTCAATACGTTTTGGCGCTGCAGGCTCTATTTAAGACCGGAATGATCGAAGTTCCTACCAACCCGCTCTATACCATACCAGAACTGGCACATCAGTTTGCTGATAGCGGCACCGAAACCGTTATCGTTATGGCTATGTTTGCTTCCAAGGCCATCGAACTGCTGAAAGACCCTAAGTCCCCCGTCAAAAGAGTCATCTACTTCCAGGTTCCTAGCGGCCCGGTAGAAGTAGAATCTGGTGAAGGTATATATGATCTAAACGAACTCCTGGCTAATGCCAGCAATGCTGAACCGGACATAGAAGTTACCGGAGATGATATAGCCAGGTTGCAGTATACCGGCGGTACTACTGGTGTACCCAAAGGGTGTGTACTAACTCATGCTATGATCATGTCCCAGGCTATTCGCACTTCTACCATCAGTGCTAGAGGTTTTACGGCAGTATCCAAGGAAGACTATCGGACTCTGGGCGCCATTCCCTTAAACCATGTCTATGGCTTTAACTTCATTGTCAGTGTAAACCTTTATACCGGCGGCAATATGGTGCTGGTGGCGGTTCCCAATGCTGACAATCTGCTGGAGGCGATACAAAAGAACAAACCCACCATCTTTGCTGCGGTTCCGGCCATGATCATAGGTCTGATAAACCACCCCGATATAGCTAATGCTGATATCAGTTCGTTGAAAGGTATGTTCTGTGGTTCGGCTCCCCTAGCAGTAGAAACCTTGAAGGAATTCGAGCGCCTCACCGGCGGCCATATCATTGAAGGATACGGTTTGTCAGAAACCTTGAACATTATTACCGCCAATGCCTTTAACACTCGCAAATATGGCAGCTGTGGACTGGTATGGCCTGATACCGATTTAGTCATTGTCGACGTGGACACTGGCACCCAAGTGATGCCCCGAGGTGAATTAGGCGAAATAGTTACCCGTGGCCCCCAGGTAATAACTGAATACTGGCAAAACCCAGAAGAAACTGCCGCAGCTATCCGAGGAGGTTGGCTCTACACCGGAGACATCGGCTATATTGATGAAGAAGGCTTCGTTTTCATAGTGGATCGCAAAAAGGATATCATTATCTCCAGTGGCTTCAATGTATATCCTCGCGATGTAGAAGAAGTCTTGTTTGCCCATCCCAAAATTGTAGAAGCCTGTGTAATAGGAGTTCCTGATCCCAAACGTGGTGAAGCTGTTAAGGCCTTTATATCCCTAAAAGAAGGCGAGACTATGACTGCCGAGGAAGTCATCGCCTACTGCCGGGAAAGCCTGGCCCCTTATAAAGTGCCCTCCCACGTAGAGTTTATGGATGCCCTACCCAGAACCACCGTCGGTAAAGCCGACAAAAAGGTTCTGCAAGCGCGGGGATAACTGGTGCTAACTAAAGCAATATGAGAGCAAAGAAGCAGCAGGTGCCAAAATGGCTCTGCTGCTTCGGTATTTTAAAAGCCAGGCCAATTTGTAAAAGGAATCGCCCAGCATCAATTTTGGGATCGAGTACTGGTCGAACCTTAATTGCTCACCAATGGCAGCCATCCTCTTGGTTCCCCCACCCTGGTTACCCGGTATGGCGCCCCCTTGGTTTATTGACCAGTAGGGTGTTGGGGAGAAAAATTTTCCATATTAATTCTATATTTTAACTATAATGTTTATATAAGTATCAGATTCTCCACACCAATCTGGACAAACAGGAATGATTATAGGAGGTGTAAAGATGGTCGATTTGCCCCATTTAGTAAAGGGGATCCGACACCGGAAACAGCGAACATTAATAACAGGTACAGCTATAATGCTGGTATTGCTCCTTGCCGCACCCGCCTTGGCACTGCCCCCTTTTCAACTGGACCCCAATATTCCGGATATCTCCATAATAACGAAGCCTGCGGCGCCAACCAACCTTATTGTTACCGGAACCACTTCAGATACTATTGATTTAACCTGGACCGATAACTCTGCGAATGAAGAAGGGTTCTTTATTCATCGCAAAATAGAGGGAGCAGCTGGGTTTACCACGGTCGGCAATGTTGGTCCTAATGTCACTAGTTTTCATAATACCGGGCTTACTGCCGAAACGAAATACTACTATGTGGTTTCAGCTTTTAACTCGCTTGGTTCATCACCAATGAGCAACGAAGCCACCGGCACAACTCTGGCCATGCTCCTGCTGCTGCTCCACTGGCTCCCACGCTGTTGAGCGCGGTTGCCGACAGTGATACCCGTATTGACCTTACCTGGCAAAACAACTGCACCAATGAAACCGGATTCTACATTTACCGGAAAAAGGACGGGGAAACCAGCTTTGCCATGGTGGATGATACTGGTTCGGGTGGATGGAATGGATTTGGAGATACCGGTTTAGAACCAGGCACTAAATACTACTACTACGTTTCAGCCTATAATGCCCAAGGCTCTGCCGACAGTAATGTTTTAAGCGCAACTACTACCGGAACTTCTTCGGTTAAGCCGAATGCCCCTTCTGGTTTAACTGCTACAGCCACTTCCGCTGCAGAAGTAACACTTATCTGGAAGGATAATTCCAACAATGAGTCTGGTTTTGTCCTGGAACGTTCCCTGACTCAGGCGAACGGACACGCTGCGATTGCTACCCTACCGTCGGAAAGCACCTCCTATGACGACACCGGTCTCACCGCTGCCACCACCTATTTTTACCGGATCAAGGCCACCAACAGTGCAGGAGACTCCGCTTATTCTTCCCCGGCCCAGGCCACTACCCAAGAGGATCAGGTAATAAAGCCGCCGGTTGAGAACGACGCTGCCATGGTATTGCGCTTCTATATCGATAATCCTCAGTATTATATAAACGATACGCCTGCCCCCATGGATGCCGCACCTATTATAAAAGAAAGCCGTACCTTGCTGCCCATCCGTTTTGTGGCAACTCCCCTAGGCGCCGAGGTAGGCTGGGATGCAGCCACCAGTAAGGTTAGCATAAGCCACGACGCTACTACCATTGAAATGTGGATTGGTCAAAACATCGCCCAAGTCAACGGGGTGGATAAAAAGATCGATGCGGACAATTCCAGTGTCGCTCCTCTCATTATCCCCCCGGGCCGCACCATGCTGCCCCTGCGTTTCATCAGTGAAAACCTGGGCTGCCAGGTTGAGTGGGATAGTGGACTCAGAGAAGTGAAAGTCACTTATCCTAAACCGTAGCTATAAATGCATAGTTAATTCAGGTAATAAGATTGCCATAGGCGGGTGCCTAATAAAGCGCCCGCCTCAGATCACCTAAGTATTATTGTAAACTTATATAATCCCAATCTTTCCTTTCTTCTGCATCTACTGTGAAAATTTTGTGTTTGAAAAGAGTCGATAATCCGCGTTTTTCCATGTTATACGTAACATAAAAACTATTCAATCTAACCAAAATACCCTCCCCTTTGCAATCTTTTTCATTTCCATCACACTTGTTCACAGCTATTGCTCCTTGTATTAAACTAGAATTCGTCTTTATCTATATTCACTAATAGACCTCTGAGAGTTGTTCTCCCCATCAAGCCTCAATCCGGATGGCTGTATGGCGGTAATTCGTATTCGTATCTATAATCCAACCCCTTAACTTGCTGATTCGTGGATCGCAGGCACAGTTGAACACACTGGTATCATACATTCTTTTGGCTCCGAAAGATTCGTGGATGTGGCCGCAGAGCCATATGGAGGGCTGTTTATCTCTTAGAAATTCGCGTATGGCAGGACTGCCTACCCGTCGCCCACTATATATCTTGTCCAGACATCCATAGGGAACATCATGGGCAACTACAATAGTATCCGACTGCACCTGGATTTTACTTAGCTCAAGCCTTTGCTTCTCAACATTTACCTCGCGGTTAGTTGAAAAAGGAGTGATCGATACAAAATCGAAGGGTACAAAGACCCCCTGTGGAGAGGTTAAATAGCATTTATCAGTCTCATCTCCATCTACAAAATCATCATTGCCGAGAATATAGAAAACCTGAATGTTTAAGCTGTTGACGTACTCTTTGAACTCCTGGTAATTACGTTGTTGGTATTGAACATACTCATCGAACCTTGATACATACGGGTTTTCCAAAACATCACCGCAGATGATCAATATATCCGGTTGATGCTGCTGCAAAACCTTTTCAATCTTTTGCATGATAATCTTACTGCCATGAATATCTGATGTAGCAAATAATTTCACATTCTGACCTCCCATTATCCCTTCTCGCTTCGCCTTTGCTTAAAATCAGCTGCTGCGAAAAGCCTTATTCTCCATCCCCATGTGACTACTGTTTATTGCTCTCCCGAAAATATTTGTTGTTTTCTACCAGCTGGTGGAAGGTTACCGGGCAATAATGGTTGATGTCTACCCCTGCATTCAACATGTTTTCGAGTTTTAAGTAATAATCAAATGCATCCCCCGTAGCCCTGTTATGAATATGACCAAACACCAGCACACTGTTTTGGTAAGAACGGGGCCACTTTCTCCAGTACAAATCCTCTTTGCCATTATCCCAAACCAGCCCAAAATCGCCCATTATTGCTACATAATCTTGCTTAGTCATGCTACGTTGTTCCGGGAATCTAGAAGTATTTAGTTTTCTGATATCTAACGCACCATGAGTATCACCGGTGATATTTAACATATTGATAGACACTCCCCTTTTTCTCCGCTTGTTTTAAGT
>ERZ764778.1534-NODE-1534-length-23230-cov-8.686559_pt1 | contig 23230 bp, 20 predicted proteins | sample MGYA00374951_ERZ764778 | MGnify/ENA primary metagenome ERZ764778 (study PRJEB28918, sample SAMN05720193) | bioreactor metagenome | isolation source: Anaerobic biogas reactor | place: USA:Washington, USA | collected 2015-08-08 ...
AGGAGGAGCCTATGAGCCAGGATATCAACAACCGGGAGCAAAACTCGGACAAACCGTCCTTCCGGACGGAAAAACTCAAGGAGTTTATCAAGCAGCTGCACCAGGGGCACACCAAAGAGGAGGTGCAGGAGGAGTTCAACCGGCACTTCGGGGATGTGTCCGCCGAGGAAATTTCCGCAGCGGAGGACGCCCTGATCTCAGAGGGCATGCCGGTGGAGGAGGTGCAAAGGCTGTGCGACGTGCACGCGGAGCTGTTCAAGGGCGCCATCTGCGACGCCCAGACCGTCACCCAGGAGGAGCATCAGCCCGGCCACCCCGTTCACACCCTCAAGGAGGAGAACAAGGCCCTGGCCCAATTGATTTTACGCCTGCGGGAGCAGCTGGAAAAAGGCGGCGTGACCCCGGCCCTCAGGCAGGAGGCGGCCAAACTTTTGGGCATTGACAGTCACTATAAAATCAAGGAAAACCTGCTGTTTCCCTATCTGGAGAAATACGGCGTTCAGGGCCCGCCCAAGGTGATGTGGGGGGTGGACGATGAAATCCGCCAGGAGGTGAAGCAGGGCATAGCGGACCTTGAGAAGGGGGAGCCGGAGGCCCTTCTTAGGGCGCTTGTGCGCCTGGAGGATATGGTCTTTAAGGAGGAGAACATCCTCCTGCCCCTGCTGCTGGAGAAGCTGACCCTGGACGAATGGCGCCAGGTGGCGGATGACGCGCCGGAGTTTGGCTTCTTCCTCATCGATCCGCCGCCGGCCTGGCGGGGCAACCAGGGGGAGGACAGCCTGAAGGCCGGGGCCAGCGCCCTTTCCGGGGACAAGGTCACCCTGGCCACCGGCAGCTTTAAGCCGGAGGAGCTGGCCGCCCTCTTTAATACCCTGCCGCTGGACATCACCTTTGTGGACAAGGACGACAGGGTGCGCTTCTTTTCCCAGACAAAAGACCGGGCCTTTCCCCGCACGGTGAGCGTGCTGGGGCGGGAGGTGAGCAACTGCCATCCCCCCGCCAGCGTGCATATCGTGGAAAAGATCGTGAATGATTTCAAATCCGGCAGGAAGGACCATGAGGATTTCTGGATTCAGATGGGTGGGCGGCTGATCCATATCCGCTACTTTGCCCTCCGGGGTGAAAAGGGCGAGTATCTGGGCGTGGTGGAAACCACCCAGGACATCGCCCCCTTAAAGCAGGTCAGCGGGGAAAAGCGCCTGATGTCTGAGGGCTGAAACCTGTCCGCCCGCGGAAAACAAGAACGCCAGGCCTCCTTATGGTCTGGCGTTCTCTCTTGCTGATGGCCCGGCGGATTCCGGGCTTCGAGGGGGCGCAGAAGCCTCCAGCGTTCATGAGATCCACGGGGGGGGAACAGCCCGGCATGCCGCGCGTGCTTTTCCCGGGCAAGCCTCCTTCAGGCTGCCGCCAATAAGGCATCCGGACGCTCCTTTTGGGGCAGGACAGGCGGCTGATCCGCCAAAGCCCTACCTGCCGGCTGCAGCGCCTTTGGCCGCGGCGGGAAGAACCGCGAAGCGGTTGCGGTAGAACTGGATTGCCGCGGCGCCAATCAGCACGGCCATGCCCGCCAGAGCAACGATCTGCAGGGTGCCAAACTGCCCGCTATATCCTTGAGGCGAGCGGAGAAACAGGAAAATGCCCAGATAAGCCCAGGCGACCGGCAGCGGGAAGGCAGCGTTGCGAAGCTTCAGCATGACGCTGACCACAAGGGCAGCGGCTGCCAGAAGGACGGCGATGGCCCAAACTTCCTGTGACAGGCCAAAGCCATTCCAGCCCAGCTTGACCAGCATGGCGGCAATATTCACCACCGAGGCGATAAAAAGCCAGCCCGTGTAGAGGCCAAAGGCCAGCGGCATCAGCCAGCGCTTCGTCTCCTGGAGCGCCAGAATGCGGCTGCAAAGAAGCGCCAGGGTGGCTGTGAGCGCCAGGATGAAGAGGACGGACAACTCGATGAGCACAAAGGAAAAGGCGATGATCCACGCGATGTTCAGCACACAGCTGGCCCAGAACAGGGGCCCTGCCTGATCCTGAACCTGATGGTAGTAGGCGTCATTTTTCTTCACCATCAGCATGATGACAGCCAGGATGACCAGGCCGTAGATGACCCCCCAAATGCTGAAGGTGGAGGGGCTGGGCGTGATAAGCGTGGGGAAACGGTCTGAGACTTCTTTCTGGCTGAGGCCGTTGATGACCCCAAGCGCTCCCAGGGTGTTGACGGCCAGCGTCACCGCCAGCAGAATCACGTTGATCCAGGCCTTTTTGGTTCTCTCCATGATTGTGCCTCCTTATCAGGATGTATTAGCCATTTCCATTCCGGCAGGCGTCCGGCACCGGGCCCGATGCCCTTATCCCCCCGGGCCAAGCGGGTGGCATTGCCGATTGCCAGGGCGGCATTCCCGCCCTGATCTCCATCCCATCATAGCAAGCGGGGGCCGCCTTCACAAGATGAAATAACAGCCCTTGTTCAGGCAATCCTCCCCATCCTTAAGGGACAGCTCCTTAAGGGTACTGTAGAGGGAATCCAGGGTGCCTGTGCCCGGTTCTTTTTCAAGGGCGCTCTTAACCAACTGCTACGTCTCAAGGGCGGGATACGCCCCCTTATCTTTCAAAAGCCGGCGGATGGCCAGATAGCTGCATCGCGCTCAAGCACCGCGTACCTGCAGCGGCCCCATTCCGCCTCAAGGGCGGCGATGCCCCGGTTGGCGCTGCAGTTGATGCACTTGATGGCCGACAGGTTTTTGTCCTTGACCTCCAGCATGATATCCACGTCCCCGAGCGCTTCCTGATACCGGAGAAAGGGTTCAACCCGGATGGTGGCCGAATGGGCGCCCGGGCGCTTGCCGGAATCCTGCTGCGCGTAGTGGATCTTCTGCCTGCCGTCCCGGCCCTTCCAGGTGCCTAAAGCCTCCCGGATCCATTCCAGATCCGTCCGGCCGGGATCGGCGGGGTTGACCGCGTTGTGCAGGGTGTCAAAAAGCGCGGGGATGCCCGTACGCAGGGAAACCTCCAGCACATCACGGATGGTAAAGATCCGGTCATCGTTCTCAATGGCCAGGCGGCTTTGGACCGATGGGCTGAGGTCCCAAAAGCGGGATATAAACCGCGCTTTGGCTGCCTCCCGGTCGCCGTAAGCCCCGCCCAGGTGCAGGATGATTTTGTTTTCAGGGCCAGGCGCCATGGCGTCAAGCACCTGGCCATGGTAGTCCAGGTCAAGCACGGCGGCCTTTGGCACCTCAGGGTCAAGCGCGTTTAAGACGGTGTACTGGCCGGGGTGCATGGACACGCGCATGCCGGAGGCGCGGACTTTCCCGCCGATCCGCTCAAGCACCGGGGCGAAGCGCTCACGCCAGGGCAGATCCATGGCCGCGGAGGAGCCGAAGGGGATCAGATCGGAGGATATGCGGAAGAGTTTGATGCCGCTTTTGATATTGCAGTCGATCAGCGCTTCCAGCGCCGCCAGGTTCTGGCCGATGAGCAGGTTCAGGCGTTCCCTGGACAAATGCTTCAGGGAGGTCGTTTTCAGACCGCTTCCGGGCACCCCAAGGGCCAGACAGGCATATCCAATCATAAGCGGATCGTAACACACAGCGGACAATTTAGATATATTATCCTTTGCCTTCCCTGCGGATGAAGGAAAAGCCGACGTGGCTTGCCGGCGTGAAAACGGCGCCGGGCGCAAAGGCCGGGCGCCGTGAAGGCTGATCCAGAGGATTTATGTCAGCGAAGTCAGGATGGCCGCCTTGCTGATGATGCCCTTCAGGCGGGCCTCTTCATCCAGCACCACGATAGGGAACCTGGCGTTTGAGGCAGTGGGGATCAGGTCTGATATCTGGGTGTCCGCGGTGGTGGTGGGCATATCCGTGATCAGCGCCTCCTCAAAGGTGATTTCCCCCGCCCGCACCCGGAAGGCCGCGTCCAGGGTGATGACCCCCACGAACTTCATCCGCTCGCCGACCACATAGGCGCTGGAGAGGTCGTTGGCGCGCATCTGCTTAAGCGCCACCTGGGCCCCCTCCTTTTGCCGCACCAGGCAGGAGGGCCGCTGCATGAAATCCCTGACGTGATAGATCTGGGATTTGTCCGCGCTGTTGATAAAGTCCCGCACATAGTCGTTGGCGGGGTTCTGGGCCATGTTCTCCGGGGTGTCCGTCTGGATGATCCTGCCATCCTGCATGATGGCGACGGTGTTGCCCAGCTTGAAGGCCTCGTTGATGTCATGGGTGATGAACACGATGGTTTTGTTCAGCTTTTCCTGGATGGAGAGCATCTCAAACTGCATGTCCCGGCGCACCAAAGGATCCAGGGCGGAGAAGGGCTCGTCCATCAGGAGGATGTCCGGATCGTTGGCCAGGGCCCGGGCCAGGCCCACCCGCTGGCGCATGCCGCCGCTGAGGTCGCCTATGCCCTTGTGCTCCCAGCCTTCCAGGTTCACCATGGCGATCATCTCCATCGCCTTTTCCATGCGCTCCTTTTTGGGCACCCGGCGCGTCTCCAGCCCATAGGCCACGTTTTCAAGGACGTTGCGGTGGGAGAGCAGGCCAAAGCTCTGGAAGACCATGGAGATGTGGTTGCGCCGGTATTCCTTTAGCTCCCCGGAGGAGTAGGCCGCGATGTCCTCCCCCTCATAGAAGATCTGCCCGCTGGTGGGCTTGAGCAAGCGGTTGAGGCAGCGCACCACGGTGGACTTGCCCGAGCCGGACAGCCCGATAAGGGAGAAGATCTTACCCCGCTCCACCCCAAAGGAGACCTTGTCCACCGCCACTGTCACCCCGGTTTTGCGCAAAATGTCCTCTTTGCTGTGGCCGTTTTTCAGCATCTCCCGGGCCTGGGGCTTTTTAAGGCCGAACATCATGGTCAGATTTTGCACCCTCAGGATGATGTCCCTGTCCTGGGGCTGTCCGGGGATGGCGTCAGGCTTCTGCATGGCTGTGCCCCTCCTCCCTGACGGCCCCCTGGGTGAGGCGGTCAATCACAATCGCCACAATCACCAGGGCGATGCCCGCGGCAAAGCCCCGGCCGCTCTCCAGCCGGTTGATGCCCAAAAGCACCTCGGCCCCCAGCCCCGTGGCGCCGATCATGGAACAGGTGACCACCATGGAGATGGCCATCATGATAGTCTGGTTGACGTCGGTCATGATGGTGGGCATGGCCTGGGGGATCAGCACCTTGACCGGCAGCTGCAGGCGCGTGGAGCCAAAGGACTGGGCGGCTTCCACCACCTCCTTGTCCACATGGCGGATGCCGTGGCTGGTCATGCGCACAATAGGCGGCATGGCATAGATCACCGTGGCGACCACCGCGGGCACGTTCCCCAGCCCCAGGAGCATCACCGCGGGAATCAGATACACGAAGCTGGGCATGGTCTGCATGGTGTCCAAAAGCGGGCGGACCAGTTTGCTGGCCCGGTTGCTAAAGGACACCAGCACCCCTAAGGGGAAGCCCAGCAGAAGGGCGATGATCACCGAGGTGATGATGATGGTCAGCGTCGCGTACATCATGTGCCACAGGCCGATCATGCCGATGAAAAAGAGCATGCCGGCATACAGCAGCGCGCGGGCGGGCTTGCGGGTTAAAAGCAGGGTGAGCCCAAAGACAAACAGGATCAGCAGCCACCAGGGCACCAGATCCACCGCCATGCGCACCCTAAGCAGCACCAGCCTTAAGCCGTCTGATATTTTGTCAAAGAAACCGCTCCAGTGAACCACCATATATTCAATGGCGTTGTCAATGGGGGTCCTGATGTCCACGGAGAACGCCTCCGGGAATTCAGTTAGCCAGTTTTCCAAATGGAACCTCCAATCTGTTTAAAAAAGGCGCACATCGGCTGCGGGGAAGGGTTTCCCCGCAGCCAGGGCCGCCAGGCTTTAATAGCCCGGGCCTTATTGAAGCGCTGCCCGCACCAGGGCCGCCTTGTCTTCCGCAAGCCAGTCGTCAATCATCTCGTCATGCGCCGTCAGGAACCAGCGGGCGGCTTCCTCATAGCTGGCGTCGTTGTCACTGATATAGGCCAGCGCTTGGCTGGTGAGGGCGCTTGAGGAATAATAGTTGCTGAGGAACTCGCAAAATTCAGGATTTGCCTCGTAAAAGCCGGGGTTGACAGCCACGGTCAGGGGGATGGAGGGGCACTCCGTCTCGCCCCGCAGGAAGGCCTCCGGCTCATAGGGGGCGTCCTCCAAAAGGACCAGGTCGTACTTGCCGGTGATCCAGGCGGGCTCCCAGTAATAGGCCACGATGGGCTCCCCCTTTTCATAGGCGCCCACAATGGCGGCAGCCAGGGCGGGGTCAGAGCCCGGGTCCATGTAGTTGTACATCGCGTCCAGGCCGTAATACGCAACCTTTTTACGCATGACATCGTCGATCATCCAGCCAGAGATGGCGCCGTAGATGCGGCCCTTGCGGGGGTCCTCCGGATCCTGGAAAATAAGGGCGTAGTCCTTTAAGTCAGAAACAGACTTAAGATCAGGCGCCATGGGCGCTATCCCCCGGCTTTCATCCCCTTCAATCACATAGCGGGGCACATAGAGCCCCTGGATGTTGTCCGCGTAGTTGACGCCCAGCTCGATGACCTTGCCGGCCGATACATCCTCCGGATAGGGGGCGATGTTGTCCGTCCAGGTTTCCGTGTAAACATGGATGTCCCCGGTTTTCAGCGCGTTGTAGGTGATGGCGGTTGAGCCGGATATCTCGCTGGTGGACAGGCCGTAGGCCTCCTGGGCCACCAGCATGGCAACGGCGTTATGGAACTTCATGCTGTCCCAGCCGGCATCGCCGAAGATGGCTTCGTTCGCCTGGGCGCCTGCCAACATCATCAGCATCATTAACGCCAGGGCGAGGGTGGTCAGTCTTTTTGTGAGGGTCTTCACTGTGCTCCTCCTTTTCCTGCCACGTGAGATTTTATATGCATCTAAACGCACAATCCTCTTGCTGCCCGGATACATGAGCGCGGCAAAAACATTCTGACCCTATCAGAAAATAAAGAGCTTGTCAAAAAAGGGAGACCAATTAATCCAAGAAAAAGGCGGGCGCCCCTTTTTATGCCCATAAACCCTGTGCCGTACAGAAGAAAAACAGCCCCTGATTTGAATAGGCAGGGCTTTGGGGATAGACTGTTGCCATTGCATTTTCAGGAGGACGCGATGAGCCGGCTGTATATTCCCAAAAACTACGCCCCCGTTTTAAACCTCTATGAAACCCAGGAGGCTATCGCCCTCATCAAGGGGACCTTCACGGATTTTCTGTCCAAGGCGCTGAACCTAAAAAGGGTGTCCGCCCCCCTGTTTGTGCTGGAGGACAGCGGGCTTAACGACGACTTAAACGGGGTGGAGCGCCCCGTGTCCTTTGACATTCCGGACAGCCGGGTGCAGGCCCAGGTGGTGCACTCCCTGGCCAAGTGGAAGCGCCAGGCCCTAAAGCAGTATGGCTTTCCCGTGGGGGAGGGGCTGTACACCGACATGAACGCCATCCGCCGGGATGAAGTCCTGGACAACCTCCACTCCATCTATGTGGACCAGTGGGACTGGGAAAAGGTCATCACGCCTGAGGAAAGAAGCCTTCAGACGCTTAAGGACGCGATGCAGAACATCGTCACCGCCATCATCTGCACCTATGACCTGCTCAAGTGGAAGTACCCCAAGCTGCCCCAAAAGTTCAAGCACGACGTGCGCTTTGTCACCACCCAGGAGCTGGAGGACCGCTGGCCGGAGCTTAGCCCCAAGGAGCGGGAGGACAGGATCGTCAGGGAATACCGCACCTGCGGCATCCTTCAGATCGGGGGCGCGCTTAAAAGCGGCCGGCGCCATGACGGCCGTGCGCCGGACTATGACGACTGGGAGATGAACGGGGACATCCTCTTCTGGGACGAGCTGCTGGGCTGCGCCATGGAGATCTCCAGCATGGGCGTCCGGGTGTCTCCGGAATCTTTGGAGCGGCAGCTGCGCCTCTCCGGCTGTGAGGAGCGCAGGCACTTCCCCTTCCACAAGGCGCTTCTGGCCGGGGAGCTGCCCCCCGCCATGGGCGGAGGCATCGGGCAGAGCCGCATGTGCATGCTGCTGATGGGCAAGGCCCATATCGGGGAGGTGCAGTCCTCCTATTGGGATGAGGACACCCAAGAGAAGTGCGAGGCGGCGGGGATTCCGCTGCTGTGAGGCCTTATCCAATCAGATAACATTGATTGGATAGAAAACCAAAACAACTGAATATTATTCACTTCTCCCTTGACATCAGCCGCAGGGGATGTTACATTGCGCCATGCAGTAAACATATTAAGAACAAGGAGAAAAAGAATGAGAAAACTGCTGGCTTTATTGTTGTGCGTATCTATGGTATTCGGCCTGACAGCCTTTGCGGCTGAGCCCTACGCGGACGGCGTGCACACGGGGCAGGGCACGGGCATCGGCGGCATGGTGACGGTGACAGTCACGGTGGAAAACGGGGCAATCGCCCAGGTGGTCGTGGATAATCATACAGAAACCCCTGGATTGTCCGATCCGGCGATTGCGCAGGTGCCCGAGGCCATCGTGGCGGCCAACTCCCCGGAGGTGGACACGGTAGCAGGCGCCACCATCACCTCTGAGGCAATCATGGAGGCGGTGAAAAACGCGCTTTCCGGCGCCGGGGAAGCAGCGTCTGAGGATCAGGAGATTACCATCCAGCCGGACGTGATTGTGGTGGGCGCGGGCCTGGCCGGCCTGGTTTCCGCCGTCAAGGCGGCGGAGCTGGGCGCCAAGGTGCTGGTGTTTGAACAAAATGTGCGCGTGGGCGGCTCCGCCCTGTTTGCAGGCGGCTCCATCTCCGGCGCGGGTTTTAAGATTCAGAAGGAAATGGGCGTTGAGGACAGCCCGGAGCAGTTCTATCAGGACTTTGTGCGCCTCAGCGGCGGCGAGGACTTCAACACCGAAATCGCCAGGGTGCACGCCGAGCGCTCCGGCCCGGCGATTGACTGGCTTCAGGATGAGGTGGGTGTGGACTTTGGCGCGGAATACCGCCTGGACACCGGCAGCTATTATCCCATGTTTCCGGACCGGGTGACCTATGCCCTGGCCATGTCCCCCGCGGGCGGTGCTCTGGGCTTCCTCCAGGCGCTCACCCCCCGGCTGGATGAGTATATCGCAAAGGGGCAGGCTCAGCTGCTGCTTAACACCGAGGTGACGGACGTCATCCTGGAAGACGGCGCTGTGGTGGGCGTGATGGTTGACGACCTGGCCGTATACGCGCCCGCCACCATCATCGCCACCGGCGGCTATGGCTACAGCGAGGACTGGCTGTTGGAATACAACTTTGACCAGGTGACCTCCGCCAATCCCCCCACGGCCACCGGCTCCGGCTATAACTTCGCCCGCAAGGCAGGCGCGGTGTTTGAGAAGATGGAGTTCTGCTACGCCTATCCGGGCAGCGTGCCGGTCAGCGGCTTTCAGGCCACCGTCACCGCCAACACCCGCATCCCGGGCGTGGTGCTGGTGGATCAAAGCGGCCAGCGCATCTTTGACGAGACCTCAAGCGGCGCCAGCGATGCCTACAAGGCCGCGGACAACAATGTGCTCTACGCCCTGGTGGCCCAGAGCATGATCACCGAAGAAGCCCCCTTGTTCCGGTCTGCGGTGGGCGCGGCGCCCGTGGACAGCCCGGCGAAGCTTCAGGAGCTTCTGGCAGAGGGCAAGTATGTCTTCAAGGCGGACAGCATTGAGGAGCTTGCGGAGCTGATTGGCGCAGAGAACCTGCCTGCCGCCATCGCCCAGTACAACCTGGACTGCGCCGCGGGTGAGGATTCCCTGTTTGGCCGCAGCGCCAACCTGATCCCCCTTGAAGAGGGCCCCTTCTACGCGGTGTACACCATCCCCTATGTCCTGATGACCTCCGGCGGCCCCCGTATCAACGGGCAGGCCCAACTGGTGCGGGCGGATGACTCCGTGGTGGCGGGCGCCTATCTGGCAGGCGAGATCATCGGCTCCGCCAATGTGGGCGGCAACACCACCATCGGCGGCATCGGCCACGGCCTGTGCGTCACCTGGGGCATCATCGCTGCGGAAAACGCGGTGGCGGAAGCGAATAAATAAGGCCCCTTTATCAAACCCCAAAGCCTTCGCCCCGGCAGAATTGCCGGGGCGAATTTTGTGGGCGCGGGGGCACAGCGCCGGCAGGCTTTCCCTGGCGGCCCGGGGGATGCTATACTGATCAGTAATATCATTTGGGAGGTGCGATGATGCAGCCATATCAGGGCAAAATGCCCCTTATCTTTGTGGGACACGGTTCCCCCATGAACGCCTTGGAGGACAACGCCTGGACCCAGACCTGGCAGAACCTGGGGCAGGAGATGCCAAGGCCCAAAGGCATCCTCTGCCTGTCCGCCCACTTCGCGGGCGGCAAAAGCCTGGTGGTGGACGTGGAAAAGCCGGAGACCATCCACGATTTCTATGGCTTTCCCCAGGAGCTGTTTGACATGCGCTATCCAGCGCCCGGGGAACCCTCCCTGGCCCAAAGGGTGACGGAACTGTTCGCAGACGCCCAGGAGACCGACCGCTGGGGGCTGGACCACGGAGCCTGGAGCGTGCTGGTGCACCTGTATCCCAAGGCGGATATCCCGGTGGTGCAGCTCAGCCTGAACCTGGGCCTCTCAGGGGCGGAGCAGCTGGAGATCGGCCGCAGGCTCAGTCCCTTAAGGGAGGAGGGCGTGCTGATCTTTGGCAGCGGCAACGTGGCCCATAACCTGCGCAGCATGAACCCCCGGATGCCGGAGCCCTTCCCCTGGGCAAAGAGCTTTGACCAGGCGGTGCATGAGCGGGTGATGGCGGGGGACCTTCAGGGCCTGGCGGATTACATGAACCTTCCCGGCGCCCGGGAAAGCGTGCCCACCACGGAGCATTTCGTGCCGCTGCTGTATACCTTGGGGGCCATGGACCAGGGGGAAAAGGCCCGGGTGTTCAACCAGGACTATGTCTATGCCAGCCTGTCCATGACGGGCTATGTGATCTCCTGATACTGGGTGGCCTGGGCTAAAAACATCCGGCGATAAAGACCATCCTGCCCCATGAGGGCGGGGTGGTCTCCTTCCTGCAGGATGGCGCCCCCGTCCATCACCAGGATGCGGTCCGCAAAGCGGGTGCTGGACAGGCGGTGGGAGATATACAGCGCCGTCTGCCCTCGGGTGATGGCCAGCATCTGGCGGAAAACCTCCTCCTCGCTGCGGGGGTCCAGGGCGGCGGTGGGCTCGTCCATGATGAGAAAGCCGCCCTCATGGTACACCGAGCGGGCCAGGGCCAGCTTCTGCTCCTGGCCATCGGAGGGCACGATGCCCTTTTCATCCAGGGTTTTGGTGAGAAAGCTGCCAAGCGCCTCCGGCTGCTCTAAAAGCCAGTCCCCCAGGCCCACCCGGTGAAGGGCGGCATCCAGGCGCTGAGCGTCCTCAGGGTCCGTTTCATCCAACCCCCGGCCCGACAGGCTTTCATCCAGGCGGAAGGGCAGCAGCTTAAAGTCCTGAAAGGCGGGGGAGATAAGGCGCTTGTATAGCTTCAGGGGGATGCAGGCGATATCCACCCCGTTTAGGGTGATCAGGCCGCTGTCGGGCGCGTAAAGCCGGCAGAGCGGCTTCACCAGGGAGGATTTGCCCGCCCCGTTGCGGCCCACCAGCGCCAGGGTTCCCCCGCTTTTTATCCGCATGTTCAGGCCGTTAAGCACCGGTTTTCCTCCGGTGGGGTACTGGAACACCAGGTCCGTCATCACAAAGTCCAATTGCCCCGCTCTGGCCTGGGCAAGGGCTGTCTGCACCTCGGGCGGCAGCGCGCTTTCGTTTGCTTCCCCGCCCGTCTCCTCCGGCAGCGCCATCACCTCTTGTAAGGCGCGCAGGTTCACGTCCGCGGTTAACAGCTCGGTGCCCGCGCGCAGCAGGGCGTTCATCGCCTCGCCCATCTGGCGGCAGGCGCCGTACAGCAGGGTGAAGGCGCCCGCGGTGATGCGCCCGGCCGCCAGAGCCAGCCCTAAGAAGATGAAGATCAGCGCGGTCTGCCCCTCGATGATCACCCGGATCAGGCCGTTAAAAAAACCGCTTTTGGTCATGAAGGCGTGGTTGATGGCCAGGATTTTGTCCATCACCTGGCCGGCGCGGTCCAGCATCAGGCCCGCGCCCTTATAAAGCCTCAAGTCCTTGGCCCAGCGGTAGTCGCCGGCTACATCCAGGAAATAGCGGAAGGCCCGGTTCTCCGGCACGTTGCGTTTGGCGTTGTCCTCCTCCAGCGCCTTGATGCGCCCAAAGCAGGGCAGCGCCAAAAGGTTGGGCAGCACCGCCAGAAAAACAAAGCGCCAGTCGTGGGAGAGGATCAGAATCAGGCTGCCCACCAGGCTCACCAGGGCGGCCCCGGCGTTGGTAAGGTGCTGGTCCAGGTCAAAAATCGCATAGGCGCCATAGTTCGCCCGTTCCAAAAGGTCCAGGGTGGATTTTTTCTCCCCCTCAGGCTGGGAGAGGGCCATGGCCTTGGCGCTCACCTGGTTGTTGACCCGGTAGAACATGCGCGCCGTGCCCAGGCCGAGATGGCTGCGGCTCCAGGCCTTAAGCAGGCCAAACAGCAGGTTCAGCCCCGCCAGCGCCGCCACATAGCCCGTCATCAGGGGGACGCTTTGTGCGCCCAGCAGCTCATCTAAAATCAGCTTGGGGAAATAGATGTTCGTAAGCGGCATCAGGCCGTTTGCCAGCACCGACACAGCCAGCCACCACAGGTAGCGCGGCTCCTCCGGCAGGGCCAGTTTTAACAGATAGCGCAAGGATTTAAGCATGGTTTACCTCCTTGCGGTAGTATTTGGCCTGAATGTCAAACAGCGCCGCGTACTCTCCGCCCTGTTTGATCAGCTCCCGGTGGCTGCCGTATTCCGTGATGAGGCCCCCCTTTAAGAAGGCCACCGCGTCACAAAACTGGGTGCTGGCCAGGCGGTGGGACACAAACAGGCTGGTCTTGCCCTGGGCCATAGCGCCGTAGCGCTCATACAGGGCCTTTTCCGCCAGGGAATCAAGGGCGGCCGTGGGCTCATCCAGAATCAAAAGGGCCCCCGCGTCCTTATAAAGCGCCCGGGCCAGAAACAGCGCCTGCCTCTGGCCGCCGGAGAGCTCCACCCCCTCGTCGTCCAGCACCCGCATGAGGGTGGTGGCGTCGCCTGAGGGCAGGTCCCCGATAATCCGGTCAAGGCCGGACAGCTTAAGCACCTGGTGGTAGCGGGCCTCGTCCCAGGCCTCGCCCATCAGCACGTTGTCCTTCAGGCTGAACGGCAGGATCATCGCGTCCTGAAACACCACGCCCAGCAGCCTAAAATACTCCGCCTCCGGGATGTCCCAGATGTCCCGGCCATCAAGGGTGATCCGGCCGGCGCTGGGGCGGTAGAGGCGGCAGATCAGCTTGATCAGGGTGCTTTTCCCCGCGCCGTTCTCCCCCACCAGGGCCAGCTTCTGCCCCTTGGGGATGGTGAGGGACAGGCCGCTGATGGTGTCTTTGTCAGCCTCAGGGTAGCGGAAGGTGAGGTTTTCAAGCGCCAGGTCGCCGCCTTCGGGGAGCGGCGCGCCCTTTTCAGGCGGCGTATCCGGCTGATCCGGCGCCACCAGGCGGATATAGGCAGCAAAGCGCTTCCCCTCCCGGCGGATGGCGGACAGGTCCGTCATGGCGGCCTGGGCCACCGTCATAAACCCGGCCAGGCCGGCGCTGTACAGGTAAAAGCCGCCCGCGTCCAGGCTGCCCGCCAGGAAGCGGCGGATGATAAAGGCAAACAGCGCGGCATCCCGCACCAGGTTTAAAAAAGCGATGATCATCTCCAGGCGGAAACGCTTCTGGATGACGCCTTCCATCACCTTCATCACCTGCCTGCGGAGGTTCTTCAGATAAGTGAGGATCAAGGGGGCGGTGTCATAGAGCAGGATATCCTTTTTGTGGGAAGGGTCCTTGGCCACGGTGCTGATGGCGTACCAATGCCGCTCCGGCTCCCGGGTTTTCTCCCAGCCCACGGCTTCAAGGGCGTCCGCCTTCTGGCTCAGCAGGTAGGTGAGGGCAAACAGCGCCGCCATCCCCAGCATAAACCAGGGGGAAAGGCTGGCGATCAGCCCCGCGAAGCCCAGGGCGGCCAGCGCGCCGCCAAAGAGGCGCAGCAGGGTCAGGATGATGCCCCCGGCGCCCCGCACAGGGTTTGCCACGGTGTCATTGGCGAAGTTGATATCGGCCAGCACCTGGGGGTTTAAGGTGTTCTGATAGGGCATTGTGAGGCTGTGGCGCATCAGATCGCGGATAAGGTGATAGCGCACCCCGTTCATGCGCATGCGGTAGTTGCCCGTCCAGTAGCTGATTAAAAAGCCGCAGACCATGGCCAAAAGGCCGGCGCCCGCCACCAGGGCGATGAGGGAGGCGCCGGGCCAGCGCCCCGCGTAGCGCAGTATCCACGCCGGCACCACCACCCAGATAAAGGGGTACAGGGCGGACAGGAGGGTGCCCCCGCCATCACGCCCAGCATGCCCGGATCATAGCGCCTGATCTTTTCCAGCAGGTAGCGCACAGGCTGCGGGTTTTTATTTTTCAAGGTATGCTCACCACCCAACCCAGAGGATCCGGCTTAATGCCCCGCTGGATGCCGGTGAGGGTGTCATGCATCCGCCGGGTGAGGGGCCCGGTGTCCCCGTCCCCGATGAGCAATTCCTGCCCGTCTACGGTGAGGGAGCGGATGGGGGCGACCACCGCCGCGGTGCCCGCGCCGAAGGCCTCCTTCAGGGTGCCCGCGGCCTGGGCCGAGACGATTTCCTCCAGGGGCACCCGGCGCTCCTGGGCGGGGATGCCCAGGATGCCCGCCAGCTTTAGGATGGCGTCCCGGGTGATGCCGGGGAGGATGGTGTCCCCAAGCTGAGGGGTGATGAGCTGGTCCTCTATCACAAAGAAGATGTTCATGGAGCTGACCTCCTCCACATAGCGGCGCTGGGCCGCGTCCAGCCACAGCACCTGGTCAAAGCCCTTTTGGTGGGCCCGCTGGCTGGCCAGGATGCTGCCGGCGTAGTTGCCCCCGCACTTGGCGCTCCCGGTGCCTCCGGGGGCGGCGCGGCTGAAGGCCTCCTCCACCACGATGCGAAGGGGCTTAAAGCCGCTGTCATAATAAGCGCCCACGGGCGAGAGAATCACAAAGAAAAGGTAGCGGTCAGAGGCCTTCACCCCCAGGGCGGGCTCTGTGGCGATGATGGTGGGGCGGATATAAAGGGAGGTGCCCGGATCCCGGGGCACCCAGTCCTTCTCCAGCTGCAATAGGGCCGTCAGCCCCTCATAGACCCGGTCCAGGGGCATCTCCGGGATGCACAGCCGCCTGCAGGAGGCGTTCATGCGCCGGAGGTTGTCCATGGGCCGAAACAGGGTGAGGCCCTCCGTCGCGGCATAGGCCTTCATGCCCTCAAACACCTCCTGGGCGTAGTGGAACACCATGGCGCTGGGCGGCAGGGAGAAATCCCCGTAAGGCTGGATGCGCATGTCATGCCAGCCGCGGGCCTTGTCGTAGTCCATCAGCAGCATATGGTCTGTGAACAGGCGGCCAAAGGGCAAAGGCTGCCCTTTGAGGGGCTTGGCTTTGGGAGAAGGGTTTTGGGTGGTGGGAATAGGCATAAGGGTCTCCTCCTGTGAGCAGCTTGCGCTGTTTTCAATTAAACATAAGGGATTCCCGGCAGTTTTTGCCGGGATACGAGGGGAGTATAGCACACTTTTTCCCCTGACAGCGCGGCTTTTAAAAGAAATGCCCCTTTGATACAATGACGATATGGCTGTTGTGTATGATCAGGTGCTGCCCGGCCGTTTTATCAGCCGGCCCAACCGCTTTGTGGCCCATGTGGAAACCGCGGAGGGGGAAGTGATCTGCCATGTGAAAAACACGGGGCGCTGTCGGGAATTGCTGCTTCCAGGGGTCCCTGTGGTGCTGGCGCGTGCCTTTGGGGAGCACCGCAAGACCGCCTATGACCTGGTGGCGGTCTATAAGGGGGAGATGCTGGTGAACATCGATTCCCAGGCGCCCAACGCCCTGGCACGGGATTATCTGGCCCGCCGCTACCCCGGGGCCCGGATGCGCGCGGAGGCGGCCTTTGGGTCCTCCCGGCTGGATTTTCATGTGCGGGACGCGGGCCTAAGCCTTTACGTGGAGGTGAAGGGCTGCACCCTGGAGAAGGACGGCCTGGCCCTCTTCCCGGACGCGCCCACCCAAAGGGGGCTTAAGCACCTGAAAAGCCTTCAGGAAGCCTTAGGCCAGGGGCACCAGGCCCTGGCGCTCTTTATCATCCAGATGCGCCCCGTCGCCGCCTTTTCCCCCCACGACAAGATGCACCCCGCCTTTGGCCAGGCGCTGCGCCGCGCGGCCCGCGCCGGGGTGGAGGTGCTGGCCTATGACTGCCTGGTGCGGGAGGACGGGATGAGCCTGGGGGATGAGGTGCGGGTGGTGCTGTAGCCCCTTAGCGATATTCCGCCGTCTCCTCATACAGCTCCGCCTCGCTTAAGCGCGCCGCAGCGTCCAGCACCTGCTGGCGGATGCTGTCGCCCTGGGCGGTGTTGTGCACCAGGAGGGCCAGGGTGATTTCCAGGCGCTGGTGGGCATCCTGGCGGCCGCTTTCGGCCACGGAGGCCTCAAACTGGCGGCGCAGGCCGGAGAGAAGGGGCCTGAGGACGGCGCGCTTTTCCTTGAGGGAATGGCACCAGGGGGCAAAGAGGCGCAGGGTGATCACCAAAACCAGCATCGTCTTCCTCCAAAGGCTTGCTCATGGGTATATTCTACCATGACAAGCCCCTGTTTTTATCGGCAAGAAGGAGGAAAACAACATGGCCATAGAGAGGATTCTGGTCAGCATGCCCACCAGGCCCTGGCACCGGGAGAAGATGCGCCAGGCGCTGCCGGAGGCGCAGATCACCTTCAGCGACAGCACCAACATGGCGGATGACGAGCTGGCGCCCTTTGACGCCCTGGTGGGGGAGGTGAACCCCAACCGCCTGCATGTGCTGAAAAACCTGAAGCTCTTGCAGCTGCATTTTTCAGGGGTGCAGGAGGGCTTTTTGCAGCTGAAGGACAAGCAGCCCCAGGCGGTGCTGTGCAGCGCCTCGGGCGCCTATGGGCAGGCGATTTCCGAATATCTCCTGGCCGCCCTCCTCAGCTTATACAAGCTGCTGCCCCGCTACCGGGACAACCAGAACAAAAAGGTCTGGGAGGATCTGGGGCGCATGCGCTCCCTTCGGGGGCAGACGGTGCTGGTGGTGGGCGCCGGGTCCATCGGCGGCGCGTTTGCGCAGCTGGCCCGGGCGCTGGGGGCGGGGGAAATCATCGGCGTGCGCCGATCAGAAGCCTTTGCCCACCCGCCCTTTGACGCCATGCACACCCTTGACGCGCTGGATGAATTGCTGCCTTTGGCGGATGTGGTGTCCCTCTCCCTTCCCCACACGGAGGAGACCAGGGGCCTGATGGACGCCCGGCGCTTTGCTTTGATGAAGGAGGAGTCCGTCATCTTAAACGTGGGGCGGGGCAGCGCCATTGATGAGGCGGCGCTGCTTGGGGCCCTCCGCTCCGGGCGGCTGTGGGGGGCGGCGCTGGATGTGACGGACACGGAGCCCCTGCCCCAGGACAACCCCCTGTGGGAGGAGCCCCGGGTGCTCCTCACCCCCCATGTGTCCGGCCGCTATAACCTGGACGCCACCTGGGAGAACGTGGTGGACATCGCCATCCACAACCTTAAGGCCTGGCCCAATGGTCCCTTCATCAGCCGGGTGGATTACTCAACCGGCTACCGGGAGCGGGTGGACTGAGGCGAAAAGCGGGCTTCCTGTTTCACATTCCAGCCTAAAACAGGTATAATGGGTCCAATGAATTTGCGGGAGGACCTATGCAGCAGAAAATCGCAGTCCTGACCAGCGGCGGCGACAGCCCGGGCATGAACGCCGCGGTGATGGAGGTGGCGCGGGCCTCCGCCAAGGCCGGCCTTCGCCTGGTGGGCATCAAGCACGGCTTCAACGGGCTGATCGGCAAGTTTCCCAAGCCTTCTGACAACCACACCATCCTTTCACTGGATACGGTGCTGGACATCGCGGACCTGCCGGGCACCTATTTGCGCACCGCCCGCTGCCCGGAGTTCTTTGAACTGGAATACCAGCAAAAGGCGGCGGATTTCCTCAAGGGCATGGGCGTTTTGGGCCTGGTGGTCATCGGCGGGGACGGCTCCTATCAGGGCGCTTTGAAGCTAAGCCAGCTGGGCATGCCCTGCATCGGCATCCCCGGCACCATTGATAACGACCTGGAGTATTCCGAGACCTCCCTGGGTTTTGACACCGCGGTGAATGTGTGCATGGAGGCGGTGCGCTCCATCCGCGCCACCTCCCGCTCCCACGACAGGCCGGCGGTGGTGGAGGTGATGGGCCGCAACTGCGGGGACATCGCCATGTCCACCGCCATGGCCACCGCCTCCGAGGTGGTGGTGGTGCCGGAGGTGGCGGACTGGGAGGTGGACCAGGTGGCCCAGCGCTTAAGCAGCCTGCTGGCCCGGGGCAACACCCGCGCCACCATCGTGGTGGCCGAGGGCGCCTGGCAGGTGATGAAGCCCTTTGATGTCTATGAATTTCTCAAGCCCTATAAGCAGGTCTTCAAGGGGGAGCCCATGACGGCGGCCCGTTTCGCCTCCATTCTCAAGCGCAAGTGCCAGGCGGAGGTGCGCGCCAATGTGATCGGCTACACCCAAAGGGGGCATGAGCCCACCGCGCAGGACGCGGTCTTCGCCTTTGAGGCGGGGAATATGGCGGTGGAGCTGTTGAAAAACGGCCTGACCAACCGGGCCATCGGCATGCGGCTGGGCCGGATTTTCCATATGGACCTGGACCGGGCCCTGGAGGTGAAGCCGGTGTTCAAGCAGCACCAGTTTGATCTGATCAACAGCCTGTAGCTTTAAAAACCATTAATAAAACCCGTGCGGGCCTTGCGCCTGCACGGGTTATCCGCATTTGGAAAGGGCCTTACTCCAAACCGATGTACACAATGTCCGTCAGCCGACGGCCGCCTTTGTAGGGGGCGTTCATGATTTCGCCGTTAAACCACATCACGGCGGACTGGCCCCCGTCCAGGTTGTAGGCGCTCTGGCAGCCCAGGTCTTTCATCAGCTGGCTGAGCGCCTCCATGGTCAGGCCCCGGCTTTGGGAGGTACGCCCGTCCGCCACCACAAACACATAGTGCCCGGGCGCGATATAGCCCAGGGCGCTGCGGGGATTGGCCTGGCGGATCTTTGAGTCGGACTTGGTGATGACGGCGCCTTCTTCCAGCAGCTGGGGCCCAAAGAGGAAGGAATGCCAGATGCCCCCGGCTTCCAGCACCGTGGTCACGTCCATCTCCCGGCGCTTGTAGGTGACCATTTCGCCGTCGGCCAGGATCAGGCAGTTGTCCCGCACGCCGTTTTCCGAATCGCGGTAGAGGATGCCGTTGCCCACCACCAGCCCGGCGTTTAAGAGGCTGGCATAGTCCCCGGTCATGGCCAGGATGGCGCCGGTGTCCTCCGCGATGGTTTTCACCGAGCGCATCTCGCCGTCCCACTTGTCAAGCGCGAAGCCGCGCCTTAAATACTGAACGGATGACACCCATACCTCCGCCACCACGATGTCCGCCCGGTGCTCCTCCAGGCGGGATTTGGTGATCTGGATGTTGATGTGCGCGTCCTGGTAGCTGTTCTCCGTGATCACAGGCGCTGACCCGGCCTCAAGAAAGGTGCCCTCCGGGGCGTTTTGGCGCAGGTCTGTGAGGGCTGAGGCGGGGGTGATCTCCTGCTCTTTGGCCTGCCCCCAGGCGGGGGTGAGGAGGCACAGGAGGGCGGTTAGGATCAGGAGGTTTTTTAAGGTCTGTCTCATGCTTCCCTTTCCGCGGACGGCCCTTGCCGCCGGCGGGGTCATTGTACTTGATTTGGGGGCGGGGGACAAGCGCGCCTGTTTAGAAAGCCGGCGCCCTGGATATATTCATTTGTGTGGAAACAAACCACAGATTATAATTCTGGGAGAGTATTAGAATGTTGAAAATCGCAATCATCACCGGCAGCACGCGCCCTATGCGCGTGAACGACCAGGTGGCCAAATGGGTTCTGGAGCAGGCGCAAAAGCGCGGGGACGCGGAATACACGCTGGTGGATATCAAGGACGCCAACCTGCCCCTTTTGGACGAGCCCCTGCCCGCGGGCTACGGCCAGTATCAAAACGCCCACACCAAGGCCTGGGCAGATATCATCCGCCAGTATGACGGCTATGTCATCGTCACCCCGGAGCACAACCACAGCACCAGCGCCGCGCTTAAAAACGCCCTGGACTATGTGTACGCGGAGTGGAACAACAAGGCCGTGGGCTTTGTGGGCTATGGCAGCGCCCAGGGCGTGCGCGCGGTGGAGCACCTGCGCCAGATCGTGGGCGAGCTTCAGATGGCGGACGTGCGCACCGCGGTTCAGCTGAGCCTGTTTACGGACTTCACGGACAACGCCAGCGTCTTTAAGCCTGCGGATCTGCACCTGGAAAGCCTTAACACCATGCTCACCCAGCTGAACGCCTGGGCCGGCGCCCTGAAGCCCCTGCGCCAGTAAGCGGGTTTTCACAGGCCAGAGGCCCCCGTTCCCGGGCTAAGGGCGCGGGGGTTTTGGATAAAAACACAGCATAGAACGATTGAAAGAAGGTTGCCCCATGTCTCAGATTACCCTGTATCATTTTGAAGGCTGCCCTGCCTGCCAGGACGCCAAGCAATGGATCGCGCAGCTGCGCGCGGAAAAGCCGGAGCTGCGGGACGCCAAGATCCTGATGGTGGACGTTCACAAAACGCCCAACTTCAAAGCCCCCGCCCCCTTTCATTATGTGCCCACTTTCTTTGTGGATGACCGCAAGGTGCTGGAGGGCAACGTGTCAAAGGACAAGGTGGAGTACCTGATGCGCGCGGCGCTTCAGACCAGCTAAGACCGAGCGCGGGTGCGAAAGGCCTTCAGGAGCGCTTTCCGGAGGCCTTTTGTATTGGGGCGGTTTGGCGTTTCCACCCGCCTGACACCGTGAAGGGATCCCGGCCGTTAAGGCCCAAACGCCTTTACAATTCTGGCGTATACAGGTATATTGTCAGAAATTTATGATGAAGATGAAGGGGGATGGCATGCCGCAGAGCAATAGCCCCGCAAGCGCAAGAGACCAGGATAACCTGAGCGCGGTGCGCTGGTGCCGCTATTTGGTGAGGGCCTGCTATGTGGCCATTGCGGTCAACCTGGCGGTGCTGATCGCGGTGTGGTATTTCTTCGCCTTTGGTCATCCGGGGGTTGACCATGCCAGCTATTGGGCCAAATATATCATTCTGCCCACTTTGGTGATGCTGGGCGCCAACCTGGCGGCGGATTACCTGGTGCGCTCCCGGCGGTTTTCCGTCACCGCGAAGGAGTATGTCACCCTCTTTTTAATCCTGATCCTCTGCGCCATGGTGAGCCTGATCCACAGCATCGTGGCGGTGCTTCTGGCCTCGTTCATCATTCCGGTGCTGGTGTCCACCATCTTCTCAAACCTTAGGATGACCACGGTGATCTATGCCTTAAGCCAGGCCTTTTTGATTTTGGGGGCGGTGAACATGCGCTTCTTTTCCACCCGGGCCTTTGAGCATTGGATCTGGATGGAGGCCCTGACCGCTTCCGGCCTCCTGGCGGCGGCCTATCTGCTGGCTCGGGTTCTGGTGCAGCATGGGGCCGCCAGCATCATGGCCATCAGCTATTTTGCCCACAGCAATCTGAGCCTGGAGGAAAAGCTGAACCTGGATCCGCTGACGGGGATTTATAACCGCCGGGCCTATGATGAGCTGCTGCCGCGCCTGATGCGGGAAAGCCGGCTGAACCGGCAGCCCCTGACCATCGTGGCGCTGGATATTGATGACTTTAAACAGGTCAACGACATTTACGGCCATTCCGCAGGGGACAGGGCGCTTCTCATGCTGGTGGAGCTGCTGCGCCAGGAGATGCCTGAGAGCAGCGTGCTTTTCCGCATCGGCGGGGATGAGTTTATCCTGGTGTTTAAGGACTATACGGCGGAGGAGGCCTTCATCGTCTGCCGCAATCTGCTCTCCGCCCTCAGGGGCGCCTGTCTGCCGGAGGCAAAGGGGCTGGAGCTCTCCTTCAGCTGCGGCATCGCGGGCATGAGCGAAATCCTCGCCCAGCCGGAAAGCCTGTTTCAAGCGGCGGACGCCGCGCTGTATTCAGCCAAAAACAAAGGGAAAAAGCGCATTGTGATGTATGAGGGCCAGGGGCGTATGCCCATCCCAGCCCAGAAGACCGCCAGCGACTAAGTGGACCGCTTTGTCCATACAGCGGCCTCTTGCGGGGTGTTTTGGGCTGTGAAAAAGTGGGAATGATAAAACGCTTAAGGGTTCAGGGCACGGGCAGCAACTGCTGTGCGCAGAATGCGCCCACCCATTTGTCAAACCCACAATCTGGGGATATAATGTCGGGAACCAAGGGTGAGGAGGAACGGATGGACTGGGTGGAGCTGGCGGTGGAGACCACGAGCCTGGGGACGGAGGCGGTATCCGCGCTGTTGATGCAGGCGGGCGCTTTGGGCACTCAAATTATTGACCGGGCGGATTTGCCCGGACAAAAGGAGCTGGGGGAGGCCTGGGCGCTGATGGACGAGTCCTTAAGGGAGCAGATGCCAAGCCAGCCGGTGGTGAAGGCCTGGTTTCAGGATGAGGCACAGGCCATAAGCGCCCGGGAAGCGCTGGGGCAGCTTAAGGCCCGGGCGGCGTTTGACGCAGGGAGCCTTCAGGTTTCCTCCGGCAGCGTGCGGGACGAGGTTTGGGCGGAGAGCTGGAAAAGCCATTTTCACCCCATCCGGGTGGGCCGCTTTGTGATCCGGCCCAGCTGGGAGGCCTATGCGATCCAGCCCGGGGAGATGGTGATTGACCTGGACCCGGGCATGGCCTTTGGCACCGGCTGGCATGAGACCACCCGGCTGTGCCTCCAGCTGACAGAGCGGCACTACCGGGGCGGCCGGGGGCTGGATGTGGGCACGGGCTCGGGCATCCTGGCGCTGGCGCTGGGGAAGCTGGGCGCAAGGGAAGTGCTGGCGGTGGACATCGACCCGGGCGCTCTAAAGGCCGCCCGGGACAACGTGGCGCAAAACGGGCTCTCAGACGTGGTGACACTAAAACAAGGGGACTTAAGCCAGGGAATCAAGGGCCCCTTTGCCTTTGTCTGCGCCAATATCCTGGCGGATGCCATCATCCAGCT
>ERZ764778.1544-NODE-1544-length-23061-cov-10.208772_pt1 | contig 23061 bp, 21 predicted proteins | sample MGYA00374951_ERZ764778 | MGnify/ENA primary metagenome ERZ764778 (study PRJEB28918, sample SAMN05720193) | bioreactor metagenome | isolation source: Anaerobic biogas reactor | place: USA:Washington, USA | collected 2015-08-08 ...
ATGAAGTTCAAGGTGTCCCAAACGAAGTACTTAACCCTGAACTTTCATGGCAGGATCGCGACCAGTATGAAATTGAAGCGAAAGCGCTTGCACAAAAATTTGTCCAAAACTTCAAAAAATATGAAAACAACGTAGGACCTGAAGTCATTGCTTCCGGTCCAATTGTTGGGTGACGACAACCAAGGAGAATCTCATGGATAAATTCATCATCAGAGGGGGGACGCCTCTTCGAGGAACAATGCGTCCATCTGGAAACAAGAACGCTGCTCTTCCACTGATGGCAGCTTGCCTCTTAACAACCGAACCGGTCGTGCTTCATAACATGCCGGACATCCAGGATACGCGCACGATGGCATTACTTCTGCAGAGCCTGGGCGTGACAATCACCAAAGATATTCCGACATCAACCTGGACCATCCAGGCATCCAACATTACTCCGGGCGATCTTGACCCGGAGCTGTGCCGCCAGATCAGAGCGTCTATTCTGCTGGCCGGACCAATGACAGCCCGTTATCTTGGGATAAAACTCCCGCCTCCCGGAGGTGATGTGATTGGTCGCAGGCGGGTAGATACCCATATCCTGGCGCTGGAAAAACTGGGGGCCAATTTTGTTTACGAAGATTCTTTTGATTTTTCTACCGATGGCTTGGTGGGCGCGGATATATTGCTCGATGAAGCCAGTGTGACAGCCACAGAAAACACGATCATGGCGGCCGTACTAGCCAAAGGCACCACCTTTATCCGGAACGCCGCCTCTGAACCACACATTCAGCAACTATGCCACTTACTTAATGCCATGGGGGCAAAAATCGACAACATCGGATCAAACGTTCTGTGTGTAGAGGGTGTAGACCAACTGCATGGCGCAGAGTTTACGATTGGTCCAGATTACCTGGAAGTGATCAGTTTTGTCGGCGCAACTGTGGTAACTGGAGGAGAAATCCGGATCAAGGATGCTGGGGTCGAGTACCTGCGCATGATCCAATTGGTTTTGAGTCGTCTTGGTGTGCAGATGGTCTTTGAAGGAGATGACATCGTCGTGCCCCCCGATCAGAAATTAGTTATCCAGCCTGACCTGGGTAATGCCATTCCTGAGATCAGCGTGATGCCCTGGCCAGCATTCCCGACAGATCTGATGAGTATCGCCATTGTGATCGCTACTCAATCCAAAGGAACGATCCTGTTCCATGACTGGATGTACCCCAGCCGGATGTTCTTCATCGATAAGTTGGTGTCGATGGGCGCTCAGATCGTTCTGTGCGATCCCCATCGTTGTATCGTTAATGGACCCACCCGTCTTAACGCAGAAAAACTGGACAGCCCTGACATCCGGGCTGGTATTGCGCTGGTTTTGGCGGCATTATCTGCTAATGGCGAGTCAACTATACGCAACGTAGGGCAAATTGACAGGGGTTACGAGCGGATTGATGAAAAACTTCAACTTCTCGGAGCGGATATTGTGCGAAAACGAACAGTGACTACCGCAGATTAATCCATCCTCAGCAGTCATCAAAAAGAGCCGCAAAAATTGCGGCTCTTTTTGATGATAATCAGAGTTATCCACCTTGGGCAACTTCTAAAAACTGATTGACTGTATCTTTCAACATTGATTCAGGTAAAGCACCCACCTGGCGGTGTATAATTTTGCCATCTTTAAGCATTAGCATGGTTGGGATGCCTTGCACGCCAAATTTTCCTGCCCATTCCTGGTTTTCATCGGTATTGACTTTTGCTACGATGAGTTTTCCTGCATATTCTTTGGCAATTTTGTCAAGGATCGGTGCCACCATCCGGCATGGACCACACCAGGGAGCCCAAAAATCGACGATAACAGGCAGAGGGTTCTCTAAAACGGATTTTTCAAAAGCGGCATCGGTAACATTGATAGGTTCTTCAAACATTTTATATTTCTCCAATAAGATCAAAATTTGTTAAAGTATACAGCTGTCTTTTTAATTTACAACTGCAAAGATTAACCAATAATATTAAATTTTTGTATGATCGCAGGTCCTAATATGAGTATTCCTATGATCACAGCAAGTATAGCAGCAATTAAAACCGATGCCGCTCCAACGTCTTTACTTATCTTTGCCAGAGGATGAATTTCCGGGCTTGCCAGGTCCACAAGCACCTCAAAGGCGGTATTGAGAAACTCAGCCAGCCATACCAACCCGATCACCAATAAGATAGTGATCCACTCTCCAATATCCAAATGGAGGAAGATGTTGATCCCAACCACGATTATGGTCATCGCTAAATGGATCCATGCGTTCCTTTGGGTTCTTAAAACAAAGGCCAAACCTTGAAAAGCCGCAAGAAAAGAGTTCTTTCTACTTTTTACAAACTGTTCTGCTTCGGTTGTTGCTTTTTTGGGCATTGCTCTCTTCCAAGAATCTAAAAACAGTGTAAAATAATGACCTCACGCGGGTGTTGCCAAGTGGTAAGGCATTAGCTTCCCAAGCTAACATTCGTGGGTTCGAATCCCATCACCCGCTCTTCCATTATTCTACTGTGAATAACGAAAAGCTGCTGAGTTTCCAGCAGCTTTCAATTAGATATCCTTACCTAATCAAGATGTTTCTTATACACTCTATGATTCTTATAGTACTTCACACCCAAATTTTCGAGGTCCTTGCGCATTTGAACAGCAGTCTCAGCCACCTGGGTCAACTCTGAGTTGATGTAACGTTTATTGGCTTGCGCAGCTCTAAGTAGTGAATCCATAACCAACGCATTGCCGCCCATTCCCTGGTATTCAGGTAATATCCCGATCCCATTGAAATCCAGCCATTGTGTAGTTTTAAGTTCCCACAAGAGACGAAGGATGCCTATTGGGCCCAGTCTGCCTTTGTTTTTCTGCATCGCAGCTGATGCATCCGGGAACGGCAGCACAAAACCGACGACCTCACCCTGATCGTTTTGGATCAGTTTTAGCAATTCCGGTATCACGAACTGAATCGCATTGTCAACAGCATAATCCAGTTCCCGATCTGAAAGCGGATAGTACTCCCAGTTATGAACGAAAGCGCGGTTATAAGCATCTTTCAGTTTGTACTTGATTTCCATTATTTGTTTCTTATTGTGGAAGTCCATTACCTTTAGTTTTCCACGTTTCTTAACAATCTCGACTGCTTTGATAATTTTTTCTGGTAATACATAACCCTGAGGAGCTAAGAAACTGGAGACGAAATCCACCTCTTTTTCGAAACCGTAGGTCTCAGCCAACTTCTGGTAATAAGGGTAGTTGTAATTCATCATATTCATCATCTGGCGGTGTTCAAACCCTTCCACCTGGATGCCATAACCGTCGAGGGGTCCATAACCCTTTGGACCAACAATACGATTCAACCCTCTTTTCCTCGACCATTCCGCAACTTTATCGAAAAGAGCATTAGCAACTTCCTGGTCATCGATACAATCAAAAAGATAGAACTCGCTATCCTTGGTTTTGTGATATTCATTGAAGGGTTTGTTCTCCAACGCAGATATCTTGCCCACTACTTTGCCATCCCGTTTGGCAATGAAGAAATCTGAATCGGAATGATCATAAAAGGGATGTTTTTTCTTGTTCATCATCATGAAGATATCAGATCGGAAAGGAGGAACAAATTGCGGACAGTTTTCGTAGAGAACATATTGAAAATTTACGAACTCTTTTTGCAACGATTTCGTGTTTACATCCAAAATTTCGAGCATGAAGCCTCCAGTCATGGCTTAATAATTACCACAATGCAGATGTTATAACCTAAAAATTGAAAACAGGATACAAATTGACTTATTCGGATCTCACAAAGTCATTAGGGGAAACGATTGTAAAGCATCGGTTGTTGCGCTATAATTCGTGGGCTAAGTTTCAAGCGCGAAAGAGGTTTTTATATGATCGAAGTCAATGAATTACGAAAAGGTGTCACGTTCACACAGGACGGCAGCCTTTACAAAGTACTGGAATATTCCCACAACAAACCTGGTCGCGGAAGTGCCACCATCCGCATCAAAGCCCGTGATCTGCGGAAGGGCACGACGCTGGATATGACATTCATTTCCAGTGACCGTGTACAGGATATCCGCCTGGAATATCACAACGTCCAATATCTATACCGCGATGATAATTTCTTCTATTTCATGGATATGGATACCTTCGAGCAGCCTGCAGTTCCGGCTTCCCTCGTAACCGAGTACGAAGGCTTTCTAAAAGAAAACATGGAAGTCAAACTGACCTATTATGGCAGTGAACCTTTGGACATCGAACTGCCTACCACGGTTGATCTTGAGGTGATTGAAGCCGAACCAGCTGCGCGAGGCAATACCGCCACCGGTCTGACGAAACACGTTATCACTGATACGGGTCTAAAGGTGCAGGTTCCTGCCTTTGTCAACATGGGCGACACCATCCGGGTCGATACCCGTACTGGCGATTACGTAACCCGCGTGTAAACAGGTCAGATTTTTGATGAGAATACCAGACGGTCGCGAATGTAAATTCTTTTATGGGGATTACTATCGCGGCCGCAATTTTGAGGAATGCCGGGCTCTGAGCAGTCCTGAAGACAAGAAAGTCTGGACATCTGAACTTTGTTCAGGCTGCCCCTTGCCCGATTATTTACGGAACAATTCGTGTGAAAATTTGGTCTACTCAGTTTTTACCGGAACATTCTTATTCAAGAAAAGAATAAAAGTAAAAGCCTGGTGCTCAAAATCACACCAAGTGGTAAGAGACCCTAATATTGGTTGCGGGCAATGCCATAAGTTTGACAGCGTAAATTAATATCAGAGATTCATCAGAAAACAACCTTACTCCTATTCAAGCCATTTTCTCAACGAGGCTTGTTGGTATAATCTTAATTCAACGGAATTACCGTTGAACGGAGGCAGTATTGAAATCTCGTAATCAGTCTTTTTTCATCTCGGCACTATTGTTGTTTTCAATAGTCGCGATGGTTTTTTATGGTTTCCAGGAGCAAGCTTTTGGAACACAGCCGATTCCGATCAACCAACTGGCAGCTGATATCGAAGCCGATCTGGTAGGAAAAATCGAAATCAAAGGCGACGATATCTTTGTAACCTATCGTGACGTCACAAATCGGGCTGCAACCACTACTGCAAAGGATCCTGACACCAGTTTGATCGAGGAGTTGGTTCTGTTGGGAGTTTCGCCTGAAAAATTGCGCGATCCTAACCTCAAAATTGAGATCGTTCTACCAGGCTTTTGGGCGAACGCAGCTACATTGTTGATCAACTTTCTGCCATTCATACTAATGGCTTTTGTCTTCTTCTTCTTTATCCGCCAGGCTCAGGGCTCCAACAACGCCGCGATGGCATTTGGAAAATCCAGGGCAAAGATGCTGACGGGCGAACACCCGACTGTGACCTTTGCAGATGTAGCCGGTGTGGATGAAGCCAAAGAAGAACTTCGGGAAGTAGTCGAATTTTTGAAAGAACCACAAAAGTTTATTGCACTGGGAGCCCGCATTCCCAAAGGTGTTTTGTTGGTTGGTTCACCTGGTACCGGTAAGACCTTGATGGCAAAAGCAGTTTCTGGTGAAGCTGGCGTGCCTTTCTTCTCCATTTCCGGTTCGGAATTTGTGGAAATGTTTGTCGGTGTGGGTGCCAGCCGTGTGCGCGATCTTTTTGACGAAGCCAAGAAGCACTCTCCCTGTATTGTGTTTGTTGACGAAATCGATGCTGTTGGTCGTCATCGTGGTGCCGGTCTTGGTGGGAGCCATGACGAGCGCGAACAAACTCTCAACCAACTGCTGGTTGAAATGGACGGGTTTGGAACTGACACCAACGTGATCGTGATTGCAGCAACCAACAGACCCGATATCCTGGACCCTGCCCTGCTCCGCCCTGGTCGTTTTGACCGGCGTGTGATGCTGGATAAGCCTGATAAGAACGGGCGTGAAGCCATTCTCAAAGTACACACCAAAGGCAAGCCGGTCGATTCTTCCGTTGACCTCGGAGAAATTGCACGATCGACTCCTGGCTTTGTTGGCGCAGACCTGGAGAACCTGGTTAATGAAGCAGCCATCCTTGCGGCACGACGTAACAAGAAGATCATCACCCGCGATGAGTTCGAAGAATCGATTGAGCGTGTTATTGCTGGACCGGAACGGAAGAGCCAATTGATGAATCCGAAGGAAAAGAAAATCATTGCATACCATGAGGTTGGTCATGCCATTGTGACAAGCGTCTTACCGGAAGCAAACCCGGTCCAAAAAGTATCCATTATCTCCCGTGGTATGGCTGGTGGGTTCACGCTCTCTCTACCGCTTGAGGATCAGTACCTTGAGTCCCGCAAAATGCTCCTGGCTGAAATGTCCACCATGCTTGGTGGTCGGGCAGCTGAAGAGATCATGTTCAGTGATATTACTTCCGGTGCATCCAATGACATTGAGCGTGTGACCAAACTGGCACGGCGCATGGTTACCCGGCTTGGTATGAGCGAAAAGCTTGGACCCATGGTCTACGGACAGAAGGAAGAACTTGTTTTTCTTGGACGCGAGATCTCTGAACAGCGCGATTACTCAGAATTGGTTGCCCAGACTATCGACGAAGAAGTTCATACACTGGTCGATTTTGCCTACAAAACCGCAAAAGATATCTTGCTTCAATATAAGGATAAGTTGATCGAGATATCTGAGAAGCTATTGGAGGTGGAAACGCTCTCTAAAGAGGAGTTTGAACAACTATTCCCTTCCCCCAACGAAAAGAATCAGGGTATCCCCTATTTCGACGCGATTTAGTTCGCTTTGAAATGATCTCTAACAAGATCCAGCATCTTTTCCAGGATGGCTGGATCTTGTGCATTTAGCCAATGGATCTCAGGATCGGTTGGTTTGAACCAGTTTGCTTGTCGGCGGACATATTTACGGGTGTTGCGTTTGATCAAGGTCTTGGTCTCTTCGAGGTCGATTTGGTTATCCAAGAAGGCGATCACTTCTGTATATCCAATAACACCCATTCTTAATAGCGGTTCTTTATAACCATTGCTGACCAGATCGCGAACCTCTTTAATGAAGCCTTCCTCCAGCATTCGATCAATGCGATTGTCAATTCTTTGATAGAGTTCCTCTCTTTGCCAATGCAGTCCGATGATCAATGAATCAAATGGCGATTCATCTTTCGATCGGATCTGTGAGAACCGAATTCCTGTCTTGAAAATCACTTCCAGCGCCCTCACAGTGCGGCGATGGTTGCGATAGTCAATAAAATCAGCTGCGGTCGGATCCATTACCCTTAGATTTTCATAGAGTGTCTCAAAGCCGATCTTCTCCCCAATTCTTTCAAGTGCATTTCTCAGACGAGTGTCTGCTTCCAACTCAGGAATTTGCCAGTTTTGTCGGATTGCCCGGATGTATTGACCAGTACCTCCTGTCAGAACTGGAATTTTCCCGTCCTTATTTAACCGCTGGATCAACCTCTCCGCTTCCTCCTTGTATTGACCAATACTCCAGGGCTGATCCAAATCAGCACAATCAACCAAGTGATGCCGAACCTGAGACAGTTCCTCTTCGGTTGGTTTAGCCGTGCCGATATTTAATTGGCGGTAGAGGTAACGCGAATCGGCTGAAATGATTTCTGTTTTTAGTGCTTGAGCCAACTGGATAGCCAGACCAGTTTTACCTGAAGCAGTTGGTCCGACCAACATGATAACTTTCAGTTGATTCTCACTCATTCAGATAGTCCAGGTAAATGTTTTCGTAATGGATGATGGCAGGCTTTGCACCAGCAGCCGCTTCTATCACCAGGATATCCAACTGCCATTCATGCCGCAGTTCAGGGTGTTTTTCAAGAAAGATCGACATGGCTGCCTGGATCGATTGGTATTTTTTCCTGGTAATACTATCCTCGGCGATGCCATAATTGCCGGATCTGCGTGTTTTAACCTCGACTGCCACCAGTTGCTCTGCAGATTTCATGATCAAATCAATTTCACCATAACGGGTATGAAAATTCTTTTCGACCAGAAGATAGCCTTTCCTGGAAAGAAAATCTGCGGCGAAAGTTTCGCCCCAGGCTCCCAATTTCTTCCGATAGCGGTTGTCTGTGCCCATAACAGTAGTATAACCTCGTTAAACTTCTTCCTAAAGGTTCTGAAACAGCCAAAGATAAATGATTTTAGGATAAAATAAACCAACTATCCCATCAATGGGGCAAACCAACTTCCAAAAGGAATCCAATGGCTGTTGCAGAAATCGTAACTATCGGTACAGAATTACTTCTCGGGGAAATCCATGACACAAATTCCCGTTTTATTGCCAGGGCATTAAGAGATATTGGCGTTGATCTGTATCGACTCACAACCGTAGGTGATAACATCAAACGTATCACTGCAACTTTACAGGAAGCGTTGATGCGCGCCGATGTGGTCATCACAACCGGTGGGCTGGGACCCACTGTCGACGATCCCACCCGCCAGGCAGTGGCGGACACTTTCAATGTCGGTTTGGTTTTCAAACAAGAACTATGGGATCAGATACTCGATCGATTCAAGTATTTCAACCGCACCCCCTCTGAAAATAACAAGCGCCAGGCATATATTCCGGCTAACGCAATCGCTATACGCAATGATGTTGGCACGGCACCCGCTTTTGCTGTGGAACTGGGCGTCAAGACCTTGATAGCGCTTCCAGGTGTTCCGCGTGAAATGGAATACATCATGAAGACATTCGTGGTGGACTACCTGAAAGATCGTTATCATCTTGAGGACGAAATCATCCTGCCCTGGGTGATCCACACAGTATCTTTAGGAGAATCCAGCATTGATGAAATCATCGGTGAAATGGAGAAACTGAATAATCCCACGGTTGGTTTATTGGCACATCCTGGTCAGACCGATGTGCGGGTCACAGCAAAAGCAAGATCGACTGAAGAAGCCCAGCTTATGATGGAACCTGTACTTCAGGAAATCCGTGAGAAACTGGCTGAGTACATTTTTGGTGAAAACGAAGATACCATTCAATCGGTTGTTGCGGCAGAGTTGACCAGGCAAGATCTTTCATTGTGTGTGCTGGAGGTCGGAACTGAGGGCTTGATTTTTGATTCCTTGGCTGTCCATCTCTCCCCTGAATTATTGTCGGGACAGCTTTTAGACGTAGATATTACACATGACACCTTCAAGACTCTGATGCAGGAATATCAGGACAGAAAACAAGCGAATTTTGTCTTAGGCGTCATGCTCACACCATATGATCATCATCTGGAATTATTTGTTGCTCTCTTGCACGACCAGAATATCCAGGAATACCAGCGCATTTATGGTGGACCTGCGGGAGATGCAGCCCGGTGGGCTCTCAATGTTGGTCTTGATCAAGTTCGCACCATGCTGAACAAGTTGAAAGGAGAAGGATGAAACCTGTAAACACTATTTTGAGGAACGCTATAGTACTTACCATGGATTCGGAATATCGTGTCCATGAACCAGGTGCCATTGCCATTGATGGCGAAATAATCGTTGAAGTCGGTCCTGAAGAAGCGCTGCTTGAGAAGTATGAGGCAAAAGAAGTGATCGATTGTGCCGGCAAGGTTCTGATGCCTGGTTTTGTGAACACTCACACGCATGTTCCCATGACCTTGCTGCGCGGTCTTGCTGATGATCTTCGCCTGGATGTCTGGCTGATGGGCTACATGATGCCGGTGGAAAGGGAATTTGTCTCACCGGAATTTGTCCGTCTTGGCACCAAAATTGCCTGTGCTGAATTGATCCGGTCAGGGGTTACCACTTTCAACGATATGTATTACTTTGAAGATGATGTCGCTGAGGCAGCTGCCGAAGTCGGTATGCGGGCTGTTGTCGGTCAGACGGTCATGAAATTTCCCTCCCCTGATTCCAGTTCGTTTGAAGAATCTCTCGATCACTGTCGTGCGTTGATTGACAAGTGGAAGGGGCATTCTTTGATTGTCCCTGCGATCGCTCCTCACGCAGTGTACACCTGTACCCCGGATGTACTGACAGCCTGTGTGAAACTGGCACAGGATACGGATACGATCGTCCATTTTCACGTTTCAGAAACCGCTGATGAAGTAGTCAATGTTCGCAACGAACACGGGATCCCGGTGGTCCCTTACATCAGAAGGTTCGGCATGCTGGATACACGCCTGGTAGCCGCCCATTGTGTCCATATCGACCAAGGCGAGATCCGCTCTCTGATGCATGCTGGTTCAGGCATCGCGCATAATCCTTCTTCCAATTTAAAACTTGCTTCAGGGTTCGCTCCCGTGGCAAAAATGATGGAGTTGGGCTGTAATGTAGGCATTGGTACCGATGGTACGGCGTCAAACAACGACCTGGATTTCTTTGAGGAAATTCGTCTTGCCAGCTTTATCGCCAAACCAACTGCTGAAGACCCCACTGTCCTGCCTGCCAAACAAGTTCTGGCGATGGCGACAAGCATTGGGGCAAAAGCAATTCACCTGGGAGATTTGACCGGCAGCCTTGAACCTGGAAAGCGAGCCGATCTGATTTTGGTTGATCTGAACGGAATCCACAATCAGCCCCGTTTCCGCCGAAATCCCGACAGTGTCTACGCTCAGATCATTTATGCAGCCAAATCGACAGATGTCACAGATGTGATGGTCAACGGTTCGTGGTTGATGAAGGACAGACATCTGTTGACCCTCAACGAAGAGGAACTGATCGCTCAAGCCAGCGTGGTAGCACACAACATTGATGAATTCCTGCGTGGAAGGGAACAATCCGTTCATTCCAAGTTGATTGCCATTGGTGGCGCAGCTGAGGAAGAGAGTTTTGAGATCCAGGCAAAGGTGCCCATTGATGACAGAAGTGCCATTATTGACGCCTTAACCGACCATGGGATCAAGATTCTGCGAAAGCGACATTATCACGAATATGACACCTATTTTGAGTTTGAGGACGAAAAGAATGGTCGCTTGCGCTATCGGGAAGACGAATTCCTGGATGATAAAGGTAAGATCGTAAGCGTTCGTTCACGACTCACCTTAATCGGCGAAAGGATGGACGAAGACAGTGATCACCCTCAAAATGTACTGCTCTCCAGATCCCGCTACTTTGCTCCAGCCACCCACAGCTTGCGCTTCTATACGGAATACTTCAAGCCGATCAAAACAATTGAAATTGAAAAAGACCGGCTGCGATACCTGATCGAATTTGAGGGCACAGAGTTCTTTGTCAACCTTGACACGTTGATGAAACCTGAATTGGGAAAATTCCTTGAAATTAAGAGCCGCACCTGGAGCCGGGAAGATGCCGACCAAAAATCTGCATTGATCAATGATCTATTCAAGAAATTGGGTGTTACTGACCCCGAACTTGTCACACAAGACTACCTGGAAATGGTTGAGCATCGTATGAAGATCAAATGAGGGCAAAATGACTGAAGAAACCGGTAAAATCAAAGTATTATTTGCAACTGCTGAAGCGGCACCTTTTGCAAAGGTCGGCGGATTGGGTGATGTTGGTGGAGCGCTGCCCCCTTCACTTCTGCAAAACTTTTCAGACGAGATTGACATTCGCACAATCATGCCTTTTCATGCCGTTGTCAAGTCCAAGAACCCACCCAGAAAGAAAATTGGTGACTTTTCTTTCCAAGCCAATGACCAGCAGCTCGACTGTGAGTTATTTATTTCGGATATCGACGGTGTGCCTGTCTACCTGCTTGACAACGCCTACATAAATCACGATTCACCGGTGTACCATGGTGACTGGCAGCTGGATGGAATGAAATATGCCAGTTTCTCCCTTGCCTTGCTTGAAGCCCTGCGTTATTTGAATTGGAAAATCGATATCCTGCATGCCAATGACTGGCATACTGCCCTGGCTGTGCACGCACTTGCAACCACCTATAAGAATGATCCTTTCTTTTCTGGTGTGAAAACTGTTCTGTCCATCCACAACCTTCCGTACAATGGCTGGGGTTCGCAAGAAGCCATGAACCGGCTTGGTTTCACAGCCAGCCAGGACCCCGACCTGCCAGACTGGGCGAAGTATACGCCTCTTCCAATGGGCATTGCTGCTGCCTTAAAAGTCATGACGGTTTCTCCAGGCTACTCGCAGGAAATTCTCACTCCAGAGTATGGCTGCGGTATGGAAAATTACCTCCAAAAGCACTCTGATAAGGTGATGGGAATCCTTAATGGTATCGATGAAGATCGCTGGAACCCCGCTGAAGATGAAGCCATCTCGCATCACTTCACAGTAGATGATCTGGCTTCACGGGTTCAGAACAAACTGGACCTGCAAAAAGCGCTTGGTTTTGAAGTAGACCAGAATATTCCTTTGTTGACCATTGTCACCCGTCTCTCAGATCAAAAAGGGGTTCCATCCATCTTCGACGCCTTACCGCAATTGCTTGATCGCAGTTGGCAGTTTGCTTTATTAGGATCTGGCAGCTCTGAGCTGGAAGCGAGAGCCCGGACACTAGCTGAAACTCATCCTGACCGGATAGCCTGCTTTATCAAGTATGATGATGTGATCTCGCGGGTGCTCTATGCCTCTGGTGACATTTTCCTGATGCCTTCGCTCTACGAGCCATGCGGATTATCCCAAATGTTTGCCATGAGATATGGAAATCTACCATTGGCTACGGCTACTGGCGGACTGATCGATTCAATCCGTGATTACTCCGCTGACCCACAGACTGCCACCGGTTTCTTGTACGACGAAAAAACAACCGCAGGCTTGCTTCGAAGCCTAAATCTTGCTTTGGATGTCTATGAAGATCAGGATGCATGGCAAATTATGCAAAAGAATGCCATGACTACAGATTTTTGCTGGAAAACATCGGCAATGAAATATCTGGATGTATATAAATCACTTTGATGAAGGACACACTCTATGGAATTAGATAGAAAATCAGGCATTTTGCTCCATCCAACCAGCCTGCCCGGACCGGATGGCATTGGAGATCTTGGACCGGAAGCCTATCGTTGGATCGACTTTTTAAGCAAGAGCGGCACGCAACTATGGCAGATCCTGCCGCTTGGTCCAACCGGCTATGGAGACTCGCCTTATCAATGCTTTTCGGCTTTTGCTGGAAATCCGTTCCTGGTCAGCCCGATCTTATTGCTCGAAGATGGTTTGCTCAGCAGCGCAGACTTGAAAGAGCGACCCGAATTTCCGCTTGAAGAAGTTGATTATGGTCCAGCTATTGAATGGAAGACACTCCTGCTCAACAAAGCCTTCGATGCTTTTGTTAACAAAGGCTCCTTGAAACTGAAAGAGGAGTTTACGCGCTTCTGCGAAGAAAAAAAAGCCTGGCTTGAAGATTATGCTCTTTTTATGGCGATCAAGGAAACCCAGGACCTTCACCCATGGGTGGACTGGCCTGAACCGCTAAAAACCAGGGAGACAGACGCGATCGTAAAAGCAAAGTCCGAGTTGGCGGATAAGATCTCGAAGCACAAATTTAATCAATTCCTTTTCTTCAGACAGTGGCTAAGGTTGAAATCTTTTGCCGTTGAAAAGAAAGTCGAAATTATCGGCGACATGCCGTTTGTGATCTCCCTGGACAGTTCCGATGTTTGGGCTAGACCCGAATTGTTTTTATTGGATGAAAATCTGAATCCAACCTTTGTTGCTGGAGTTCCACCTGACTATTTTTCTGCCACCGGTCAGTTATGGGGTAATCCGCTTTACGACTGGGAATACCATCTTGCAACCAAATTTGAATGGTGGGTCTCCCGTTTAGGCGCGACGCTTGAGCTGGTGGACATGGTGCGCCTGGATCATTTCAGGGGTTTTGCTGCAGCTTGGCATGTACCGTTTGGCAATTCAACAGCCATTGAAGGTGAATGGATCCCTGGTCCAGCGGTTGAACTTTTCACAGAACTGAAGCGGAAGTTTCCTTCCTTACCAATCATTGCTGAAGATCTGGGTGTGATCACAGAAGATGTGGAAGCCTTGCGAGATGGCTTTCAATTACCCGGTATGAAAATCCTGCAATTTGGATTTTCAGGGGATCCGGAAGATGATTTTCTGCCCCACCACTACCCAGTCCACTGTTTTGCCTACACAGGCTCTCACGATAATAACACCGCCCGCGGTTGGTACGACAATGCAACTGAAGCTGAACAAAAGTTTTGCCAGGAATACTTACATTTTGAGCAAGCTGATCAAGTTGCCGAAGGCATGATCAGAGCGATCTGGCAGTCTGTTGCGCGCTACGCGGTTGCCCCAATCCAGGATTTCCTGGGTCTTGGTGCAGAAACACGCATCAACCTGCCCGGCACAACAGCAGGAAACTGGAAATGGCGCATGAAACCAGATGCCTTGACTTCCACCTTGAACACCAGGATCCGCAGGCTGAACTTGCTCTACAGCCGGCTGTCAGCAGAAGAAAAGGCGCGCTATACCCAATGGCTCAACTCTCACCGTGGTGACGCCGTTATGCCGCATTAGATTTCGCGCTTAAAGCGATACCCAATCCAAAAAGGATCAGAATACCGCCAGCAATTTCGACAGCTGACGGTAATTCTTTTAAAAATAGTATTGCCAAAATACTTGAACCAATCGGCTCAAAAAGTAGTGCCAGAGAGACAATCCGGGCTGGCAAGCGTGTCAGCGCCTTATTCATGGAGGTGTGACCCAATGTTTGTGGAACCAAAGCCAATAACAGGAAAATCAAGTAAATCCTGGGTGGATAAGTAGGTAATCCTTTTTCGATGATCAAAAGAAAAAATCCTAAAACCACAGCAGCAATGGAATACACAATGCTGACATATAACTCAGTTGACATCCTTTTAGCAACTTTTCTGCCTACCAGCAAGTAGCCGGCGACCATCCAGGCACTCAACAATGCCATCAACAGCCCTGGAAGCGTGTTTGAGCCCCCGTTATTGTTACCCAAAATAGCAATGAGTAAACCACCCATAAACGCAAAAAGCACACCGACATAGAATCGATTGGGTACTTTTTCTTTCAGGACAAGAGGTGACAAGAAACCAACCCAGAGAGGTGAAGTTGTTACAAAAATTACTGAACTGTTGACAGAGACCAGGTCCAAAGACCAGATCCATAAGGCAAAATGTAGCGCCAGAAGCAGACCAGATAATGAGAGAGTACCGATCAACCTGGGGTCGAAATGGAGTTTTTCTTTGGTTTTTGTGAAACTAAAAATCAAAATCGCGATAATTGCCGAAAAGAAAAGACGATGGAAAGCTACTGCAATCGGGCTCGCAAAAGGCAGTGCTGATTTGATAAGGATAGCGGCTGTGGAAACCGCGAGAATCCCGACGACAAGCAGAAGATAGGGTGATTTTGAATTATTTTCCTGTTGCATTGGTTTTAAAAAAGCAGGTATTCGTGAAATACCTGCTCTACCAGTTAACTTTTCTGAGTTAATTCAGTTTTTCCTGGGCGGCAACGGCTGCACCGATAATTCCAGCCAGATTTTCCAGTTTTGCTGGAATGACCTTGGTTTTCACAGTCAAATACTGTGAAAATTTGTCAAAACGTGCACTTACACCGCCACCGAGTATGAAAATGTCCGGATTTAACAAGAACTCATAGGCTTTCAATCCTTCGTTGAAACGCACAGCCCACTGTTTCCATGTCAATTTTTCACGGGTTTTTACGGCCGCAGATGCATATTGCTCAACTTCAAACTTGCCCAGAAGCATATGCCCCAACTCGGTATTTTGTAACAATTTTCCCTCAACAAATAAGGCTGAACCAATTCCAGTACCGATGGTCAGAAACAAAACAACGTTCGCGTTGCGTGCCTCTTCTGTGCCAAAACGGAATTCAGCCATACCAGCCGCATCTGCATCATTGAGGATATAGGCTTTGTTCCCGGTTTCGTCCTCGATCATTTTTGCCAGCTTAGCTCCAATCCAATCTTTGTGAAGATTCGCGGAGGTATTTATCACACCGTTTTTGACAATACCAGGGAAACCAACACCGATGATGCCGGAATAGTTCAACTCTTTGGCGATTTTTTGGATATCTTTGACGATTTCCTTGGGCTTCTTGCTTTTGTCACTCTTATGCCGGATTCGCTCAGAAACCAGTTGCCCGGTTTCTGTATCGACCAGCGCCCCTTTCGTTGCAGAGCCGCCTATATCAATTCCCAAAACAATCATGATTCCTCCTTTATTCACACCCGTTTGCCAGGTGTTCTTCGTAAGTTACTGCAAAATTGTGCGTAACACTTCCATCGCACTTTGCCCGGAAGAAATAATAACCGGTTTGTTCGGGTGCAAATGCCGCAATTATAGCTTCCCGTCCAGGGTTGCAGATTGCTCCTGGTGGTAACCCCTGCACCTGGTAGGTATTATAGTCGGAATTGGTGGCTAGATCGTGATATGTAAGCGGTGATTTCCACCAGGTTTGCAAGACGGGATCGAAACCAAGCGCATATTGTACGGTTGGATCAGTTTCCAGCCGCATGTCGATCGCCAATCTATTGAAGAAGACCGAGGCAATGCTGGGCATTTCTGAGCTTTCCAGCGTTTCCCGCTGAATGATCGAAGCCAGAATGATAAGTTGGTCGGTGTTCAGAGTCCGACTTTGACTATTCAGGAGGGTACTTGCCTCATCGACAACTGCTTTTGTACGGTTTACCGATTGCAGAATAAAATCCTCAAGTGTAATAGTTGGTTTCAAACTGTAGAAACCCGGATGCAGATAGCCTTCAAGTGTTCTTTGAGCAGGCAAGCCAACCACCTGTGCAATTTCAGCGGTAGGGGCAACTGCGAAGTTGAGAAATTCATTTCCATCAAAGCTAAGACCAAGTTGGTCAATTACGGCGGCAATCTCTTCCAACCGCCAACCCGCAAAGATCGTAAACTGTAGATCGCGGTTGCTGCCATCCGTAATAATATCGGCTACTTGAATGGCATTTAGTCCGCTGGGAAGCGTATAGGTTCCAGGGCTGAGTGTACGGTCCGTTCCTTTATAAGTCAAAATGTCACAGGTACCAACTCCCGAAAGAACAAACTGTTCAGATTCCAACTTGTAGCACACATCCAGGGCACTATCTGAGCTTGATATTGTGAACTTTCGCTCAGGCTGAGCGTGAAATTCCATTGGCTGCTGTAACAAATCCAGGTTTCTGTAAAGACGGATGGAGTAGCGTAAATTGTTGAGCATGCTCACATTGCTGCCTGGTGCCCCCAATACCTGACCATTATTGTAGACAGCGAACATCATAAAAAGCACCAATCCGATTGAGAGCAGGAAAAAAACTATCAACAAAACCGGAGGTCGTCTGCGCGTACGAGTCACGCTTTTACCTCTTCCTGGTATTGTTGGTGACGGTGATCGAGATAATCCTGAAGAATGATGGCTGCCGCCTGATCATCCATGGGATCCTGACGTTTTTTCTTTCCTTCGCCCCTCGAAATGGAAGCGCGCATTGCGTGTTGAGTGGAATGAGATTCATCCCAGGCAATGACACGTAGGTCGGCTTGGCTTTGAAGCTCATCAATAAAGCGATTCACTGATCTTGCCCTGGGTCCCAGGCTGCCGTCGGAATCCAGAGGCAGCCCAACCACGATCATCTGGCACCCTTCCTCAACGGCAATGTTGAGAACAACCCGGGCATCCTCAGCCCGGGAAGTGTGTTTGATGATCTGAAATGGGCGTGCCAGAATACCGGTTGGATCACTGATAGCTACCCCGATCCTGGCGTTTCCATGGTCGATTCCTAAGAATTTCATAACAAAGGCCAACCTATTTCAGATGGATCCGGATCACCCTCTTCCCTTTTTGGCGCAACGCTTCAATATCGCCCAAGGCTTGAGCACGCTGCAAGGTGGCAAAACTCATTCCCTCACCCGGGATGTCAAAGTCAACATCACTATCCCTGGTAAAGGTGATAAAGAGACCGCCATCCTGCCCACCTTTGTGCAGCTGTCCGGTGGAATGAAGAAAACGAGGACCAAAACCAAGTGTGGTCGCTTTGTTATAGTAATTTAGCAGATTGGTCCGCAGACCCTGCAACAATTCTTCATTTTTGGAAAGCCGAGCGACAAAGGCGTTAAGGGCGATGAAACCATTTTCTTGAACTGTTTTGCCATAAGCCTTTAAGATTTCACTCAGGTTATCGACCTCATCCAGACCTGGAACAGGATCGCCATAGACAGCGATATCCTCATTCTCCCAAAGCGGTGTTCCATCTTCCAGTCGTCCTTTTTCCTGGTATTGTTTGATCACATCCTTGGTGATGGTCTTGCTTAGTTGTACATTGGGCTGATCAAAAGCGTTGACCTTCAAGACAGCGCAGGCAACAGCTGTGGCATATTCCCAACGGTAGAATTCCATTGCCAATTGGTACGGATCCTGGATGGTGATTTCGATCAGCGGATACCCTTTTTGGGCAAGTGTCTTAACGAAATCGCTTTTTTCACCGTTTACCATGAGGTAGACAAACAGTCGATCTGCTGGATACTCCAGAGTTTCAAGAATTGGCTCACCCTCGATGGGTAGAATTCCTTTGCCTTCTTTACCGCTGCTCTCTGCAATCAGCTGCTCCAGCCATGGTCCCAGGTGCGCAGAATAATCTTCTGCAATAAAGGTCAGTTTATCTTTTCCAGCCTTGGCGGCCTCACCCATCAGCAATCCCAACATGAGATTAGGATTAGCAGAGTATGGAACAGATTCTGATCCTTGTTTTTCGGCTTCGATCGCTTCACCTAAGAAACGATAGAGGTCAATTCCCATCAGAGCAGCCGGTACCAGCCCAAAATGAGTGAAAACGGAATAACGACCACCTACATCAGGTCGCGCATTGAACACTTTACGGAAATTTTTAGATTCCGCCAGGTGCTGAAGAGAAGTATCAGGATCCGTGACAGCTATAAAGTTATAGCCAGGATGCTGGACACCCAGTTTTTCCAATTCATACCAAAAATACTTCATGGCTGAAAGTGTTTCGCTGGTGCCGCCACTCTTACTGGAGACCACAAAGACCGTCTTGGTCAAGTCAATTCCCTCACAACGGAAAGCAATCTCTTCCGGGTTGGTAGTATCGATGATTTGCAGTTTTAGCCCTCTGCCTGATACGAGTGTTGTGGCAATAGCCTGACTGATCACCTCAGGAGCAAGAGAAGAGCCGCCCATTCCCAAAACAAAGGCGTCAGTAAAACCTTCAGCCAACAATTCATCTCGGAAAGCTTCCAGTTCCGGGATCAGTGCCAGTTGTTGCGAGGGCAAGCCCAGCCAGCCCAATCTGTTACGGATCTCAGTAAACCCGCTTTCATCCTCAGTCCAAAAATGAGGATCGTGGGCAACCATGCGGCTTACGGATTGTTCAGATATTGCATTTTTCAGAGCCTTCTGCAGGTGACCAGCCAATCCGTTCAAATTCCCGACAAAGCGAACACGCTTGGATTCAATGATTTCAAGCAATGCCAGGTGAGCTTGTTTGAATTTTTCCACACCTTCCTCTTCCAATTGCCTGGTCACCGACGAGAAATCGATTTCTAAATTTTCCAGCAATTGCATGGCTGACCAGGCTTGTTCGAGATTTCCTTCAATCGAAAGGCTTGGTTGACCGTGGTCAAGGAAAGCTGCCAAGGTTTTGGGCGGAATCGTGTTGACACTGCCCGAGGCTATCAGGTTGTCTACATAAAGCGTGTCAGAATAGTTAGGATCTTTGGTCCCTGTGGATGCCCATAAAGGTTTTTGCGGTTTGGCACCCAAATTTTTCAATTGCACAAAGCGCTCACTGGAAAACTGCTCAAGGTACGCCTGGTAGGCGATCTTGGCGTTTGCGACGGCAATTTTCCCTTTGACATTCGTTGCTTCCTGGGCAAGATGGCTTGGTGAGGCAATTACTGCATCCAGAAGCTGGTCAACCGCTGTATCTATACGTGATACAAAGAACGAAGCGACACTCGCTATGGTATCAATCGGCAGACCCTTGGCGACTCGCATTTCCAATCCGCTAAGGTAGGCTTCAATGACCTCTTTGTAGCGCTCAACTGAGAAGATCAATGTCGCATTTACATTGATCCCTGCACTTATCAGATCAGTGATCACTTCCAGCCCGTCCAGAGTGGCTGGGACTTTGATCATTATATTTTTACGATCGATCTGGGACCAAAGGGCACGACCTTCCTCAATTGATTTTTTGGCATCATAAGCATACAAAGGGTTGATCTCGACGCTTACCAAACCATCCTGACCACCACTGGTTTCGTAGAGCGGCAGAAACAGGTCGGCAGCCTTTTGAATATCTTCTTTGACCAATTGAGCGTAAATCGCATCGCTACTCAACCCTGACCAGGCAAGGGATTGCAGCACATCGTCATAGGCAGCGCTGTTTTTCAGAGCAGCTTCAAAAATGCTTGGATTGGAGGTGACGCCATAAATGTGCCCTTCCTCTATCATCTTTTTCATACTGCCATCACGCAGCATTTCTCTTTCAATATTGTCGTACCAAATTGACTGACCAAGTGCATTTACAGACTCTGAATTATTCATGGCGCTCCAACTTTCTGAAAATTTGGATAAGTTTTAATTTGCTGAATAAGACCCTTTGCGCGAGCAGGTTACAAGGTCTTTCGATGATAAAATTTTACCATCAACCACAATGGTTCCGACTTGAACAAGAAACCGAAAAGGGAAAATCATGGAATTAAGAGGAAAAACTGCTTTGGTTACTGGCGCCGGCATCAGACTTGGACGGGCAATTGCGCTGGCTCTGGCTCGCAAAGGCTGCAACCTGGCTATCCACTACAACCGATCCAAGGACAAGGCGGTCGAAGTTCAACAACTGGCTTCTGAGTTTGGAGTCGAGGCAAAAACGTTTCAGTTTGATTTAAAGGACTTTTCCAACCTTGAACAATTAATGTCGGCAGTAAACGACCAGATGGGTGTGGCGGATATCCTGATCAACAATGCCGGGAATTACAGAAAAGGCAGCGGATTAAAAACTGATATTGTCGCATTGCAATCCTCATTTAATGTCAATTTGTTTGCTCCATGGTGGTTGATCCAATCTTTTATGAAGCAGCTGCCTCCCGAGAAGGAGGGAAAAATCGTTAACATTTGCGATGCCGGAATTTTCCGGACTGCCTCCGATCATTTTGCCTATCGCCTCACAAAAAAAGCACTGTACGAGATGACACGCATGTTTGCACTTGAACTCGCTCCAAGAATCACGGTGAATGCCGTAGCGCCTGGTATTATGCTTCCGCTGGCTGGGTATGAGCACATCGATATGGATGAGGTTGCTGCCAGAAAGATCCCGTTAAACCGGATCGGCTCACCGGAGATCATCGCAGAAAACGTTCTTCACATTCTGCACCAGGATTTCATGACCGGCTCGATCATCAGGATCGATGGCGGAGAAAATATTGTTTGAAAGCAGGTCGCAATGGATAAGATATTGATCACCGGTCTGATTGCCAACGGAATTGTGGGCGTTAAAGAACCTGAACGTGAATTTCCACAGGAGTTACTGCTGGACATAGAGCTCGAATACCCATTGGACAAGGCTGGAGTAAGTGATTCAATCGAGGATACGATCAGTTATTCCTACATCGCCAAATTGGTCCGAAAATCGATCCAGGATAGTAGGTATTACACATTGGAAGCCCTGGCTGCACACCTGGTCAACGAGTTGTTCGAAAAAACCCCAGTTGATGCTATCAGCATAAAAATTGAGAAAGTAAACTTTGTCAGCAAAACTTCCAAAGTTGGTATACAGATTCATCGACAAAGAAGCATTTAGGAATCAGATCGATAGGGCTTCAATTGCTATCCGTACCTCACCTGTGCTTCGCGGTATTTCTTGAAAGCAGACAGATAAGAACAATCCTGATCAATTAGCGCTGAAGCATATTCAAGAATTCCATCCGGGTTTCGAGGCGGGTTCTGAAGCCACCCAACATCGCCGAAGTAGTCATCGATGCTTGTTCTTTCTTGATACCACGCATCATCATGCAAAGATGCTGCGCTTCGATCACAACCCCCACCCCTAATGGGTTTATTGTATCCTGGATAAAATGGGCAATTTGCTGAGTCATACGCTCCTGAACTTGTAATCTATGCGCATACATGTCCACAATCCGGGGTATCTTTGATAAACCTATCACTTTGTTACGAGGAAGATATGCCACATGTGCCTTCCCGAAAAATGGCAGCAAATGATGTTCGCACAGGCTGAAGAATTCGATATCTTTCACAACAACCATCTCATCATAATCTACCGTAAACAACGCCCCGTTGACCAATTTGACCGGATCCATAGTGTAACCTTCAAGGATCTCAGCATAAGCGTTGGCTACCCGATGGGGTGTGCGCACAAGACCTTCCCTTTGAGGGTCTTCGCCAAACGCTTCTAGCATTCGTGAAACTGCTTCAACGATCTTTTTCTTGTCGATCGGTTTATAGGCCATTTCTGTTGGGTATTCTTCTGGTGTGCTCATTGTGCCTCGCTAAGGGCTAATTGTATATTAAAAAGCAGTCCAATGAAATGGACTGCTTTCAACAATTTGTTAAGTTTTACTTGATCACAGGGTCGATCAAACCATAACTGCCATCTCGCCGACGATAAAGTACATTAACCCGCTGATTTTCAATGTTATAAAAGACAAAGAAAGCATCGTGTCCAAGCAGGATCAATTGCTCAAGCGCTTCTTCTTCGTGCATGGGTTCAAGGTTGAAAGTCTTATGACGGGCAATCAAAGGCACTGCTTCTTCCTCAGTTTCCTCCACTACCGGGGTAGCCACTGGCTCAGGTTCGCCAACGCGCTTACGCCAATGTTTGCCCTTGAATCGATCAATCTGGCGGGTCATCTTATCCACTGTCGCGTCGATTGCGGCAAACATGTTATCCGACCTCTCTTCCGAGCGAAGGATAAAGCCTTTGCCTCGGATGGTGATCTGCGCAATGTAGCGGTCAGAAGCGTTCCGGGCTGTTTTGGCGTAGCTCAAATCTACCCTGCATTCCCCGATGTCATTCAGGAAGCGTTCCAGCTTGCCGACTTTCTTTGTCACGTAATCTTGGATTCGATCTGTGAGTTCCAGGTCCTTAGTGTAAATGCCAATTTCTAATGCCATAGTTAACCTCCTGGGATTTTTACAAATTATACATTATTCATCATGGAAAAATCAATTCAGTCAATCAAATGATT
>ERZ764778.1550-NODE-1550-length-23018-cov-9.695946_pt1 | contig 23018 bp, 17 predicted proteins | sample MGYA00374951_ERZ764778 | MGnify/ENA primary metagenome ERZ764778 (study PRJEB28918, sample SAMN05720193) | bioreactor metagenome | isolation source: Anaerobic biogas reactor | place: USA:Washington, USA | collected 2015-08-08 ...
GAACGCTGGCTAAGTACATCAAGCAGGGACACGAGGTATCCGTGTGTCACGTTGCCAGCGGCAATATGGGGCATGTGGAGATCATGCCGGATGAGCTGGCGGTCATCCGCTTCAATGAGGCTGCTGCTGCGGCCAAGGTGATCGGCGCCCAGCACTTTTCCATCGGCATCCCGGATATCCATGTCAAGGCGGACAACGACGCGCTGATTTACGACCTGGGGCGGGTCATCCGTAAAACCCAGCCGGAACTTATCATCACCCACTTTGAGCAAGACTACATGAACGACCATATCCAAACCTATTATTCTGCGTTCCGCGCCTCCTTTGGCGCCAGCATTCCGCATTTCCACTGCGCGGACGCCGGCCCTTCGGTGCCGGTCTGCCCGATCTACCATATGGACACGGTGGCCGGGGTGGGCTTTATCCCCACGGAGTATGTGGATATCTCCGAGGAGATCGATCTGAAGCTGGAGGCGCTCAGCTGCCACAAATCCCAGCTGGAGTGGATGCTGGAACACGACGGGATAGACTTCCTGGATTTTGTCAAAACCTGCTCCCGCGTGCGCGGATACCAATGCGGCGCGGCGTACGCCGAGGGCTTCCGTGCCAACACCAATTATCTGCGGTTGACCGCAAAGCGGCTGTTGCCGTAAAATAGGGCTGTTAAATAACATATCCAACCGAAAGGAACAGGAGTTGCCGTGAGCGAATTGACCGCAGGGAGGAACGTCAAGGGGCGCGTTTCTAAATTCACCAAGGATTATGCCATTGTTGTCGCTATTTTGCTGTTGATGGTGGTCTTTACCTTTGCGTCCGACTATTTCTTAACCTACCGAAACATCCGCAACATCTTCATCCAGACGGTGTCGGTGGCCATCGTGTGCATCGGCCAGGCGATGATCGTCACCACAGGGGAGTTTGACCTGTCCCTGGGGCAAAACGTCTGCCTCACCTCCGCGGTGATGGCCTATCTGATCAAATTCGCCGGCTTTAACCCCTGGATCGCCATTATATGCGCCATCCTGGTGGGGGCCATGGTGGGGATGAGCAACGGTCTTTTAATCGCCTACGCGGGCATCCCCTGCTTTATCGTAACGCTGGGCTTTCAGATGATCGCCAAGGGCGCTGCCAAAATCATCACCAACGCTTCCCCCATTGCAGGGATGCCGGATCAGATCAAGTGGATCGGCCGCGGCTTTATCGGCGGCAACGAGTACGGCATCCCCATCAGCGTGCTGATCATGCTGGTGCTGTTCCTGCTCTTCACCTTCATTACCCAGCGCACCAAGTTTGGCCGCTCCCTTTATGCCATTGGCGGCAACAAGGAAGCCGCCTATTTCGCCGGCATCAACGTCAAGGCCCACCGCGCGGTGATCTACACCATCGCAGGCGCGCTTTGCGGCATCTCCGCCGTGATTCTGGTGACCCGGCTTGACAGCGCGGCGCTGACTAACGGCAACCTCTATGAGTTTGACGCGATGATCGCCTGCATCCTGGGCGGCATCAGTCTGGCGGGCGGCCGGGGCAAGATCATCCAGGCGCTCTTTGGCGCCATCTTCCTGATGCTGTTCTTCAATGGCATGACCATGCTCAACGTCAACCCCTTTGTGCAGGACGTACTAAAGGGCGTGGTCATGATCGGCGCGGTGGCGCTGGACGTTGTGCGCAACCGGCGCAGGTAAGGCGGGACGAGATGGCAGACCATATCCTGGAACTGAAGAACATCACCAAGGTCTTTCCCGGCGTCAAGGCGCTGGACCGGGTGTCCATTGCCATTGAGCGCGGCACGGTGCACGCGCTGGTGGGGGAGAACGGCGCCGGGAAGTCCACCCTGATCAAGGTGCTGGCGGGCATCTATCACCCCGAAGAGGGGGAGGTCTGCCTGGATGGCGTAAAAACCGAGCTGCGCACCCCCTATGAATCCCAGCAGAAGGGCATCAGCGTGGTTCACCAGGAGCTTAAGATGTCCGAAACCTTAAGCGTGGCGGAAAACGTCTTCCTGGGCAACCTCATGTACAAGGGCCGGATTGTGGACTGGAAGGGCATGCGAAAGCGCGCGGCGGAGATGCTTAAAGAGCTGGGCGTGCCAATGGACGTGACCGTGGCGGTGGAGACGCTGTCCGTGGCGCAAAAGCAGATGGTTGAGATCTGCAAGGCCATCAACCGCAACTGCAAAGTGCTGATCATGGACGAGCCCTCCGCCACCCTGACGGAAAAAGAACAGACCCTGATGTTTGGCACCATCCGCAAGCTGAGGGACCAGGGCGTTACTATCATCTACATCTCCCACCGCCTGGAGGAGATCTTTGACCTCTCCGACCAGGTGAGCGTCCTGAGGGACGGCGAGCACATCGCCACCCTGCCGGTGGCCTCCGTCACCCGGGATGAGCTGGTGAGCATGATGGTGGGCCGGGCGGTGGCCCATGACTATCCCCACTCACAAAATGCCCCCGGCGAGGTGGTATTGAAGGCCCAGGGCCTTGTGCGCAAGGGCGTCCTGCATGACATCAGCTTTGAGCTGCGCCGGGGCGAGGTGCTGGGCGTAGCAGGCCTGGTGGGCGCAGGCAGGACGGAATTGGCCCGTGCGGTGCTGGGCATCGACCGGCTCGATGCGGGGGAGATTTTCTTAAACGGCAAGCCGGTGAAAATCGACAGCTTCCGCAAGGCCATCAGCCTGGGCTTAAGCCTGGTGCCGGAGGACCGGAAAAACCAGGGCCTGGTGCAGATCGCTACTGTCAGCCGCAACGTCTGCATGGTCAACATGGACGCGGTGTCCCATGGCTTTGTGGTGGATGCGGCCAAAGAGCGGAAGATCACCCGGGAGTATGTGGAAAAGCTGGACATCAGCACCCCCACGGTGGACACGGAGGCCCAGTATCTCTCCGGCGGCAACCAGCAAAAGGTGGTCATCGCCAAGTGGCTTTTGGAAGACAGCGAAATCGTCATCCTGGACGAGCCCACCCGGGGGATCGACGTGGGCGCCAAGAGCGAGATATACCGGCTGATTGTGGACCTGGTGGATCAGGGTAAATCCATCCTGATGATTTCCTCCGAGCTGCCGGAGGTGATCGGCATGTCCGACCGGGTGCTGGTGATGCACGAGGGGCATCTGGTGGGCGAACTGAAACGCGGCGAGGCGACCCAGGAGAAGATCATGTCGCTTTGCGTATAACCTGTTTCCAGGCTGCGGAAAGCGGCTAATAATAAGGAGGACTCCTATGAAGAAAAGAACCCTGGTCTCCCTGTTGCTGGCAACTGTGATGCTGGTCGCCTTTGCGGCTCCCGCCATGGCGGAAACGCCCTGGGAAGGCAAGCGGCTGGGCGTTGTCCACATCACCCTGTATGACGAATGGTGCAAGGCTGTCTACGACGAGTTCATGGCACAGGGCCCCGAGATGGGGTTTGGCGAAATCAACATCCAGGACGGCAACCTGAACGCTGAGACGCAGCAAAAGCAGGTGGAAGACTTCATCACCCAGAACTATGACGCCATCCTGATTGACCCGGTCAACAGCGTTGGCATCATCCCCACGCTGGAGCAGGCGGGCGCCGCGGGCATCCCCGTGTTCGCCTTTGACAGCGGCACCGAGTACGAAGACCTCATCACCCACGTCGCCTGGGACCACGCTGAAACCGGCATCCTGACCGCCCAGTGGGTGGCGGACTATGCCAAGGAAAACCTGGACGGCAAGGTGCGCGTGGGCGTTTTGGCCATGCTCAACGCCGTGCACACCCAGGTGCGCTCCGAGGCCTTCAAGACCACCCTGGTGGAACTGCTGGGCGAAGAGAACATCACCTGGGTCTTTGACCAGGACTTCGGCGAGACCCGTGAGTCCGCCGCCAACATCGTCACCAACAACATCGCAAAGCCCATCGACGTCATCTGGGGCGCGGTGGACAACGCCGCCCAGGGCGCTGCCAACGCGCTGGAGCTGGCGGGAGCCGAAGGCACCATCGTGGTGTGCGCGGGCGCCTGGGGCAGCGAGCCTTTCAGCATGATCGACAACGATCACAAATACTACAAGATGTGCATCGGCGTGTCCGCTGCCAACATCGTCACCCTGACCCTTGAATCCGTGCAGAAGCATTTCGCCGGTGAAGAGGTTCCGCGTCAGCAGAACATCGAGCTGGCCGTGATCGACGCCACCAACATCGACGAGTTCGTCAAGTACTACCAGTAAAAGAGCCGGGGCGGGGCATGTCCCCGCCCCTTTTACAAAAGGAGGAGCCAGGATGTCTTCGCCGATTATGCGTATTCCCCGCGCCGAATATGATCAGCGGATCGCCCGGGTGCAGCAGGCCATGGCACAGCAGGGCCTTGATCTGATGATCACCCATGCCTGCGGCTGTGAGTCCGCTACCATCCGTTATTTGACCGACTTCTGGGCGGTGTTTGATTTCGCGGGGGTGCTGGTGCCGGCGCAGGGCAAGCCCATCCTCCTGACCGGCGGGCCGGAAAGCTATGATTTTGCGAAGCAGTTCGCGCAGATCGACGACGTGCGGGTGCACCCCTTATATGTGGAAACCAGCGCGCCCGAGTGGGACAAGCCCGCCAACGCCTACACCTTCCCCCAGATTCTGGAGGAGCTGCGCGGCCGCGGGCCCTTAAAGAAAATCGGCATCGCCAACGTGAACACCCTGCCCCAGGTGATCTATCAGGAGATGATGGAGGGCGCCGGGGAGGCGGAGATCGTGCCGGCCGAGGGCCTCATCATGGGGCTGAGAGCGCAGAAGAGCAAAGAGGAGATCAGGCTTTTGCGCGAGGCCTGCCGCATCACCGAGGAGGCCATGAAGGACGCGATTGGCCTGATCCGGCCGGGCGTCAGGGAGTGGGAGATCCAGGCGGCCTGGATGGCGAAGGCGCTGAAAATGGGCGCTGAGGGCACCGGATACCCCTGCTGGGTCACCTCCGGGCCCAACACCTTCCAAAGCCTCTGCAAGTCCACCGACCGCCAGGTGCAGCAGGGGGACATGGTGCAGCTGTCCTTGGGCGCCAAATATTCCGGCTATTGCGGCAACATGTGCCGCGCGGTGGTCCTGGGGCAGATTCCCCGGAAGCATATGGACATGATCAAGGTTGCCCACGAATGCCTGGAGGAGACCATCACCCTGCTGAAGCCCGGCGCCCCTTTTGCCAAGGTGTATGACAGCTATCAGGCCACTTTGGACAAGTATGGCTTTAGGGGGCTGACCCTGTATGGCCCGGCGCATTCCACCGGCCTTCAGGAGTGCGAGGAGCCCTGGGTGGACAACCGCACAGACCGGATTGTGACGCCGGATATGGTGCTTAACATCGACATCTGGATCGCGGATGACCGCTGCGGCGTGCGCCTGGAGGACTGTGTGCTGATCACTGAAAACGGCAACGAGCAGCTGACCTCCTGGCAGCGGGAGCCGCTGATCCTAAACGTATAACAGGGGAAAGAGATGCAAGAGAGAGAAAAGCAAAGGGCCCCTTCCGCCCCGCTTCTGGAGATGCGCGGCGTCAGCAAGTCCTTTCCGGGGGTGAAGGCCCTGGATCAGGTGGATTTCACGGTGTATCCCGGCGAGGTCCTGGCCCTGGTGGGGGAGAACGGCGCGGGAAAATCCACGCTGATGAAAATCCTCTCCGGGGTGTATACCATGGACGAGGGGGAGATCTATTTTGAGGGGCAGCCCCTGACGATCACAGGCCCCCTGGCCTCCCAGCGCGCGGGCATCTCCATTATTTATCAGGAGCTGAATGTCCTTAACAACCTGAACATCGCGGAGAACCTGTTTGTGGGCCGGGAGAAGCTGGGCAAGAACGGCCTGGTGGACCGCCAGCGCACCCATCAGGAGGCCCGGGCGCTTCTGGACGAGGTGAAACTTCCCCTGGACACCCGCACCCTGATGAGCCATTTGTCCACCGCGCAAAAGCAGATGGTGGAGGTGGCCCGGGCGCTCTCTTTTAACGCGCGGCTGATCATCATGGACGAGCCCACCAGCTCGCTGACGGATACCGAGACCCAGACCCTCTTTGACATCATCCGCCGCCTGAAGGCAAAAGGGGTGGCCGTGGTGTTCATCTCCCACCGGATGGCGGAGATCTTCCAGATCACCGACCGGGTGAGCGTCATGCGGGACGGGCAGATGATCAGCTCCTTTGACACCCAAAATGTCACCGAGGCCCAGATCATCAGCGCCATGGTGGGCCGGGAGGTGGATAATCTCTACGACAAGCAGGAGGCCCAGGTGGGCGAGGTGGCGCTGGAGGTGAAAAACCTTTCCTCCAGGGACGGCTATCTCAAGGACATCAGCTTTACCGTGCGGGCGGGCGAGATTGTGGGTTTTGCCGGCCTGGTGGGCGCCGGGCGCAGCGAGGTGATGCGCGCGGTCTTTGGCATCGACCAGCGCCAGACCGGAGAGATCTATGTGCGCGGTGAGAAGGCGGATATCCGGGGCACCACGGACGCCCTTCGCTGCGGCATGGGCTTTGTGCCGGAGGACCGCAAGGAGCAGGCGCTGATTTTGGACATGACGGTCAAGAAAAACATGTCCCTGGCCGCCCTGGACCGGGTCAGCAACGGCTGGTTCATCGACACGCCCCGGGAAAACGCCCTGGTGAATCTCTTTGTGGAGCTGCTGCGCGTGAAAACGCCCTCGGTGGAGCAGAAGGTTAAAAACCTCTCCGGCGGCAACCAGCAAAAGGTGGTCATCGCCAAATGGATGGCCAACCAACCCTCCATCCTGATTCTGGACGAGCCCACCCGGGGGATTGACGTGGGCGCCAAAAAAGAGATTCACAAGCTTATGTCGCAGCTGGCCAGCCAGGGGGTGGCGATCATCATGATCTCCTCCGAGCTGCCGGAGATCATCGGCATGTCAGACCGCATCATCGTGATGCACGAAGGCCGCATCAAAGGAGAATTCCCCCACCGCAATGTCACCCAGGAAGAGATCCTGCAGATGGCCGTGTCCTAAGAAGGGAATGAGAACATGAATAAGCAGCGCAAAAATCGCACAGACCTGAGCCTTTGGTACAAAAACAGCGCGGCAGCCTCCACGCTGACCATCCTGCTGATCCTCATCATCATGAGCACGGCGCTTGCCATCGCGGCCCCTGCCTTTCTGCGGCCTAACAACCTGCTGAATACCGCGCGGAACTTCTCCGCCATCGCGGTGGCGGGCATCGGGGTGTCCGTTGTCATCCTGACGGGTAACATCGATATCTCCGTGGGTTCCGTCTATGGCCTGGCGGGGGTGACGGTGGCGCTCTTGATGAAGTCCGGCATGGGTGTTGTGCCTGCGGTGCTGCTGGGGATGGCGGTGGGCGCCCTGTGCGGCATGGTCAACGGCATGCTGGTGGTGTATTTCCGGCTGCCCAGCTACATCGCCACCCTGGGCATGATGCAGATCGTCCGGGGCGTGTGCTATATCCTCACCCGGGGCTACCCGGTGAGCGGCATGGCGGACAGCTTTAAGTGGATCGGACAGGAGCAGATGCTGGGGGTGCCGGTGCCGGTCTATTTCATGCTGCTCTTTGCCCTGGTGTTTGCGGTCTTCCGCAACCGCACCAAGACCGGCCGGCGCATCTTCGCCATGGGCGGCAACGAGGAAGCCACCCGCATCTCCGGCGTGAACACCCGGCGGCTGAAGATCCTTTGCTTTGTTCTGGCGGGGGTGTGCGCCGCTTTTGCCGGCATCATCAACGCCTCCAAGGTGGGCGTGGCCCAGCCCACGGCGGGCAACGGCTTTGAGATGGACGCCATCGCCTCCGTCATCATCGGCGGCTCCAGCATGGCCGGCGGCGTGGGCACCGTGGTGGGCACCTTGATCGGCTCCGCCATCATGGGGGTTTTGCGCAACGCCCTGGTGCTTTTATCGGTGGAGAGCTACTGGCAGACCCTGGTCATGGGCGTGGTGATCATCTTTGCGGTCACCATCGACCAGCTGAGAAAGGCCAGACGCTAAACCAAAAGGTATTTACCTGGGCCTGTGGGCCTGGTAGAAATAAAAAAACTGGAGGTCCCAATCATGAAGAAACTGTTGTGTATCCTGCTGATCCTGACGCTGAGCCTGGGCTTGGCATCCGCCGCGATGGCGGAAAAGATCGTGATGATCGGCCAGCAGCTTGGCAACGTCGTCTTCCTGCCGGCAGAAGTCGGCATGCGTGACGCGGGCGCGGAACTGGGCATCGACGTGGAGTGGCAGTCCCCCTTAAGGGCGGAGGCCGAACTGCAAAACGAGATTATGTTAAGCCTGATCGACCGGGGTGATGTGGACGGCATCGCCATCTCCGCCACCACGGGCGACGCGCTTAAAGACGCCATTGACGCCGCCATCGACGCGGGCATCAAGGTCATCAGCTATGACGTGGACTCCCCCAACTCCAAGCGCGAGTACTATGTGGGCACCGAGAACTACAAGGTGGGCTATCAGGCCGGCGAATACATGATCGAGCTGTACAAGGATCTGGGCCTTGAAGAAGTGCGCGTGGCGCAGCTGGAAGGCATCCCTGGCGCGGACGACATCGAGGCCCGCAAGCGCGGCTTCGCGGATGCCATTGAGGGCACCAACATCAAGGTGATCTACTCCCTGCCCTGCAACGACAACGTGGACGAAGCGGTCAACGGCATTGAGTACTACACCGCCGCCAACGCGGAAAACATCGACGCCTGGTACATGGCCGGCGGCTGGCCCTACACCGTGGATCCCTCCGCTCTGCCTGAGATGAACGCCTGGAAGCTGTCCGACCCCAACCACAAAGTGGTCACCATCGACATCTTTGCGGAAACCACCCCTGCCTTCTTTGAGCTGGGCGTGCTTGACGTGGCCATCGGGCAGGACTTCTATCAGATGGGCTACCAGTGCGTGATGACGCTGCACAAGCTGATCAACGGCGAAGAAGTGGAAGCCCCCTTCAACGAGGAAATCGGCGCCAAGTTCGTTGCCACCGGCGGCCAGATCGCCACCCTGGAAAACTGGAAAGAGGTTCTGGGCATCGAATAATGCCCTTGCCTTAGCGACAACCCCGGGCGCGTGTATTCAGCACGCGCCCGGTCTTTTGGGGTATAATGGGGGCACAATCTGAAAGGACCACAGCGCATGCGATACGGACAGATCAAAAACCTTGACCGCCCGGTGTCCCGTTTTGTCTTTGGCACGGCCCACCCGGTGTTTTTTGCGGCCACCCGCTCAGAGCACGGGGAGGAGCCGGGCTTCGAGGAGGCCCTGAAGCGGGCCTTTGACCTTTTGGATGAGGTGTATGCCCTGGGCGTCAACATCCTGGACTGCTCCGCCCACTACGGGGAGGAGCCGGTGGGGGAGTGGCTGACCGCCCGGGGGCTGCATGAGGAGGTGCTCATCCTCACCAAAGGCGCCCATCACAACAGCTGGCGAAAACGGGTGACCCCTTATGACATCCTGACAGACGCCCATGACTCCCTGGCCAAACTGGGCAAGCAGTCGCTTGATATCTATCTGCTCCACCGGGATGACCCCAAAGAGCCCGTGGGCCCCGTCATGGAGGCCTTAAGCACCCTTTACCAGCAGGGCAAGGTGCGCCTGATCGGGGTTTCCAACTGGTCCCTGGAGCGCATCCAGGAAGCCAACGCCTATGCCGGGCAGCACGGCCTGGCGCCCTTTAGCGTCAACAGCCCCCACTACGGCCTGGCCCATCAGCTGACGGACGTCTGGGGCGGGGGCTGCCAGACCCTCACGGGCCCTGAGAACCAGGCGGCCCGGGAATGGTTTATCCAGCAGAAAATGCCCATCTTCGCTTATTCCAGCCTGGCCCGGGGCCTGTTTTCAGGCCGTTTTCAGAGCAGCCAGCGGGAGAAGATGGCGGAGACGCTGGATGAGTACGCCAAAAAAGGCTATGTGGATGAGGACAACCTGCGCCGTTTGGAACGGGCGGAAATGATCGCCCGGGAAAAGGGCGTCAGCGTGCCCCAGGTGGCCCTGGCCTGGCTTTTAAACCAGCCCCTGGATGTCTATCCGGTGGTCAGCAGCTCGGGCAGCCGGCAGATGCGGGACAATATCGCCGCCCTTGATATCAAACTAAGCCAGGAGGACTGCGCCTGGCTGGATTTGGAGCGGGAGGACCGGGGATAGGGCCCCGGTTTATTCCGCCAGGGCCCGGATGTCCGCCATCATCTGATCCGCAGTCATCTGGGCTTTTTCCATGCTGTCCTTATGGCTGGCCCCGGCATAGAACTTGATCTTGGGCTCGGTGCCCGAGGGCCTGGCGCACAGCCAGTGGCCGCCCGCCAGCTCAAAATAGAGGACGTCCGAGGGGGAGGTGTCTAAAGGCTCTTTCTGATCCCCCCGGCTGCGGATGCCGCTGAGGTAATCCCTTAAGGCGGTCACCGGAAGGCCCCCCAGGGCCGTGGGGGGATTTTGGCGCAGCTGCGCCATGATCTCAGCCATCCTTTCCGCCCCCTCCTTGCCGGGGTAGGTGTTGGAAACCACGCTCTCGGTAAAATAGCCGTATTCCCGGTAGATCTGCTGGAGGCGCTCATACAGGGTGATGCCCTCACTCAAGCAGACGCAGGCGGCCTCCGCCACCAGCAGGGCCGCGTTCACCGCGTCCTTGTCCCGCACCTGGGTGGAAGAGAGATAGCCAAAGCTCTCCTCAAAGGCGAAGAGGAAGGTGTGGCTGCCAGTCTCCTCAAAGGCCTGGATTTTTTCCCCGATGAACTTAAAGCCGGTGAGGACGTTGAAGATGCTGGCGCCAAAGCCCTCGCAGATCACCCGGGCCAGCTCGGTTGACACGATGGATTTGATGCAGGCGCCATTCTTTGGCAGGGTGCCCGCCTTTTGGCGCTGGCTTAAGATGTGGTGAAGGATCAGGCAGCCGATCTGGTTGCCGCTGAGGGTGCGGAAGACGCCCTCGCCGTCCCTGACGCACACCCCCAGGCGGTCGCAGTCCGGGTCGGTGCCGATGATGACGGTGGCGCCCTCTGACTGGGCCAGGGGGATCGCCAGGGCGAAGGCGCCCGGGTCCTCCGGGTTGGGGGCCTTGACGGTGGAAAAGTCGGGGTCGGGCAGCTCCTGCTCCGGCACCACGATCACCTGGGAAAAGCCCGCTTCCGCCAGCACCCGGCGCACGGGCAGGTTGCCAGCGCCGTGAAGCGGGGTGAAAACGATGCGCAGCTGGTCGCCAAAGGCCCTGACCACATCCGGGCGCACCTGAAGGGACAAGACCATGCGGGTGTAGGCGGCGTCCACCTCCGTTTCACCAATGTACGTAAGCAGGCCCTTCCTCAGGGCTTCATCCTCGGCCATGGGGCTTAAAGCCTCATAGGACAGGGCGTCCATCCGCCCGGTCACGCCCTGGGCCGCCTCGGGGGAAAGCTGGGCCCCGTCCGGGCCGTAGGCCTTAAAGCCGTTGTACTCCGGCGGGTTGTGGCTGGCGGTGATCACCACCCCGGCGGCTGCCTTCAGGTGCCGCACCGCAAAGGAGAGGACCGGCACCGGGCGCAGGGCGTCAAACAAAAGGGCTTTAATGCCCCGGGAGGCCAGCATCAGGGCGGTTTCCCTGGCGAACAGGTCGCTTTGGTGCCTTGAGTCATAGGCGATGGCCACCGGGCCCTGGGGCGTTCCCGCGTCCAGGCGCAGATAGTCCGCCAGGCCCGCCGCCGCCCGCCGGATGGTGAAGCGGTTTATGCGGTTGGGGCCCGCCCCCAGGATGCCCCGCATGCCCGCCGTGCCAAAGGCCAGGTCCCGGTAGAAGCGGTCCTCAATGGCCCTGGGGTCCTCCTGGATCTTTTGCAGCTCCCGGCTTAGCTGCGGGTCCTGGGCGCATAAGCTCACCCATTGATTATATTTTTCGTGAATATCTAACAAAAGAGCTCCCTCCTCGCCGCATATTTTCTTCATTTCTCATTATAATGGACTTGAATCCGGATGGCAATGCCCGAAGTGGCATGGAATTTTTGCGATTCCGCCGCCTACAGCCTTGACCGTGTAATGGATTTGTAATAGAATGAAACGCAAGAATCGGACGTCTCCGCTGGAGCTTGAATTTTGGAAGGAACGGGTGCGCATATGCATAAGAAAGAAAAGACCATCGGTGGGCTCAAACGCCTGGCGGCTTTGCTCCTGGCGCTGGCTGTGGTGCTGCCCCTGGCCCCCGTTTGGGGCGAGGCTGTGTCTGAATATGGCATGACCATCAGGGAAAATGTCAACATCCGTCCGGGTGTGAACACCTCTGACTACATCGACCGCCTGCCTCAAGGCTGGGTGGCAAAGATAGTGGAAACCCTGCAAAGCGGCAGCGTCACCTGGTACAAGGTGGAGACCAAGGTGCCCACCTTCCCCAACCGGGAGGCCCAGGAGGGCTACATCCGGGGGGATGTGTTCCGCCCCTTTACCGAGGCGGAGGAGGCCAGCTGGCTGGTGAACAAGCCCCAGATTTATGGCAGCGCCGTGTCCCCCACCTTGGCCCCCCAGACGGATGAGCCCGCCGCCGGGGTGACGGAGCCGCCCTCCTATCAGGCGCCCACGGGCTATGTGCGCATCATCCTCCACAACACCAACCTAAGGGAGCAGCCGGAGAGCAGCAGGATCTTCACCCAGATTCCCAAGGGGGAAATTCTTCCCTATTACGGCGATCCGGTGCAAAAAAACGTCTATAAATGGCACTATGTCTACTATGAGGACAAAAATGAATACGGCTATATCCGCAGCGACTGCTATGAATACACCACCCAGGACGGGGGCGTTACGGTCAGCCCTTCGGCCTCGGCCACCCTCACCCCCACACCCACCAGCCTGGCGGGCCGCTACGCCCTGACCAAAGTGGGCGGCGTCAACGTACGCCAGACGGCAAACGGCGTTGCTCTCACGGCGCTGCCCATCCACACCCAGGTGAATATTCTGCAGTATCCCTCGCCCAGCAGCTATTGGTTCAGGGTGGAGGCCCGGGGCTATACCGGCTATGTCCATGAGGATCATATCCGCGTCTTAAGCGAAGGGGAGGCGGAGGCCTGGCTTGATAGGGGCGCCATCCCGGCCGATTTGCTTGACGCCAACCCCACCGATATCCCCACGGACGCCCCCACCACCGCGCCGTCTGCCAGCGGCGGCTATCTGCAGATCACCCTGCCGGGCACCAACCTGAGGCGGACCCCGGGGGGCACCTCCCTGTTTAAGTTTGATGTGGGCACCCTGCTGCCCTTCAGCGGCGCCCCGGTATATCAGGCCGGCTATTACTGGGCCTATGTGACCCATGAGCGCAGCGGCCTTTCCGGCTATGTGCGCTCGGACTGCTATGTGATCACCGACGGCGGAAGCCCGGTGGTCACCGCCACCCCCGCGCCCACCGCGCCGGGGGCCGGTCAGGGCACCGTGCGGCTCACCCTGGGGGGCGTCAATCTGCGCCAGACCCCGGGCGGCCCGGTGCTGGCCAGCCTGCCCCGGGGGCTTGAGCTGGACTACTTCAACGCCCCCACCTTCTTTAACGGTTATTTCTGGGTTTATGTTTATTATCCGGCTGGAAACCACTACGGCTATGTGCGCTCGGACTGCTATGAGATCATCAATAGCCTCCCCCTGCCCACGGATAATCCCACCGCCACCGCCACCGCGACGCCATCGCCCACGCCCGGCCTGCCCGCCACGGGCTACCTGCGGCTGATCAAGGGCGGCGTCAACCTGCGCAACGCCCCGGCAGGCAGCACCATGGCCCAGCTGGACCGCGGCCTGGAACTGGGCTACTTCAACGTGTCCTCCGCCGCGGGCTACACCTGGTACCAGGTGGACAGCCCCAAGGGCCGCGGCTGGGTGCGTTCGGATGTGGTGGAAATCACCCAGGGGCCCAGCCCCGGGGAAACCACCGCCCCCACGGCCACCCCGCCTGTGGGCGAGCTGGGCTATATCCTCACCACAAAATCCGCCATCAACCTGCGCCAGGCCCCCGGCTCCTCCACCATCCTGGGCCGGGTGGACAAAGACCTGGTCTTTGCCCTGACCGCGCCTGTGGTCAGCGCCCAGGGCTTCAACTGGTATCAGGTGAACGCGGGCGGACGCCTGGGTTACCTCCGGGGTGACTGCGTCCGCTCCCTCACCGCCGCTGAGGTGGAGGCCTACCTGGCCGGCCAGATGCCCGGCCCCACGCCGCCCCCCGGGGAGAGCCCGGTGTCCGGCTATGTGCTGACCACCCTGACCAGCGTGAACGTAAGAGAGTCCCCCAGCCTGGATGCCCGCACCCTGGGGCAGATTGCCGCGGCCGGCTCGGTGTTCCCCTATGAGAGCACGGTGACCGCAGGCGGCAGCACCTGGTTTAAGATCCTCTATCAGGGGCAGACGGGCTATCTGCTGGGCTCCACCGCCCGGATGATGACGGTGCAGGAATACCAGGATTATCTGGCTTCCCAGCCCAGCCCCACGCCCACGCCTTCGCCCACCCCCGCGCCGGACCCGGCCGATCTGAGCAGCACCGCGATTACCCGCATGGACAAGGTGCTCCTAAGGCAGACCCCGGGCATGGGCAGCAAGACCCTGACCACCCTGTATAAGCAAGGGACCATCCTGGCCCTTCAGGGCGCCCAGCAGCAGGCGGACAACTATACCTGGTACTCGGTGCGCACCCTGGGGGTCAACGGCTGGATCCGCGGGGACATGATCCGCATCCTCACCAAGGAGGAGGAGCAGGCCCTCAACCAGACCGGGGACCCGGACGCCCCCCCCACCGCCAGCTACCGTAAGCTTGAAATCGGCTCCACCGGCGAGGACGTGACCCGGCTTCAGCGGGAGCTTAACCGCATCGGCTACCTGGATGCGGCCCACATCACCGGCACCTATGGCAGCCAGACCCGCACCGCGGTGATGGCATATCAGAAGGCCATGAGCCTGTTTGTGGACGGCATCGCCGGCAATGACACCCAGCACAAGCTGTACAACACCGTGCCGGAGGACACCTACGAGCCGGGCGCCGGCGGCACCGTCAGCCCCACCATCTACCCGGTGGAAAAGGTGGACTGGTACGCCGGGGACATCAACAGCTTCTGGGCCCGGGGGGAGACCGCCATCCTGACGGACGTGCGGACCAAGATCTCCTTCAGGGTCAGGCGCTGGGCGGGCGGCTACCACGCGGACGTGGAGCCTCTGACCGCCGCGGACACCGCCGCCATGTGCAAGGTGTACGGCGTAAGCAACGCCCAGGAGATTCTGGACAAGAACCTCTACCAGCGCCGCCCGGTGTGGATCACCCTGAAGGGGCGCAGCTTCGCCGCTTCTATCTACGGCGTGCCCCACAACTACCCTGAGGGGGACACCATCGCGGACAACAACTTCAACGGCCAGTTCTGTGTGCACTTCGTCAACAGCCTCCTGCACACCTCGGGCAAGGTGGACAGCGACCACCAGAAGGCCATCAACGAAGCGTACAATGCGGCGCCAGTCAAAAAATAAACCAGACCTTATCATCATCGGCGGCGGGGCCTCAGGCCTTGCCGCCGCCTGTTTATGTGTGGGGGAGGGCCTCAAGGTCACCCTGCTTGAAAAAGAGGCCCGGGTGGGGCGCAAGCTGCTGGCCACGGGCAACGGCCGCTGCAACATCTGGAACACGGGCCCGCCGGTGTATTTTGGAGATGCGGGCTTTGCCGGGGCGGTGCTCTCCCGCTGCGGTGTCAGGGAGGTGCGCGCCTTCTGGGAAAGTCTGGGGCTTTTGGCCCGAGAGGAGGCGGACGGCTGGGTCTATCCCCTCACCCGCCAGGCGGCCACGGTGCTGGACTGCCTGCGGCTGAGGCTTGAGGATGCCCCGGGCTGTGAGATCATCACCCAAGCCCGGGTGACAGGCATAAAGAACACCGAAGAAGGCTTTGCGGTCATCACCCAGACGGGGGACCGTTACCACGCGCCCCGGCTGCTGGCGGCCCCGGGCGGGCCCGCCGCCCCCAAGCTGGGGGGCAGCGATCTTTTGCTTAAGCCCCTTGAGGGCCTGGGGCACCGGATTATCCCGCCCCGCCCGGCCCTCTGCCCGCTGATCACGGACACCCGGCCCATCCGGGGCCTCTCCGGCCTGCGATTGCCCGCCCGCCTCTGCCTGATGTCAGGGGGCCGTGCCATCGCCGCCAGCGCAGGGGAGCTGCTGTTTACGGACTATGGCGTCAGCGGCCTGTGCGCCATGCAGCTGGCCCGGGATGCCGGGGAAGCCCTTGAAAAGGGAGAGGCGGTCAGTTTAAGGCTGGATTTCTCCCCCGCCTTGGGCCTGGCCCCGCCCCTGATGCGCCGCCTGGAGGCCCGGGCCTTTGAGGCGGAGGCTTTAAAGGCCCGGGAGCGCCTCCTGGCCCTGCTTGCGGCCCGGGCGGATGAGCTGGGGATGGAGCGGCTCTACCTGGGGCTTTTGCCCCGGCTGATCATCCAGCGGGTGCAGGGCCTCCCGCTTCCTGAGGCCGCGGACTGGCTGACGGGGCTTAGCCTGTCCATCGAGGGCATCAAGGGCTTTGACCAGGCCCAGGTGAGCGCCGGGGGTCTTGACTGCGGGCAGTTTGACCCGGCCACCCTGGCCTCAGGGGAGGTCAAGGGGCTGTATGCCGCGGGGGAGGTTTTGAATGTGGACGGGGACTGCGGAGGCCATAACCTCCTTTTCGCCTGGGCCAGCGCCATCCTGGCGGCCCGCCACATCATTTCCTTAAGCTAATCAAATATAATCCGCCCGGCTAAGGGCTTAGGCGCGCTTGTCAAGGCAATCAGCGGGTGCTATACTGAATCCGCATTTTTGCGTTGTTTTCTACGCTTAGGAAGAGGTGAGGGAATGGAGATCAAGGCGTTTTTACAGGAGGTGACCACAAGGCGCGGCCTGCCCGGGGACGAGGGGCCGGTGGCGCAGTGGGTGGCCGAACGCTTTTCTGAATACTGCGACGAGGTCAGGGTGGACGCCATGCACAGCGTGGTGGGCCGCATCAAGGGGGAAGGCCCCCGGCTGGCCTTTGTGGCCCATTTGGATGAGGTGGGCCTGATGGTCACCAACATCGAGGAGGACGGCAGCCTGCGTCTGGGCCAGGTGGGGGGCATAGACCCCCGCATCCTGCCCGGCATGCGGCTTAAGGTGTTCGGTCTGGAAACGCTTCCCGGCATTGTGGGGGCCAAAGCGCCCCACCTGTTAAGCCAGGAGGAGCGGAGCAAGGCCCAGACACTTGGGGATATGTATGTGGATTTGGGGCTGGCCCCTGACAAGGTGAAAGAGCTGGTGCGCGTGGGGGACCAGGTGCAGCTGGAGCAGCGCTTTGTGGACCTGAAAAACGGCCGGGTGGCTTCAAAAACCCTGGATGACCGCTGCTGTGTCGCCATCCTTTACCGGGCGATGCAGCTGCTTGAGGGCCTAAAGCACCAGGCGGACCTGTACTTCATCGCCTCCAGCCAGGAGGAGGTGGGGGGCCGGGGCGCCATGACCTCCGCCTTTCATACGGAGCCGGACATGGCCATGGTGCTGGACGTGGGCTTTGCCCATCAGCCCGGCTGCGACCGGGAGGTCACCCGCAACCTGGATGCCCCCCTTAACACCGTGGGGCCCTACCTGAACCCCGTCCTCACCAAAAAGCTGGAGGACATCGCCAAACAGATCAAGGTCAGCCTGCAAAAAGAGGTGGCGCCCCGGGGCACCGGCACGGACACGGACGAGGTGTCCGCCTCCCGCTCCGGCGTCCCCAGCGTGTTGATCGGGGTGCCGGTCAGGAACATGCACACCGCCGTTGAGGTGCTTGACCTAAGCGCCCTGGAGGAGGCGGCCCGCCTGGTGGCCCATTTTGCCGCCGCGGCCCGGACGGCCTGGGAGGAGGAGCTATGGAACTGAGAACCCTGACGGATGCCTTTGGCCCCTCGGGCTATGAAAACCCGGTGCGCGCCCTGATTCGAAAGGCCGCGGAGAAGCGCTGTGACGATGTGTCCGTGGACCGCATGGGCAACCTGATTTGCAGAAAACCCGGGCGCGACCGCACCAAGCCCGCCGTGGCCGTGGCCGCCCATATGGACGAGATCGGCTTTATCATCACCGGCTACACCGATGATGGTCTGCTGCGCTTTCGCCCCATCGGGGGGATAGACCCCCGGGTGGTGGTGTCCAAGTGGCTGTCCATCGGGGAAGAGGGGCTGCCTGGCGTGATCGGCGCGCCCCCCATTCACCTGCAAAGCGCGGAGGAGCGGGGCCAGGTGCTGGGCTTTAACAAGCTGTATATCGACATCGGCGCCAAGGACCAGAAAGAGGCGGAGGGCCTGGCGCCCCTGGGCAGCTACGCGGTGTTTGATACCCCCTATATGGAGTTTGGCGAGGGCTTTGTGGCCGCCAAGGCGCTGGATGACCGGATCGGCTGCTTTAACCTGCTAAAGCTTTTGGAGGAGGAGTACGACAGCGACCTGATCTGCGTCTTTGTCACCCAGGAGGAGGTGGGCCTGAGGGGCTCCCAGACGGCGGCCTTCGCCCTGGAGGCGGAGATCGCCGTGGTGCTGGAAGGCACCGCCGCAAACGACCTGGGGGATGTGGAGGAGCGCTTCCATGTCTGCACCCCGGGGGAGGGCGTGTGCGTGAGCTTTATGGACCGGGCCTCCATCGCGGACCGGGAGCTGTTTAGGGCCATGCTGGAGCTGGCAAAAGCCCAGGGCATCCCCGCCCAGGTGAAGCGCGGGATCACGGGGGGCAACGACGCCGCCTCCTTCCAGCGCTCAGGCCGGGGCATGCGCACGGTGGTCTTAAGCGTGCCCTGTCGCTACATCCATTCCGCCAACAACGTGGCCAAGTGGTCAGACATCCGCGCCCAGGCCGATCTGGCCCGCGCGTTCCTCAAGAGCCTGTAAGAGAAGGAGAGAGATTTATGCTTCGGGATACTTTAAAAACCCTGCTGGCCGCCTACGGCCCCACAGGCAGCGAACACGCGGTGGCGGAGGCCGTCAAGGGCCTTCTGGAAGGCCATGTGGACAGCATGCGCACAGACAACATGGGCAACCTCATCGTGGAAAAATTCGGCACCGATCCGGAGGGACGGCGCATTATGTTCTCCGCCCACATGGACCATATCGGCCTGGTGGTGACCCATATCGAAAAAGAAGGCTTCCTGCGCGTGTCAAACGTGGGGGGCATCAGCCCCGCCTATGCCTGGCGGCGCAAGGTGGTTTTTGAAAACGGCGTCCCCGGGGTGTGCGTGGTGGAGCCGGGCCCCAAGGGCGGCGGCCAGCCCGGCCTTGAGCACCTGTTTATCGACATCGGCGCCCAGAGCCGGGAAGAGGCGGAAAAGCTGGTGCAGATCGGGGACATCGCGGTGTACGCGCCGGATTTCATCCCCCTGGGCAAGCACCGCATCGCGGCGCCCGCCATGGACGACCGCTGCGCCTGCGCCCTGTTGGTGGAGATGCTCCTTTATGCTGAGGACCAGAAGAACACCGTGGTGGGCGTCTTCTCCACCCAGGAGGAGGTGGGCCTAAGGGGCGCCGGGGTGGCGGCCTTCAACATCCAGCCGGATGTGGGCCTGGCCCTTGACGTGACCGCCTGGGGCGACACGCCGGAGGTGAAATACCCCGCGGTCAAGCTGGGGGAGGGTCCCGCGGTGAAGATCATGGACCGCTCCATGATCGCAAGCCCCAAGGTGAGAGACGCCCTGTTTGAGGCGGCCCGGGCCGCGGGGGTACAGGTGCAGCGGGAGGTGCTGGCCTTTGGCGGCACGGACGGCGGCGCCATCCAGCAAAGCCGGGGCGGCGTGCCCACGGGCACCCTCTCCATTCCCTGCCGCTATGTGCACTCAGCGGTGGAAACCATCGACATGCGGGACATGGAGGGGGCGCTTAAGGTGCTGCTCCAGTTCATCGACCTGGTATAAACAAAGAGCCATTGAAACGGAGCGAAGCATGAAAGATATATCCGCTGCCAGCCTGCGCAGCCTGTTTATCGAGTTTTTTGTGGACAAGGGGCACACGGTGATCCCCTCGGCCAGCCTGATCCCGGAGAACGACCCCACGGTGCTGTTCACCACCGCGGGGATGCACCCCCTGGTGCCCTATCTGATGGGGCAGCCCCACCCCGCCGGACGCCGCCTGGTGAACGTGCAGAAATGCGTGCGCACGGGCGACATTGACGATGTGGGGGACAAGAGCCACCTCACCTTCTTTGAGATGCTGGGCAACTGGAGCCTGGGGGACTACTTCAAGGAGGAGATGATCCCCTGGAGCTGGGAGTTTCTCACCAGCCCCCGTTACCTGGGGCTGGACAAGGACCGCCTGGCCTTCTCCGTCTTTGAGGGGGATGAGAACGCCCCCCGGGACCAGGAGAGCTTTGACCTGTGGGTGAAGGCGGGGGCCAGCCCGGAGCAGATTTTCTTCCTGCCCAAGGCCTACAACTGGTGGGGCCCCGCCGGGCAGACCGGCCCCTGCGGGCCGGACACGGAGATGTTCATCGTCAGGGATCAGGAACCCTGCGGGCCGGATTGCAGCCCCGCCTGCGACTGCGGGCGCTATCTTGAGATCTGGAACGACGTGTTCATGCAGTACGAAAAGACGGCGGAGGGCAGCTATGTGCTTCTGGAGCACCAGAACGTGGACACGGGCATGGGGCTTGAGCGCACGGTTTCCGTGCTGGCGGACAAGGACTCGGTGTATGAGACGGACCTGTTTTCCGGCATCATCTTAAAGATTGAGGCACTCTCCGGCAAGCGGTATGAGGGTGCTGATGAAGAGCGCCTCAGGGCCTTTCGCATCATCGCGGACCATCTGCGCACCGCCACCTTCATCCTGGGGGATACCCGGGGCATCACCCCTTCCAACGTGGATCAGGGCTATGTCCTCAGGCGGCTTATCAGGCGCGCGGTCCGCCACGGCATGAGCCTGGAGATGCCCGAGGGCTTCACGGCGGATGTGGCCATGGTGATCGTCGACCAGTACCAGAGCGTGTACCCGGAGCTTCGGGACAACCGCTCCTTTGTGCTGGAGCAGCTTTTGCTTGAGGAAAAGCGCTTTGCCCGCACCCTGCGCCAGGGGGTCAAAGAGTTTGAGAAGATGCTCTCCCGGATGGAGGATTCCATTGGGAAGATAGACGCCTTTAAGGATGAGCTGCGGGAAAACCTCTTTAAGGACGCGGACCTCAAGCGCCTGGCCCAGGCGGAGAAGGCCATGCGCAACATCGGCTCCACCCTCAGGCCCACGCCGGAGGCCCAGGCCTTCATCCAGGAGGTGACCGAGGTCTCCCGGGCGGTGGACACCATCAAGGCCTTCCGGGACAAGATGGACGCCCGTCTCAAGGCGCTTAAGACCATCTCCGGCCGGGACGCCTTCAAGCTGTATGATACCTATGGCTTCCCCGTTGAGATCACCATGGAAATGGCCCGGGAGCGGGGGCTTAAGGTGGACGAGGAGGACTTTGAGGCCCGCTTCCGCCAGCATCAGAAGCAAAGCCAGGCGGGGGCCCGGCAGCGCTTTAAGGGCGGGCTGGCCGACAGCAGCGAGCAGACCACCCGCCTTCACACCGCCACCCACCTGCTGCAGGCGGCCCTTCGCCAGGTGCTGGGCCCGGAGGTGGCCCAGAAGGGCTCCAACATCACCGCGGAGCGCCTGCGCTTTGACTTCACCTTTGGCCGCAAGATGACCCCGGAGGAAATCCAGGAGGTGGAGCGCCTGGTAAACCAGGTGATCCAGGCCAAGGCCCCTGTCAGCTATACCGAGATGACGGTGGAGGAGGCCAAGGCGCAGGGCGCCATCGGCCTGTTTGAGGCCCGCTACGGCGACAAGGTGCGGGTGTACAGCGTGGGCGACTTTTCCAAGGAGATCTGCGGCGGCCCCCATGTGAGCAACACCGGAGAGCTGGGCAGCTTCAAAATCCAGAAGGAAGAGAGCTCCTCCGCCGGGGTGAGAAGGATCAAGGCCACGGTAGGGGCCTGATCGGCAGCCTGGGGGCAGATAAGAGACAGAAGCGAAAAGCCGGGCATCACCGCCCGGCGCTTCTTTTCAAAGAACAGGTATTTTTATGAAAACAAGGAATGGATCATGAGCCAAGATGAAAAACAGCAGGCCCTCCGTTTCCTGAACGAAAAGCCCCTCCTAAGGGTGGCGGCCCTGGCCGCCTTTGACCGGGGGCAGGTGGAGATCCTGGCCCTCAGGCAGGACGGGGCGCTGATTTTGGACCGGGGCAGCGGGATTGTCTTTTTGTGCGCGGACAGCGACGACACCGCCCGGGCGATGCTGCCCGCCCTGGCGGCGTGTGACATCATGACCAATGAGCGCACAGCACTTGATGAAGAAATCAGCGCCCGCTATGGCTTTACCTGGCGGGCGCAGGTTTATAACACGGTCTATGAGAGCGGCCTTCCCGTGCCCGTAGACCCCAATTTTATGCTCCGCCCCCTTTCCATGGCGGATTATCCCCTGGTGCGGGAGCACTATCAGCTGCTGGACGGCGAGGGCCTGGCCCAGCATTTGGAGCAGGGAGATATCCTGGGCGGCTACGATGGAGAGGAGCTGGTGGGCTTTATCGGCAGGCACGACGAGGGCAGCCTGGGGATGCTGTTTGTCTTCCCCTGGCAGCGGCGCAAGGGCTATGCCTGGCAGCTGGAGGGGCACATGATCAACCGGGTGCTGGGCTTGGGCGAGCGGGTGTTTGGCCAGGTGATCCTGGGCAATGACCCCTCCCTGGCCCTGCAGCGCAAAATCGGCATGACCCTTTGTTTAGAGGTGGTCAGCTGGATCGGGAAGTGAGGGCTTAGCCCAAAAGTGCCTCCTGCCATTCCTTTTCCCGGAAGCCCGCCAGCACAAAACCCTCCCCCACCAAAAGGGGGCGCTTGATGAGCATGCCGTCTGAGGCAAGCAGCGCCAGCTGCTCCGCCATGGGCATATCGTCCAGCTTGTCCTTAAGCCCCAGGGCCCGGTAAGAAAGGCCGCTGGTGTTAAAGAAGCGGCGCAAAGGCAGGCCGCTTTTTTTGTGCCAGGCGGCCAGCTCCTCAAGGGAAGGCGTTTCCTCCTTGATATCCCGGAATATAAAGGAGCGCCCCTGGGACAAAAGCCAATCCTGGGCCTTTTTGCAGGTGGAGCAGCGGGGGTAGCAGATAAACAGCATGGCATCCTCCTTTTTGTGTTGACGG
>ERZ764778.1551-NODE-1551-length-23001-cov-7.383988_pt1 | contig 23001 bp, 26 predicted proteins | sample MGYA00374951_ERZ764778 | MGnify/ENA primary metagenome ERZ764778 (study PRJEB28918, sample SAMN05720193) | bioreactor metagenome | isolation source: Anaerobic biogas reactor | place: USA:Washington, USA | collected 2015-08-08 ...
ATCTTTTTCTTCCAGACTGCAGCAGACCAGGATACGATCGCACCTGGGCAGCAGACTTTCGCATCCGGCTGGGATGGCGGGCAGAAGAAAAATATATTCGTAATCAACCGCAAATTCGGGTGGAATCCGCTCTGCGTCTCCCATCACCCAAAAATCAGGTCCTATACGGGTTGCCAATGTTCCGGGACTGGTGTGATCCGGAGATGTCGGGTGGTTGTCGGCTGTCTGAGCAAGGCCCAGCCAGGCTCTTAGTTTTGCATTTTCTCCTTTTTCTGCAATGAGCACCCGGTGTCCTTGGCGGGCCAGAGCACTGGCCAGATTTACGGTGATCGTCGTTTGCCCCGCGCCTGCGTGGGCCGACAGCACGATTATGATTCTGACCAAAAAATCCCCTCCGAAAAATATTTATATAAACATCATAACAGGGAATCCTATGCAGAGAAAATAAATTGCTCGAAACGTTAAAGATGTTTTGTTTCAGGCGAATAATCAAAGCTAGACAAGCATATGTTCCTATCGAAGGTTATTTTATGGAACAACAGGAGCTTCAACTGCAGAAATTGCTTTGGATGCCGGGTCAGTTGGAAGAAAAGTTTGAAAGATTGCAGCAGCGTCTGCTTGCCTAAACGATGATTCAAATCGATTAATAAAATCCCTTGTCAGCATATGATAGGGGGTTTTTACTTTTTTTGTTTGCACTTGTCAGAGAAGGCGAAACTATGTCATCTGTTAATATTTCAAGTTGTTAATTGATGATTGACAGGATAGACTGACAGCGCAATAATAGTAAATGCAACTTCTTGCAATTAGAAAAGGAGCGGTTAGCAGTGAAGAAATTCGTTAAGAATGTTAAGAAAATGAAGCGTTTGGTGGTGTTGATGGTACTGGCACTGGCCTTGCCACACATCGCCGGATGTGGGAATCCTGCCCCGGAGACCGCATCATCCGGCACCGGGAAAATCAAAGCAGCGGTATCGATTGTTCCGCAGGCAAGCTTTGTCACCGCTATCGGCGGTGATCTTGTGGAAGTCGTAACCATGATTCCGCCGGGCGGCAATCCGGAAAACTATGCGCCCAGTCCCAGGATAATGGAACAGGCAAGTGATGCCCAGATATACTTTTCCATCGGGGTTGCGGCGGAACAAAACGGCATCTTGCCAAGACTCAGGCAGCTCAATGCAGATATGTCGGTGATTGATCTGGCCGGCCGGGTCGATGAAGTCTATCCGGCTTTGGAAATCTCCCCCGGAGAAAAAGATCCGCACCGCTGGATGTCTCCTCGACGGGTCAGCGTTATGATAGAGACGATTGCCGACGAATTGGCCAAAGCAGATCCTGAACATGCCAGTATCTACAAGCAGAATATGCAAAACTATCAGAAGGAACTGGAAAAACTGCACCAGGAGATCGAAACATCCCTGGCGGGAGCAGCCAACCGGAGTTTTATTGTTTATCACCCTTCCATGGGTTATTTTGCAGATGATTACGGACTCACCATGATCGCCCTGGAGGAAGAAGGAAAAGCAGCAGCTGCCCGGCATATTCAGCAGGTGATTGACCAGGCCAGGCAGGAAAACATAAAAGCGATCTTCTATCAGGCGGAAATGGATGACAAACAGGCCCAGACCCTGGCCCGGGAGCTGGGCGGAGAAGCCCGCTTGATTGCCCCGTTGGCGCCGGATTATATTGATAACCTGCGTCAAACAGCGCAAACATTCAGCCATGTATTAAAAACGGAATAAAAACCCGGCAGACGGGATGAAACGGCTGACGTCCAGGACGACGTGGGCCGGGAACGTATAAAGGTGGGAAAGTAAAATGACCAATGAAATGGCAGTCTGTTTTGAGAATGTCAGTACCGGTTATGGAAATGTTCTAGCCCTGGAAGACATCAACTTCGGCATTCCGGCAGGCAGTTTTACCGGGATCATCGGTCCCAACGGCGGAGGCAAAACCACATTGATAAAACTGATGCTGGGATTGCTGGAGCCTTGGCGCGGGAAGGTGACTATTTTTGGTGAAAAGCCCCAAGCCATGAGACATTTGATTGGCTATGTGCCGCAGGCTGCCCATATCAATCAACGGTTTCCCATATCTGTTATGGAGGTTGTCCTGCAGGGAAGATTGGGAGAAAAATCTTTCTTTTTCCATCGCTATCGTCAATACGATTTGGAAAAAGCCCGGTGGTGTCTGCAAAAGCTTGAGGCTGCCGACCTGGCCAACCGGCAAATCGGGGAGCTGTCCGGAGGCCAATGGCAGCGCGTCCTGATTGCGCGGGCGCTGGCAGCTGAACCACGACTTTTGCTCCTGGACGAGCCGGGCAATGGACTTGATTCCAATGCCAGCAGTAAAGTCTACGAACTGTTGGAGGAATTAAACCAGGAGATGACCATTGTGATGGCGACCCATGATACCATGGCGATCAGTACCTGCGTGCGCGATATCGCCTGTATCAATCACCGGCTCCATTATCATGGAGAACCGGAACTCAGCTCGGATCTGGTGATGCAGCTGTACGGATGTCCGGTCGAACTGATTGCGCATGGTGTCCCGCATCGGGTTTTGCATCAACATGGAGGAAAACAATGATAAACGCATTATTACAGTATGGTTTTTTGCAGAATGCGGTGATGGCCTCTTTGCTGGCCAGTTTGGCTTGCGGAATAATGGGACCAATGATCATCGAGAAAAAACTCTTGATGATGAGCGGAGGCATTGCGCATACCGCTTTTGGCGGGATTGGTTTGGGATACTATTTGCAAATTGAACCGATGTATACGGGTTTGGGCTTCTCTTTGCTCTCTGCTTTAGGGATCGCACAAATCCAGCGCCGGGCCTTGGTTATGCCGGATGTATTGATCGGCATGTTTTGGCCGTTGGGCATGGCCCTGGGAATCCTGTTTATTTCCTTTACGCCCGGATATCCTCCCAGCATGGAGAGCTATTTGTTCGGTGATATTCTGATGGTATCCGGCACAGATTTGCTGGTCATGACCATCCTGGATGGCATTGTTCTGGCAACCATTTTGATATTCTATCATTTGCTGCAGGCCTATCTGTTCGATGAAGAGTTCAGTCAGGCACGGGGACTACCGGTCGCCCTGGCCGAAGCGCTGACCTATGCCATGATTGCCATAACCGTTGTAGTGCTGATCAGAGTGGTGGGGATCATTTTAATTCTGGCCCTGCTCTCCGTTCCGCCCGCTCTGGCCCGTCTTTTTCGGGATGACCTTCCGGGCGTCATGGTTTTGTCATTTGCCTTGGGCGTATTTCTCTGCCTGACCGGCCTGGCCATTTCCTATTATTACAACCTGGCCTCCGGCGCAGCGATTGTCATTCTCTCCGTCTTTATCTATACGCTGTTTCAGTTGGTTGACAAAACGCTTTTGGCTTGTGCCCGGCAACGACAGCTATAAAAATAGAGTATTTGATGATAAGTCAAGCAACCATCGGAGAGGAGTGAAAACAATATGGATGCTGAACAATTATGCTCCCAGCTGGCTGCCAAAGGCTATAAAATGACCAACAGCCGGCGAAAAATACTGAATAGCATGGCTTCGGAACCAGACTGGATGACAGCAAAATCTCTACATGACAAACTGCTGCAGCAAAACGTTCACATTGATTTATCCACCATCTGCAGAAATCTTGATATGATGTATGGTTTGAACATGCTTTGCCGGGTGGACAAAGAGCGTAACGGAACGTTTGCCTATCGTCTGCAGGATATGCAGAACCATCATCACCACCTGATATGTTTGTCGTGCGGCACGATTGTTCCCCTGGAATACTGTCCCCTGGAAGAGTTACAGGAAAGACAAACCAAGGGCTTTAGCGATCTGGAATGCCAATTCGAGGTTTATGGGTATTGCCAGGCATGCCAAAGGGCGGTTAAGAAACCGGCTGAGAGATGAATCAGCTGGAATCCAGATCCAAAAGAGTTTTCAATCTTTTTCATGGATAGCTTCAGCTGGGTACTGACAAAAACCCAGGAATATTTTATAATGAGCATATGTTCTTAACTCACGGATTTGCTCTGGTATATCAGGTCATGGGGGCGGCAGAAAATGCCATCATAAAAAATAATCATCATCGTACGGAGGAATTTAACGTTTTTCCATCAGAAGACTTTTTTGTAGTAAGATAATGGGAAAAGAATGAAAGCGAGGAGACGAGAACTTTGAAATTAACCGATGCTGAAGTGATCGAACTGTTGCAGTATTCATTTGTGCGCATCGACGGAGCCTGGTTTATGGGTCTGGCGAAAACGCACGGGATTGAGACCGCCTGGGATGCAGATGTGGAAGCCTGGAAACAGTTTTCCTATGTGTTTGGGAAAAAACTTCGCAATGAACATATAAAAGAGCCGGTATGGCCGGAAAGCTTCCTGGAAGCCATCGAAATACTCAGCAAAGTATTAAAAATTGAGGGCAGGGAAGTATCTTTGGAGGGTGATCGTATCGTTGTCAGGGTGACAGACTGCGAAACCCAGAAGGCAATTGCCAAAGCCAACATCGCCGATTGCGGAATCGTAACCATTCATACTTATCAGGGCTTGGTCAGGGGACTGTTTGACAAAGACGTTGATATTGAAGTTGAGCATACTCAAAATCTCAATCATGGAGACCCTTGCTGTGAGGTGGTAATACAGCGCAGATCATAGTCTTTTACGTCACGGGCTTGGATGGTATAACAAAGAAGGGGGATTTTTAATGAACGTCAGTGTTACGATTTTGGTTGAAAACACCACTCCTATCCCTGGTTTTCGCGGTGAATACGGTTTTGCGGCGTTGATTACGGTGGACGATAAAAAGATTTTGTTTGATACCGGTTCGGAAGATGCCCTGATTAAAAATGCCGCCGCTGGAGGCATTGATTTGGCACAGATTAACGACTTGATTATCAGTCATGGTCATTTTGATCATACCGGGGCGGTGATCCCGTTTTTGCAGACGGCACCCGGCAAAAAAGTATATGCACATGCGGGTATATTTATCCCTCGTTACACCGTTTGGGGAAATTTCCGGAAAGCCATCGGGGTCCCGTTTGATTTTCAGGAAATCAAACGTAATGGCGCACAGTTTGTGATTACCAATGATTTCACGGAGGTTTATCCCGGCGTTTTTGTTACCGGCGAAATCCCCCGCAAGACTCCCTACGAAGATGTCGGCGGTAGTTTTTATGTAGAGGTGGGTGATCGTTTGGTCGAGGATCAGCTCTACGATGACATGTCGGTGGTAATCAATCATCCGGAGGGCTTGATTATCATTAGTGGCTGTGCCCATGCCGGTATCATCAATACCATCGAGTATGCACGGCAACAAACCGGACAAAAGAAAGTACGGGCTTTCATTGGCGGAACTCACCTGGCGGGGGCATCTGAAGAAAGAATGCAGGAAACCATCAAGGCTTTGCAAGAATACGATGTTGAACAGATCATTGCCTGTCACTGCACCGGCTTTGAAGCAACCATGAAACTACGCAACGCGCTGGAGGACAGAGTCATGAAAGGCGAAACCGCCATGAATTTCCAGTATTAATCAGCCTGGGCAAACGGATAAAAACAATCCCGGCCTTTTCTGCAGCGCTGCTTCTGACAGATGGAACAATCATTGCCGACAGGCAGATGGCTTTTTTCCAGTTGCAAAACTTCCGTTGTCTTGTCTTTATCGATGGTGATCACTTCTTTCGGGAAATAAAATACATAACAATGGTGAGGGAGGGACAATCGATCCCTCCCTCATAGATACTTATCTACTTGCCGCTTGCATTGTTGGGGTTATTTAGTCCCCGGCCCCGGCCGCCGTTTTGCGGACCGTTATTGCCACTGTTTCTACGTCCCGGATCTTTTTCGGCAGGATTGTTTTTATTATTGCCGCGGCCGACAGCACAGCCCCCTCTTAGACGACCTGTGCCTGATCCCTGACCCATCGGGCCGGTTCCATCTCTGTTCGGCATATGGTTCACTCCTTCCCATTACCTCAAGGTTGTTTACAACTGTTGGATGATATTTTCCCATATGGGAAAAATTAAATCTCTGATTTGTGGGTCTGTGGCGGGGATTTTTGCTTCCGCGATACAATCAGCCACGATGGTACTAAAGGGCATTTTACCGACCAGCTCAACGCCTTGCGCAGCTGCCCAGTCTTCTATTTTTTGACTCATTTCCGGATTAAGATCCCATTTATTGATGATTAAAACGGCTTTTATGCCCCGCAATTGAATCAACTCGTAAACCCGCTTAAGATCGTGAAACCCGGATAGACCCGGTTCAGCAACCAGTACGATCAGATCTGCTTCCACCATGGAGGAAATCACCGCACAGCCTATCCCCGGCGGACCATCGGCGATGATCACAGAGACATCGTCGGTCAGCGCTTTTTGGCGGGCTGCCTTCTTTACCTGGGCCACCAACTTGCCGGAGTTTTCTTCTCCCGGCCGAAGATCGGCGAAAAATAAAGATTGACCCGGTTTGAATTCAGAACCAAACCAATGTCCGGAGGATCTTGGTTCCATACGAATAGCTTCCACCGGGCAAATCCTGGCGCAGAAGCCACATCCCTCGCAATGCAGAGGAATGACCTGATAATCATCATTGATGGCCTCAAAACGGCAAACTTCTTTACAAAGACCACAGCTGGTGCAGATTTCTTCCTCTATACATGCACTGTAACCGGCACTGAAATCATACCCGACAATGTTATCCGGTTTTAATAAAATCGGCAGATTGGAGGCATCAACATCGTAATCACAAGCGATGCAGTTGTCGGTCAGGGCAATAAATGAAGAGGTAAGTGAAGTTTTGCCGGTGCCGCCTTTGCCGCTTATAAAAAGGATTTCTTTCATGATGATACCTCCCTTATATGGTGCAAGATGTCGGCGATGATACCGCGCAGCGCAGGCATGGCTAATAAAGGATCCATGCCTTGCATATAAGCCCGGGCCAATTCTGCACTAAAAGGAATCCTTGCCAGGATCGGGAAGTCCCAGTTCGCTGACAAATCAAGCAGATCCCCGTCATCTCCCTGCCAGCGATTAATTACCATTCCGCCAGGCATACCCAGCATTTTAACAGCTTCCAGGGATAGTTCCAAATCATGCGTCCCAAAAGGGGTAGGCTCAGTTACCAGCATACAGTAATCACTGCCTCTTATGGCTTCGATCATCGTACAGGTTGTACCGGGTGGACAATCAACCAATCTTACGTTTGCTGAAGGCGCTTTGTTTTTAGCCGCTTTAATGAGTGGGGGGCTTTGGGCTTCGCCTATATTCAGCCTGCCGGCTAAGAGGGTGCCGCATCCCGGTAACTGAGCCTTTTCAATAACCCCGATAGGATGAATGGTTTCATCGATAGCCGCATAAGGACATAAATAACTACAGGCACCACAGGAGTGACATAATTCAGGAAAGACCATCACCTTGTTCTCAAGCACGACCAAGGCATTGAATTTACATATCTCAGCACATAAACCACAGAAGGTGCAATAGTCAGGCAAGATCTGCGGAACCAGGCGATGGACCGTGGTGGTTGCCGATATGGGCTGCATAAATGCCAGGGCAGCGTTGGGCTCCTCCACATCAGCATCAATCAGGACAGCGTTTCTCTCCGCCAAAACCTTGATTATACAGGTGGAAAGCAGTGTCTTTCCCGTACCGCCTTTACCGCTGGCGATCGCAATTTGCATGACCGACTCCTTCCTAGTGGTGGCAGTCTCCTGCGTGAGCATGTTCAGAACAGACTGCTCCCGTACTTTTCAATTCGCCTTTTTCATACAAGGCGATAACATCCTTGATGCTTCCCGATACTCCAACAATTAAATCGATCCCGCTGGCAGCAAAGAGTTCCTGGGCTCTGCCGCCCATTCCGCCAGCAATCACCAGCTGGGCTCCTTGTTCTTTTAGAAAGCCGGGCAGGAAACCCGGTGTGTGTCCGGGATTAGGTAAAGAGGTTAATGATTTAGTATCTGTGTCATACATGGCAAACATTTCACAATGTCCAAAATGGGGACAAACCATGTTGCCTTCAGCCGGAATAGCTATTAACATGTAAAACTACCTCCTGTTTTCAATAAGTTTTTAATTTTCCTAATCATGACTTTTGCATAATTTTTGCTAAAAAGATGTTCAATATTACTGTCCCTTTGTTGTCTGGTAAACAAGAGAGCCGTGTCAGACTGTTTTGCTGCTGATCAATTGTTGGGGGTTAATAATTCCTGCAGTTCACCGTCTTCGTAGCTTTTGAGAGCCTCGGCAACGGTTTTGCCGGTTATGCCGGAAAAAATTTTTATGTCGGCCTGTTCCAATACAGCAAATGCTTTCGGTCCAATACGTTGGGAAAGAATCAAGCCAACTTTATTTTCCGCGAGTTTCTGTATGGCTCCTGTACCAGCGCCGTGGGCTGATTCTGTACTGGTATTGGACAAAGGCGCATATGCTTTCGTTTCCGGATCCCAAATCATAAAATAGGCACATCGTCCAAACCTTTCATCCACAATCGATGCGGGTGTAGATCCAGTCGAACATATAGCGATTTTGCAAGACATTTTCATTTCACATCCTTTCGTTACGTAAAAAGTAGTGAGCATATGTTCATAATCTAATTTATATAATATGCCGCTGCTGCTCCAGTGTCAAGCCTGAGGATTTTTTTATCTGCCGGGCTTTTATTTATATAACTTTCAATACTAATCCATTGGAGCGTAAAGCATAAAACCGGGGCGATTGTCAGCCGGGTACTGGGAAGGAACTCAAAAACTTTACGTATTCGGCGGGGTACTGGCAAGAAAGCGGCAGATCAAATCAAACCAGGTTAACCGCTGCAGAAATGGATCGATGGGTTAAAATGCTAAAGGATTTTTGCGGCAGAACGGATTAATATTGCTTTAATCAAATATTTTTAATAAAATGATAATGATAATAGTTATCAATTGGTGGAGTTTATGCATATGAAATATGGAATAAGGAACCTGGCAGGACTCTGATAAGCATATTTTAAATGCGATTATTAATTCCTCTCTTAAAAAGCTGAGGTGATATATTTGAAACTGATTTTGGTGGGAAACCCCAACGTAGGGAAGAGTTCGGTTATAAACACACTTACCGGCAGTCATTTTTTTGCCTCTAATTACCCCGGTACATCAACGGAAATTGAAAAGGCAATATTAAAAATAAACGGGACCGAATTTGAGTTCTATGATACGTTGGGCGTTTATTCAATCTATTCGGATCGTGAAGAGGGCAGGGTTACCCGCAGTCTTTTAGAGGAAGACCGCCATGATTTGATTATTAATATCGTTGATGCCAGCAATCTGGAAAGAAATCTGGTTTTAACCTATGAGCTTCTTGAACGGGGATATTCTATACTGGTGCTGCTCAATCAGGTTGATCGGGCGCGCGATTTGGGTATTCAAATTAATGTGGCAGAACTTACCCAAATATTACAAAGTCCGGTTATTGCATTTTCCGCAACAAATAATGAAGGAGTAAGTGAGTTCAGGCAATTTCTGGAGCAGCTGATCATAAAGCCGCATGCAGCTGAGGATAAAATCAGCCAACAGAAAGGTCAGCAGCGCCTCATTTTGACGGAAGACTTCAGTTGTTCAGGGAACTGCGGCAATTGCTCTATTTCCAAAGCAACCTGCAGCCTGGATCTGGATAGAAAGCTGGCCGAAAAAGCAAGAAAAACTGCACAGATGGTAAGTTCGGTGAGCTCTCCTGCTTCCCACAACCTGCTTAATCGGGTACAGAACTTTATTGACCGGCCCTATATCGGAACGATTGTCTTGCTGTTGCTTGCGTATCTTGGCCTGGTAGTTCTGACTAAGTTTATCAGCTTTAGCGAAGGGCCGATCAGTTCCTTGTTGGAACCCCTGAGTAACTTGCTGCACAACTGGATTTTATCGGTTATGCCGCCCGGTTTTTTTGCGGTTGTTCTGGCCAAGGCCATACCGGAAGGCCTGGTTATCCCGTTTACCATCATCATGCCGGCGATGCTGATGGTAAGTTTGCTGATGGCTTTGCTGGAGGACAGCGGATTGCTGCCCCGATATTCGGTGGCGATGGAAAGATTCGGCCGGTTGTTTGGGGTATCCGGGCAGGCAGTTATTCCTTTGTCATTGGGTTTTGGCTGTCGGACCCCGGCGGTTATGGCTACCCGCATATTGCCCAATGATGCCCAAAGATTTATAGTAATAACCTTGCTGAGTATCGTTATACCTTGCGCTGCTACCGTGGGTGTTATTGTCATGATCAGTGCCAAATTCCAAGCCTCGCTGGCGGTCATAGTGCTGACCATGCTTATAGTAATGATGATCCTGGGAATGTTATTAAGCCGGCTAAGTCCCCGGGAGGAAGCCTTTATCTATGAGCTTCCGCCTTTGCGTATTCCCATGGCGAAGAATGTGTGGAGCAAGATCAAGCTTCGTTTTGCCGGTTTTTTTACTGAAGTTTTACCACTGTTGCTACTGATGAGCATTGCCATTCGCGCCCTTATAGAATCCCATTTGCTGGAGATATTCAACGGTATGGAGCATTTTACCAGGATGCTTTTTGGGATTCCGGCGGAAGCTTTTGTAGCCGTACTGATTACCATATTTCAAAGATACCTGGCCCCGCTGGTATTGCTCAATCTCGATCTTACTGCCCGGGAAGCAACCATTGCCCTTTCCATGATTGCTCTGTCGCTGCCATGTTTGCCGGTAATGGTAGTGACCGTGAGAGAACTGGGATTTAAAAGTCTGATCAAGATATTGCTAATGGGCTTTACTACTTCGGCTGTCGTTGGGGTCGTACTTAATCTGATTTTACCGGTTTAGGGGGAAGAGGAAATGAATTCAACGGATATGAGAAAAGGCCAGAAGGCAGTGGTTCGTTCCTTCAGCAAAGGCCAGGGCATGGAAAGAAGACTCTCCGAAATGGGAATCAGGCCGGGGACGGAAATAGAATTGCTGGAAAAACATCCTTTTAAAGGACCGCTTTTATTCCGGGTCGGGCAATCAAGAATCGTATTGGGCAGGAACATTGCCTCGAACCTGGAGGTTGAAATTCCAGATTAAACCGGCAAAAAAATGAGACTGACTTAGAAGCTGACTGCCCCAGCCTCTTATCTATCCATTGGGTGATTCCAGTTTGTTAAGCTGTTGGTTTTGCAACATCTGCACCGCTTCGGCCACACTTTTTTCATTCGCCCCGTTGAAAATATCAATACCGGCTCTTTGCAGGATAAGAAACGCTTTGGGGCCGATCCGGTTGAGAATCACTGTTTTTACGCCGGCTTGAACGAGAGCGTTGGCGCCGATGGTTCCCTGTCCCTGTTCAGCATTTGCTGCCTTGATATCCAGCAACGAAAATGCCTGGCTGACCGGATCCCAAATCCAAAAACACTGACATTTACCGAAACGTTCCCGCACCGGACTGGAAAGGTCTGTGCTTTCGGCACAAACAGCAATTTTAGCATGATTTACATTATTTTTTTCCATTGCATTCAGCTCCAGCCCACTGTCATAGAAACGGCACCCTTCCATGTAGTCCAGCTGCCGTTCACGCCGTCGGCAATGACCCTGTCCCAAACAGTAACTCCCGCCTTCAATGCGGATGGCTTTACCGTTGGCAAAGGCATCGGCGACTTTGGCATAGGCTTCGGTTAAGATACGCTGAAAGGTAGGACGGGAAACCTCCATCATGCGAGCGCAGTCTTCCTGTTCGAGATTCAGGTGGTTTTTGAGCCGAATGGCTTCAACTTCCTCGACCTTAAACACAACCTCCTGCATGTTTGCCAAAGGCACGCCGACAGGATTATATGCTTTTACCGGGGGCAAAAAAGCCACTCTTCTGCATTTTGATTCTCTGGGCAATGTGATTTACCTCGCTTATCCTGTTTCATTATGTAGATTCTATCTATAATAGCAGCGAAACGTCAAGTGAGGAGGGCTTACATTGAATCAAAGCAGAAGCGATGCTGGCTGGTGTATCTGTCTGACCGCAAGGGTCGTATTCAATGGACATGATGGTGATGTTTCCGGCCGTTGCGCTGATGAGTCAATAGTTAAAAATATTTGTTTTATACAAAAAACGGCGGATGAATTTAAATCATCCGCCGTCTTGTTTTAATTTAGCAGTTATTTATTTTACTCTTTCCCAGATTGCGGCTGCACCGTGACCATGACCGATACACATGGATTCAACGATGTAGTCTACATCAGCAAAGTCAGGATCTTTGAACATATAGAATATGTCGCAGGCGATTCTGGCACCGGTGCAGGCCAGAGGATGGCCAATGGAGATACCGGAACCCCATACATTGGTGCGATCCTTCGGTAATTTCAGCGCCATATTGCAGCAATAGTGAGCCTGAGAAGCAAAAGCTTCGTTGACTTCCCAGAGACCGATCTGATCCATGGTCATGCCGGCTCTCTTCAATACCTTGGGGATGGCCAGAGCAGGCCCGATACCCATTACATCAGGATCCAGACCAATAACCGCCCAGCTCTTCAGTCTCATAACCGGTTTTTTGTCCAGGGCTTTGGCGCCTTCAGCAGTAGCAAGTACTACACCGGCAGCCGCATCGTTGATCTGTGATGCGTTACCAGCGGTAACAGTAGCTTGGTCATCCTGGGCAAAAACCGGAGCCATGGCCGCCAGAGATTCCATGGTGGTTTCGGGGCGAACACCCTGGTCGCGGGCTACGCAGAATTCTACCAGTTCTTCACCTTTTTCAGCAGCAGCTTTGGCCAGATAATCACTGGCCACATAAGCCCCGTCTCTTTTTACTTCACCTTTGGCACCTTTGACCGGAACCTTGGCGATAATCGGAATGATTGCATCTTTGGTTTTGCCGAGTCCACCGTTGGCTGCCTGGGCAGCTGCGCATTTGGCATGGGATTCACATGCCAGCTGATCCTGCATTTCACGGGTAACACCAAAACGACGAGCCACAACTTCAGCGGTATGACCCATGTTGATGGATCTCAGATCCATGTATTTGCCCAGGTCAGGATGGACATCAGCTCCGGCACCCATCGGAATATGGGACATGTGCTGGGCACCGCCGGCGAATTCAACGTCTCCGCCCCAACCGGTAGCCATCATGGAAGATGCGAAGGTAATCGCATTCAATCCTGATGCGCAGAAACGGTCAACCGTACATCCCGGAACATCATAGGCACCATCGGAAAGGATCCAAGCGATACGGCCCTGGTTCAGACCCTGTTCCATAAAAGCATTGGCGGTGGCAGCCCAGACCACGTCATCAATTAATTCAGCCTGTTTGGCTTTGTCTTCGCAGCCGATTCTTTTTCTGAGTTCCTTGAATACGATCGCTGACAATTCATCAGCGCGGACATTGGTAAACCAGGATTGTTTTCCTGCACGGGCAACAGCGGTACGTGCAGCTTCTACAACAAATACATCTTTCATTTAAATATTATCCTCCTTTATAAATAAAATTAATCTTTTGTTTTTACAGGTTCGTAAAAACATCCCACTCAAAGGTAAATAGTTCTAGACAAAAGCTTAAATTCCTGCTTGGCTGCATTAATAAAATAAGTATTTTTAATAAAAATGACCAAATAGTAATAATTTATATTTGTCAATCCATATTTTTTTGAGCAATGAGGTGAATCAAAACTAACCATAAAATAACATAATCCCCAAAAACAAGCCCAGGGCGTATCGCGAAAGTAAAATGGTCTTGCTTGATTTATGTTATTTATGGGTTTTTAGGCGGAGTTATATTCTACCGTTCAGACTCCTGAGATAGCCTCATTGATTTTGAAAAATTGTTGAAAAATTATTGCCCGAGAAAATGTATTAAAATATATTGAATGTGTTATACTGTTTTAAAAGAATTTAGGTAATACACATTGGGTGAAAGGGGACTAGTCATGGAAGAACTGACCAAACAAGTGAAATTTGAAATGCTCAGAACCTTATTATGGTTGGCAGTTGCCCTCGGTATTGGTATTGGTGTTTATTATCTCATATGGTAACAGAGAATATTTGAAGGACTTTTCTATTTTTGCATTCATAAAGTAATGAACCCCTGCTAAAAGAAGTTGTCAGCAGGGGTTTAATAATTATTTTTGGGAATTATCTGGTATGAATATGCAGATGAATATAAATCGTTTTTATAATTTAAAATTTTATTGGTTATTGTTGACAATATGATGAGGTCTCATTATAATCATAAATAGATACCCAAGGGGGGTATAAAAATGAAGCAGGAAATAAATGATCAGGATTCGCGCAAAAAAGTCTTGATAAGACTGAGAAGGATTGAAGGACAGGTACGCGGCGTACAGCGTATGATTGAAAACGAGGCTGAATGCAGCGAGATTATGAATCAAATTGCTGCCATAAAGTCTGCTGTTAATCAAGTGGGCCTGTTGGTATTTGAAAATCATGCCCGCGAATGCATTGCCCGCTCACTTAGCGAAGAAGATAATGAGCAGAGCTTTGACGAAATCGTTAAAATGATGGGCAGGTTTATTAAATGATCAACAGTGCAGCAATCAAAAATTAAAGGAGGAATATTTATGTCAAATGTAAAAGCAGTTAATGCAGATGGTTTTGATAACGAAATATTAAAAGCCAGCAAACCGGTACTGGTGGATTTTTGGGCTCCCTGGTGCGGGCCGTGCAAAATGTTGGGGCCGATTGTGGATACTCTGGCTGATGAAAACAAGGAAAAGCTGGATGTAGCCAAAGTTAATGTAGATGATAACAAATCACTTGCAGCCCAATTTGGTATAAGAAGTATACCTACCCTGCTTTTCTTTAAAAACGGACAGGAAGTAAAACGGGTGGTTGGTGCCCAGGGCAAACCGCAATTGCAAAAATTGATTAATGAAGTAATAGGATAAATCAAAACAGCATGGCTGGATGAAAACAGTCTGCCTTTTATAGGGTAGGCTGTTTTTTTCTATATACGAAATGAACAGGAGCAATTATTGTGCCGATTATTACCATGGTAACATTCAATATCCGATACAGTCTGGGTATGGGGGTTGATCTGCAAAAAACTGCTTAGATTATGAGTAAATGCCAGGCCGACCTGATTTATCTGAAGGAAGTCGAGCATGGCAGAATGCACAGCGGCTTTAAGGGCCAGTCCGCCTGGTTAGCTGCCAACCTGATATGAAGGTTTTGGCCAAAATAACTTTTTAATATATATTTTTATTTTCCAGGCAGCTTTTTAATAAAGTCCCTGATTTTTTGTTCATAACCATTGCTGCCGGGTTTATAGAAAGTGGCCTTGCCCAGTTCCGGGGGCAGATAGCTTTGTTCAACATAGCCGCCGAAGTCGTGGGGATATTTATAGCCGATCCCTTTGCCCAGCAGGGAACTTGCTTTGGAATGGGAAGTGTCGGCAATATGCGCGGGTACGGTGATCTTTTCCTGCTGCCGTACGGCGTCGATGGCGGCGTCGATCGCCGTTTTGCTGCTGTTGCTTTTAGGGGCACTGCACAGATAGATGACCGCTTCAGCCATGGGAATACGGGCTTCCGGCAGACCGACATACTGCACGGCATCGGCCGCTGCATTGGCCATGATCAGGGCAAAAGGATCAGCCAGACCTATATCCTCGGCCGCATGCACGATCAATCTCCGGGCAATAAATTTCGGATCTTCTCCGCCTTCCAACATAATCGCCATCCAATATAAAGCAGCGTCGGCATCAGAGCCGCGGATACTTTTTATGAAGGCAGAAATGCAATCATAATGCCAGTCGCCGCTGCGGTCATACTTGACGATCAGTTTGCCGCAGATTTTTTCCAGCAATGCAGGGGTGATGAGCAAGCGGCCTTGTGCATCGCTGTAAGAACTGCTCAGCGTGTCCAGGATATTCAGTATCATGCGTGCGTCTCCTTGGGCAGCCTGAATCAGCAGGTCGAAGCTATCATCGGCAAAGGTTATTTCCAGTTGCCCGAGTCCCCTCTCCCTGTCCTCCAGTACCCGTTTAACGATCTGGGTCAATGCATCACGATCCAGCGGATGCACCATGTATACTTTCATCCGTGACAGCAGGGCGGAATTTAGTTCATGCAACGGGTTCTCGGTGGTTGCGCCGATCAGCGTCAGCGTACCGTCTTCCACGAAAGGCAGCAGCACATCTTGTTGTGATTTATTGAAACGGTGTATTTCGTCAACAAAGAGGATGGTATTTTGTTGGTAATACTTGCGCCGCTCCCCGGCATCAGCAGCCATTTTGCGGATATCATTAACGCCCGCAGTCACCGCCTGCATATATTCAAACCGGGACTTGGTAACAGTGGCTATCGTCCGGGCGATGGTGGTCTTTCCGGTTCCGGGTGGGCCGTAAAGGACAAAGGAATGCAGCTTGTCCCGTTCAATTGAATTTCGCAAAGGGCTGCCCGGAGCCAGCAAATGATCCTGCCCGTAAATTTCATCGAGATTACCGGGCCGCATTCGCCAAGCCAGCGGTGCAGATTCTGACTGCATTTTTTCGCTGCTCAGGCTGAACAGATCCATATTATTTTGCCTCCCTGCCTTTTAATCCCCGCCTGTATTGCGATAATTATAGAACATTTGTTTATTTCCTGCAAGCGGCCTTCCTCCGGATGGCCTTCAGACAAGACCCCTTCCTTCCGGATGGTGAGCGCTTATCTTGGTATTATTTTTTATGGATAAGGCAAAAATAACAGCAGGAATATAACGGCTTATCAGCAGGGAGGACTACACCTTGAAACTGCGCAATCTGATCAAGCTGCCGCTGCTGGATGGTCATACGGCAGAAAAACTGGGGGAAATTGAAAGAGCTGTCATCGGCGATGATTTTAGAATTCTTTATTTGGTTATGCTCAGTAATAATGGGATTGTCTGCCGGGTTTCCGGCGATGATCTAACCATTAACGATGATGCGGTATTAATTTATGAACGGGCAAGTATTAAACTGTTTCCGGATGGGGAACAATTGTCAATATATGATGATAAACTGGGTGATCTGATTTTTGATGATCAGGGCAGGGAGTTAGGCCAGGTCAGTGATTTTATTATTGACCGTGAAAACAAGGAAGTATGGGGTGTTGAGGTGTCAGGAGGAATCATGCAGGATCTGCTGGATGGACGCTGCGAAATCCCCCTGGCGCAGTTACATTGGGCCACCCCCGCAAATATCATTTATGAGCAGGAAGGGAATGAGCAATATGACCATTAAATGTCCGGTTTGCGGTGGACTGCAGGTAGGCAGGGTGGGCAGTGACCAATATTACTGCTGGAACTGTTTCCTGGAATTCAATTTTGCCAAAGGTCGGGTCAATCTATATGAAGTTGCCGAGGACGGAAGCCTGCTGGCCATTGATGAATCAGCCGGAATCATTTAGAGAGGCGTGAAAACAGGGTGCTTCTGAAGAATAAAGTATTCCGGTATATAATTTTTGGGGTGGTGGCTTTCGCCACCCTTTGCTTTGTTTATCTGGTCAGGGAAGTGGTTTACACCTTCCTGGCCGGCGCCCTGCTGGCCTATTTCCTGTTTCGGCCGGTCGTTTTTATTGAGCAGCGGGGGCTGCCAAGAATATGGGGGATTGTCATTATTTATCTGTTGCTGGCAGCGCTAGCCGCTCTTTTGTTGTGGATTGCAGTGCCCCGCTTAATAAAGGAACTAAACGAGTTTGCCGCTATGATGCCGGCTTATGCAGCCCAGTTGGAGGATATATCCGAACGCATGCATAATTTACATTTACCCGGCAAGCTGGATCTTATGTTGCAGGATAACACCGCCAGAATTGAAAATTTTATCTTTGTCCAGCTTAAAGGTATGGTCAACGGCATCTATGCATTTTTCAGCAAAGCTCTGGTTATCGTGTTTGCTCCGATTCTGGCCATTTATATTATTAAAGACTGGGAAAAAATCAAAGCGGCGCTTTTATTTATTTTACCCCCGGCATCGCGGCGGGAAGCGCTGATTTTAACCGACCGGATTGACTCAGTCTGGATTGAATATTTAAAAGGGCATCTGCTCGTGTCTGCGCTGGTGGGGTTGGCTACTGGCATCGCTGCCTTGATTATCGGGGTGGAATTTGCTCTGGTAATAGGTATTATCGCCGCACTCACCAATCTGGTTCCCTATTTTGGCCCGATTTTAGGGGGGATTCCGGCTATTGCCCTGGCCCTGGTGCAGTCATGGCAGGACGGACTGTATATGGCCATCGCCATTATTCTCATCCAACAGTTGGAGTCCAATTTACTTACGCCCAAAATAATCGGGGACAAACTTGGCATGCATCCTCTGATCGTGGTTTTTGCCTTGCTGGCCGGCGGAGAGCTGTTGGGCATTTTAGGTATGTTGATTGCGGTGCCGCTGACCGCTGCGCTGCGAATCATTATTTCGTCTGCTTATTTAAAATTTGTTGAATGAGATTTTGCCGATTTATCTTTGCTCCCGACGGTATTGATATAATGATGTTACAGGAAGATAATAGTGCCATATCCTTGCATTTTTAAAAAATGCTTTCATTATAAATTATTGTATTGGGCAAAATCATTACATAAGTAAGCTTGTTGACATACTTGTCTGAATCTATGAAAATAGTTAGGAAAGAATTCGAGGGTAAGAGGAGGCCAATCTGGTGTGGACGAGCAGTGAAATCCGCCAAAGTTTTTTAAAATATTTTGAGAATAAAGGTCATACGATCGTGGAGAGTTCTTCACTGGTTCCGGTGAATGACCCAACTTTGCTCTTTACCAATGCCGGCATGAATCAATTCAAGGATGTCTTCCTGGGGATTGACCGGCGCAATTATGTAAGGGCCACCACTTCGCAAAAATGCGTTCGGGCGGGCGGCAAACATAATGATTTGGATACGGTAGGAAGAACCCCGCGGCATCATACGTTTTTTGAGATGCTGGGTAATTTTTCGTTTGGCGATTACTTTAAGCGCGATGCGATTAAATATGCCTGGGAATATCTGACCGAGGAAATCAAACTGCCTAAAGAAAAGCTATGGGTTACGATTTACGAGGATGATGACGAGGCTAATGAATTATGGCAGCAGGTAACGGATGTCCCGGGGAATCGCATTATCCGAATGGATGAAAAAGATAATTTCTGGAGCATGGGCGATACCGGACCCTGCGGGCCTTGCAGTGAGATTCATTATGACCGCGGGCAAGAATATTCCTGCGGCCATCCCCAATGCGGCCTGGGGGTTTGCGATTGTGACCGCTGGTTGGAGATCTGGAATCTGGTTTTCATGCAGTATAACCGGGATGAACAGGGGGTCATGACCCCTTTGCCTCGGCCCAGCATTGATACCGGCATGGGACTGGAAAGAATCAGCTGCATTTTGCAAGGTGTCGATAGTAATTTTGATACCGATCTGTTTATTCCCCTGATTAAAGCGGTTGAGAACTTAAGCGGCCAAAAATATGACCCGGGTGAGGGCGGATTTGCTTTCCGGGTAATTGCCGACCACAGCCGCGCCTGCACTTTTTTGATTGCGGACGGGGTTTTGCCCAGCAATGACGGACGTGGTTATGTACTGCGCAGGATCCTTCGCCGGGCGGTACGTTTTGGCCAGTCGCTCGGGATCAATGAACCGTTTTTATATAAAAACGTGGATGTGGTTTGTGAAATGATGGCTAAAGCTTTTCCGCAGCTGAACGAAAAGCGGGATTTCGTCAAGGACGTCATCCGGCTTGAAGAAGAACGTTTTCTGGTTACCTTGAATGAAGGCGTAAAAAAAGTCGCGGAAATTATTAAAGCAGCGCAGAGCAAGGGGATAAACACCATCAGCGGCGAAGACGCTTTCATGTTGTATGATACTTATGGATTTCCGCTTGATCTGACCGAGGATATGGCGGAAGAAAATCATTTTACGGTGGACAAGGACGGCTTTAACCGCATGATGGAAGAACAGCGGCAGCGGGCCAGGTCGGCCCATAAAAACGAGAATGCATTTGCCCGGGAACAGCTTTTTGCCGAACTTTTGCGTGATACACCACCCAGTAGTTTTTGCGGATATACCAGGTTCCAGGATGATTCCCAGGTGTTGGCGATCTTCAAAGACGATGAGCGGGTTGAATTTGCCGCCGATGCTGATATTATTATCGTGACCTCCAGCACCCCCTTCTATGCTGAAAGCGGTGGCGAAGTGGCTGATACCGGTACGATCACTGCCGGAAGCGGTCAAATGGAAGTAACTGATGTACAGAAAATTGCCGGCTGGGTACTCCATTTCGGCAAACTATCCGGCAGTATACGTCAGGGAGATAAGGTCCAGCTGCAATTGGATTCGGCCCGGCGTATGGATATTTCCAGAAACCATACTGCTACCCATCTTTTGCATCGGGCTTTACGCATGACCATCGGTGAACATGCCCAACAGAAGGGATCCTTGGTCGAGCCTGAACGACTACGTTTTGATTTCTCCCATTTAAGCGCTTTAAGTGAGGATGAACTGTCCCGGGTAGAAAATATCGTCAATGAAACCATCCTGGCCATGCATCCGGTTACAACCTGTCTGACCAGTCTGGATCAGGCCAGGGAAATGGGTGCAACCGCTTTGTTTGGCGAAAAATATGGCGACGAAGTCAGGATTGTTGAAGTAAATGATTTCAGCATGGAACTATGTGGCGGTGCTCATGTCACCAATACCGGACAGATAGGCCTCTTTAAAATTATTAGCGAAGGCAGCGTCGGTTCAGGATTAAGACGTATTGAGGCCATGACCGGCAGGGCGGCCCTGCAGTATTTGAATCATTGCGAAAACCAGTTAAAATCAGCCGCGGCCATTCTGCGTACTGTACCAGCGGAAGTTCCAGTGCGGATAGAATCTTTGAATCACCATATCAAAGAGAAAGATAAAGAGATTGAAGCTTTAAAAGCACGGCTATCCAAAGCTTCGGTAGATGAAATACTGGATAAGGCTTACGAATATAACGGAGCCAAAATCCTGATCGCCGCAACCGAAAGCGCCGATGCCAACAATCTTCGCCAGAACGCAGAAATGCTAAAGGATAAACTGGGTCCGGCAGTTGTTATTCTGGCAGCGGTGATTGACGACAAAGTTGCCCTGGCTGGTTTTGCTGCCAAGGAAATGGTGGTTCGGGGGATCCATATTGGCAAGATCATTGGGGCGGCGGCTAAAATAACCGGTGGCGGAGGCGGAGGACGACCCGACATGGCCCAGGCCGGCGGCAAGGATATTGCGAAAATCCAGGAGGCCCTTGATACAGCCAGAAAAATGGTAGAAAATTCTTTGGCGTAAACAAGGGTTTAAAGGCGCCAATGTCGAAATAGATGCAAAGCAAGGGGGTGTAGCGATGCCTCAGGATCCCAGCGAACATACAGTCAGTTTTAAATGGGAAAAAGATGATGAGAATCTGGTGCAAACCATTTTAAAAGACGTTTATGCAGCACTGGAGGAGAAGGGATACAATCCGATTAATCAGCTGGTGGGATATATGATTTCAGGAGATCCCGCTTACATAACCAGCCATCGGCAAGCCCGCAACTTGATTTGCAAAGTTGACCGCGACGAAATAATGGAAGTATTGATTAAAAATTATCTGGAAAAATAAATCTGCAACAATGCAACAATAAGGTGAAAACGGTGAGGTTTTCGCCTTTTTTGCCTTGGTCAAAATGAGGTGTTGATTTGATTTACAGGCCTCTGGGCAGAACCGGCCTCCTCGTATCCAGGCTCTGCATGGGTGTACTGACAATTGGCCCGCTGCAGAACAATTTACCTTTGCAGGCGGGAGCAGAAGTACTGGTCTATGCCTTACGGGCGGGAATAAACTTTTTTGACACCGCTAAAATATATCAGACCTATCCCTATATCAAAAAAGCCATGGAAATCAGCGGAATCAGACCGGTTATTTGCAGCAAATCATACGATTATACCTATGCCGGCATGAAACAAAGCCTGGAAGAAGCCCTGGATGAGATGGGAATTTCATATATTGATATCTTTATGCTGCACGAGCAGGAAAGCATGCTCACCCTCAAAGGACACTGGCCGGCCCTGGAATACCTGCTGGAAGCCAAAGAAAAAGGCCTGGTAAAATCGATCGGTATTTCCACCCATTCCGTGCAGGGGGTTTTGGCCGGAGCCCAGACGCCGGAGATCGAGGTCATCCATCCGCTCATCAATATTCGCGGTCTGGGGATCCTGGACGGCTCCCGGGAACAAATGCTGGCGGCGATTCGTTATGCACATTTAAAAGGCAAAGGCATTTATGCCATGAAAGTTATCGGGGGCGGCAACCTGAACCGGGAAGCCTATACTGCCTTTAGCTACATTGCCCGCATCAAGGAAATTGACAGCCTGGCCATCGGTATGAAAAGCCGCGCGGAAATAGATCTTAACATTGCCTGGATGCAAGGACGCCGCGAACCCGAATTGGAATTTCAGGTAAAAAATCAGGCCAAGCGTTTACTGATCGAAAGCTGGTGTGAAGCCTGTGGTCAGTGTATCGAGCACTGCCGCTACGGAGCTTTACAAATTAATTCTGCAGGAGTTCTGGAAGTAAAAAAAGATGACTGTCTTTTATGTGGCTATTGTGCAAGTTATTGCCCGAATTTCTGTATTAAAGTGGTATAGGGAAGGTTTTTTATGAGAATAATGGGCTTAGATGTAGGTGTGAAACGTATTGGTATCGCGATCAGTGATCCCTTGGGATGGACTGCCCAGGGGCACTCGGTTTTACACCGCACCAAACTGAACAAGGATCTGGAATTACTACAGCAGATTTGCAGGGAATATGAAATTGAAGAAATCGTGCTGGGCTACCCGCTGAATATGAACGGGACGGTCGGACCCAAAGCAGAGGAAATAAAAGAGTTTGGCAAAATCCTGGGAGATTATATACAACTGCCTATATCATACTGGGATGAGCGTCTGTCCACCGTAAGTGCGCAGCGGCACCTGATTGCCGCTGATGTTTCCCGCCAGAAGCGCAGAGATGTTATTGACAAACTTGCCGCGGTGAATATATTGCAGTCATATTTGGATAGAATTAGTAATAAGAGGTTTGACAAAG
>ERZ764778.1576-NODE-1576-length-22674-cov-6.416508_pt1 | contig 22674 bp, 21 predicted proteins | sample MGYA00374951_ERZ764778 | MGnify/ENA primary metagenome ERZ764778 (study PRJEB28918, sample SAMN05720193) | bioreactor metagenome | isolation source: Anaerobic biogas reactor | place: USA:Washington, USA | collected 2015-08-08 ...
TGACCAGCTCGACCTGGACTTGGCCCGCAGCTTTATGAAAGGCTTTCCTAAATCAGTACAGCTTCCGGGGAAAAAGGTTTATATGCCCTTGAGAATAGCTTTGACCGGAAAACGACAAGGTCCGGAGCTGCCTTTTCTTTTCACGGTTATGGGTCCCAAAGAGGTGAGACGCAGAATTGGAGGAGTGAGGGGTAAGGAGTGAGGGGTAAGGAGTAAGGAGTGAGGGGTAAGTCGCTTGCTCAACTGCTCGGGTTCGGCCTCCGAGCAGCACACCCCAATTCGCCCTCCATGGCTCAGGAGGCGGACTCAGGACCTCCTGCCCTTCGGCTGCTCTTCTGCCTCACCTTTGCAGAGGTTTGCTCGGTCTTCATTCTAACGGTCACGCGTCGGACTTCACCCTGGGCCTCCGGCATCCCTTTCTCGCATCCAACTTCCCACCTCTCACTTCCCAAATGTTTGACACATTCTGTTTGCCTGCATATAATAGTCCTAATCAAAAGAAAATACTATAGAAGCTATGAAGGGAAAGAGTATGTTTCGCTCCCAAAAGAGAGGAATGGTCATTGGGCTGAGAGCCATTCCGGTTAAGGCGGTTCGGAAAGTGCGCCCTGGAGCTGGTTGGGGTAGTCTCCTTATCGACTTTCGAGTGGAGCCCTGGCTCAAGCAGAGTGGGACCGCGAAAAGGATTTATACCTTTCGTCTCTGCAGACGAAGGGTTTTTTTGTGTCTATCTTTAATGAAGGGAGGAAGCTGTATGAGAATCTTTAAATGGTTTTGGCATGATTTGGGCGTTGTTCTCGCCAGAGATCCGGCAGCCCGCAGCCGCCTGGAGGTGTTTCTCTGTTATCCGGGGTTTCACGCTTTGATATGGCACCGGGTGGCTCACTTTTTTTATAAAAAACACTGGTTTATGCCGGCCCGGATTATTTCGCAGCTTAATCGCTTCTTTACTCAGATTGAGATTCATCCCGGGGCTCAGATTGGGCAGGGATTTTTCATTGATCATGGTGCGGGTGTGGTTATTGGTGAAACTGCGGTGGTCGGAAATAATGTAACTATTTATCAAGGCGTTACTTTAGGGGGGACCGGGAAGGAAAAAGGAAAACGTCATCCTACTTTGGGTGATAACGTAGTTGTTAGTGCCGGGGCTAAAATACTGGGATCGATTACGGTGGAGGACAATGTTAAAATAGGAGCAGGTTCAGTGGTCTTAAAGGATGTTCCTCCCAACTGCACGGTTGTGGGGGTGCCGGGGCGAATAGTAATAAAAGATGGCTTTCGGGTCAGAGGCGAAGAAAATATTGATTTGGAGCATAATATTTTGCCGGACCCGGTTGCCGATGCCTTACAGTCGCTTCAGGAGAAAATCGCGGATCTGGAACATCGGCTTCATTATTTTGAGAAGGAGACCAGTCATGATAAGAGTTTACAATACATCAAGCAGACAAAAGGAAGACTTCATTACTATCGATCCAAACGTAGCTAGAATATATGTATGCGGGCCAACTACCTACAATTATATTCATCTGGGCAATGCCCGGCCTCTGGTGGTGTTTGATACGATCAGAAGATATTTAATATATCGGGGTTATAAGGTAATATATGTCCAGAATTTCACGGATGTGGATGATAAGATTATTAATCGGGCCAATGAAGAGGGTGTGGAAGCACATGAGTTGGCTCAGCGCTACATTGAGGAGTATTTTAAGGATGCGGATGCGCTGAATGTGATGAGGGCTGACAAATATCCCAAGGTCAGCGAGCATATCCCTGAAATTATTCAGGTCATTTCAACCCTGGTCGAAAAAGGTCATGGATATGTCCGGGAGAGCGATGTCTTTTTCGGGGTGGCGACTTTTCCGGAGTATGGTAAGCTTTCGGGACGGAGTCTGGATGATATGTTATCTGGCGCCCGAGTTGAGGTGGATGCCAGAAAAGAGCAGCCTGTTGACTTTGCACTGTGGAAAAAGGCTAAACCCGGGGAGCCTTCCTGGGAAAGCCCCTGGGGAAAGGGGCGGCCGGGATGGCATATTGAATGTTCGGTTATGTCCACAAAGTATCTGGGGATGACCTTCGATATTCATGGGGGCGGGGCTGACTTAATATTTCCTCACCACGAGAATGAAATAGCTCAGGCGGAAGCTTTCAGTGACCGGCCTTTTGTGAAATACTGGCTGCATAACGGCTTTATTACTGTAAATAGAGAAAAGATGTCTAAATCTCTGGGGAACTTTTTTGTTGTTCGGGATATTCTGGACAAATACCCGGCGGAAGTGGTTCGGCTTTATTTGTTGTCTACTCACTATCGAAGTCCTTTGGATTTTGATAACACTAAGCTGGACGAAGCCGGCAAGGCTTTGGATCGCCTCCGCAATTCCCGCGCCATTTTAGAGGAGGCAATGGTCAAGGCTGAGAAGGTTGCGGGATTGCCTGCGGATGTGGAACTGGCCCGGGAAATAGCCGATTTGGGGGCAAAGTTTGTCGAGGCTATGGATGATGATTTTAATACGGCTCTGGCCTTTAGCCAGGTGTTCAATTTGGCCAGGCTTATCAATCGATATTTGGCTGGCGGGATAATAAATTCTTTGGGGACTTTGGAGGATGCAGCTCGCTTATTTGATGATTTCCTGGAGGTGCTTGGTCTCAATTTGAAGACTGTTGCTGATGATGCCTCTGAGCGGGTTGATGAAAGTGTGGTTGGTGAAATAATCTTAGATCTGGTAGAATTCAGAAAAAAAGCGCGTCAGGAAAAGGATTATCGGACCGGGGATCTGCTACGAGATCTTCTTTATAATAATGGCATTAGCCTAGAGGATTACAAAGAGGGAAGTCGGGTGAAATTTGAATCCGAACCGGTACTGTCCTCGTTGATGGCGGACATATTGGCTTTGCGAGCTGATTTGCGCAAGGAAAAAGCATTTACCCGGGCCGACCAGCTCCGAGATATTCTAAACCAATATGAAATTGTGATCGATGATACCAGAGAAGGTTCGAGTTGGAGGTTTAAAGCATAAGTGTTGGTTTCGCGTAATTTACCGCCTGCAGCTTTGCATCAAATGTCTCCCTTAGTAATGGCTTATGTAGGGGATGCGGTGTTTGAACTGGTGGTTCGCAGCCGGATGGCAGCAGAAAGTAAACAAAAAATTGGCGTGCTTCATCAGGAAGTAGTAAACGTAGTAAATGCTGAAAGCCAGGCCCATATTCTCCGTCGAATCCGGGAGTATTTGACGGAAGAGGAAGTAGAGATAGTGAATAGGGGCAGAAATGCCAAGAGCAAGTCGGTTCCCAGGCATGTTGCGGTGGGGGACTATCGTTTGAGCACGGGGTTTGAAGCGTTAATCGGCTATTTATATCTCAAGGGTGATCAGGAACGGCTTATAGAGATTGTAAATCGGATTGCCGAATAGCATTTATCTCCGATTTTTATCCGATAACTAATCTGCCCTAAGCCCCCCGCCTCTATAGGCGGCGGGTGCCCAAGGGCAGTTAAGTCCCTGGATCCGTGCGACTAAGATTCAGATGGAGTCAAAACTCCACCTGAATCAAGTCTTTCTTTATTCTTCTGTGAAAATAATTAACAAAGATGAGGTAAAATGTTATGAAGGTGGAGTTGTTGGCTTACACTCCTGAACCGGAAAAGGTGGTGGCCCTGGCGGCGCGAATGTGCTATTCGAATCGGGGGGTGGAGGAGCTTCAAGATGCTCTGAAGCCTGATGAGGTTCAAAGGATGGTGCGGATGTTGACTGAGGTAGGACACCTGTCGCCAACGGAGCATACCGCCTTTACTTTTGGGGTGGAAGGAATAAGCCGGGCCTGTTCTCATCAGTTAGTCAGACATCGCATAGCATCATATTCCCAGAAATCCCAAAGGTATACTGATGAAGCCAACTTCGGATATATTGTGCCGCCAAGTATTGCTTCCAATCCTGAGGCTCTGGAGGTATTTGATCGCGAAATTCAATTATTGCAGGAAAGCTACCAAAGATTGGCCATGATAGTGCCGCGGGAAGATGCCAGATATATATTGCCTAATGCTACTGAAACCAAGCTGGTTATTACTTTTAACGCCAGATCGCTGTTTAACTTTTTTTCTCAGCGATTGTGTCTGCGAGCTCAATGGGAGATTCGTGAATTGGCTGAACAGATGCTGGCGGAAGTCAAAAAGGCAGCACCTGTTCTATTTGCTGGTGCCGGGCCTACCTGCGAGACTCAGGGCATTTGCTGGGAAGGGGATAAATCCTGTGGTCGCTGCGAGGATGTAAGGGAAAGGTAGAATCGTTTGAGTGAATTATTGCCGGGCATTAACAGTGTTGCTGAGGCCTTAAAGTCGGGAAGAGATATCAGCACAATTTACGTTGTTAAAGGAAAGGTTGATTCTCGAATTAGCCATATTCTCCAAATGGCTGAGGAGATGAATATTCAGGTCAGGAGAATGGATAAAGCTAATCTGGACAGATTGGCAGGCTCCGGCACCCATCAGGGAGTTGTGGCTGAGGCGGAATCTTTTTTATATTATTCATTAACGGATATTCTGGATGAGGCTGAGAAGCGGGGGGAACAACCTCTGGTGGTACTTTTGGACGGAATTATGGATCCTCAGAATCTGGGGGCGATTATAAGATCTGCCGAATGCCTGGGCGCCCATGGGGTAGTAATACCTAAACATGGAGCTTGTGAAGTGACTCCCGCAGTTGTCCGGGCTTCAGCCGGAGCGGTGGAGCACCTCAAGGTGGCCCGGGTGACTAATCTGGTTAATGCTATTAACGAGCTGAAAAAACGGGGCGTTTGGATTGTAGGATCTGATGTCCAGGGATCTGATTCCTGTTTTGATCTGGTTTTTCCGGAGTCAGTTGCCATCGTTGTTGGAAGTGAAGGGCGCGGAATAAGGCGCTTGGTCAGAGAGAACTGTGATTTCATGGTGCATATTCCTATGAAGGGGCGGGTTAATTCACTGAACGCTTCGGTATCTTGTGCTGTGATTATGGCGCAGATTGCCCGACAACGCGGGGAAGCGGCTGAGGTATAATGTCGAAGCTATTCATTGTTGACGGCTATAATATTATTTATAATTGGCCGGAGCTTAAGCTCCTGAGTGAGGAGAGTCTGGAGCAGGCCAGAGAACAATTGGTTTTAATGCTGAATACTTTTGCTGATTTTACAGGCTATGAAATTCGGGTAGTATTTGATGCCCACAAAGTTAAGAAAGGCAAAGGAAGCAAAAAGAAAGTTGGGAAGGTTCTGGTTGTATTCACCAGATATGGACTTACTGCAGATGAGTTGATCGAAAAGATGATTAATAAAGAAACGGATCTGCAGGTCTATGTGGTTACAGCTGATGAAACTGAACAATGGGTTACATTTGGCCGTGGTGCATACCGTATGACACCATCGGAGTTTCTAAAAGAGTTAATTTCAAACCAAGAAAAGATGGAGGAGCTGTACGAAACCCCGTCCGAAAACAATCGTTACTTATTTCAACGCCTCGACTCCAGAATTCGAGAAATTTTAGACAGGTTCAGAAAGGGGAATAAAAAGGACTTTGACCGAGATTAAGCAGTTCAGGCAGGAGCCATTTGGTTTCCCGATTGGGGGGATGACATTGTCACTGACCAACAACAACATGTAGGCCGGGTTGACTATTTGCAGGCTATTTACTATAATAGTTATGGTATAAGGGGACTTATGTCCTCCGTTCAACATATAATAATGGTTGAGCTTTAAACTGGGAGGCGGTTAGATGAACGTACCGGCGTATATTAGTTGTACTTTTTTAGAAGAGATGCCGGATGAAGAAATCGTAAAATATGCTCAGGCCAACGATCAGCTTGCTGCCGAGTTTCTAGTCAATAAATACAAAAACTTTGTAAGAGCTAAGGCCAGATCTTATTTCCTGATCGGGGCAGACAAAGAAGATATTATCCAAGAAGGAATGATAGGGTTATTCAAGGCTATTCGTGATTATAAGGGAGACAAGCTGACATCATTCCGAGCTTTTGCTGAATTGTGTATTACCCGCCAGATAATAACGGCTATCAAAACTGCTACCAGGCAAAAACACATTCCTCTAAATTCTTATGTTTCATTGAATAAGCCGATTTATGATGATGAATCAGATCGTACCCTGATGGATGTTTTGTCAACCACCAGGATAACTAATCCTGAGGACATTGTCATAAGCAAAGAGGAATTCCTTTGTATCGAACAGAAAATGGGGGAAATACTGAGTTCTTTGGAATGGAGAGTCTTGATGGCCTACCTGGAAGGCAAGTCTTATCAGGAAATTGCCTTCGATCTTAAACGTCACGTCAAATCCATCGATAATGCTTTACAGAGAGTCAAGCGCAAGCTTGAAAAATATCTTGAGGATCGTGATGAAATTTAAACGGTAGATTTCATCATCCATTCTTGACAATTCCCCTCAGCCAGGTATAATGATTTATGCATGTTGCATCGGGCCGACGTAGCTCAACTGGCAGAGCAGCTGATTTGTAATCAGCAGGTTGCGGGTTCGAGTCCCATCGTCGGCTCCAATAAAAACAAATATGGAGGGATACCCAAGAGGCTAAAGGGGGCAGACTGTAAATCTGTTGGCAACGCCTTCGCAGGTTCGAATCCTGCTCCCTCCACCATCTTAAATTGACAGTACAAGTAATTTATATATAATTAAGAAGGTCAGAAGGTATTTTTCGACGCGGGGTGGAGCAGTTGGTAGCTCGTCGGGCTCATAACCCGAAGGTTGTCGGTTCAAGTCCGGCCCCCGCAACCATGATGTATTTGCCCATATAGCTCAGTCGGCAGAGCGTATCCTTGGTAAGGATAAGGTCACCGGTTCAAGTCCGGTTATGGGCTCCATCGATAAGGCGGTGTAGCTCAGTTGGCTAGAGCATGCGGTTCATACCCGCAGTGTCCGGGGTTCAAATCCCTGCACCGCTACCATTGACAAGGCAGGAAGTGGGAGAAACCTCACTTCCTTTTTTGTACGCAGGTGGACGCTTTTTTGCTTGGTCAGGCGGAAAAATTGTTTACCTGGACATTAAATCTATAAAGACCTAATGAGAGGAGAAAGGTGAAAGTAAAATGGCAAAGCAGAAGTTTGAAAGGACAAAGCCGCATGTAAACATAGGTACGATAGGTCACGTTGACCATGGCAAGACAACCCTGACAGCGGCAATAACCCTTGCGCTCTCCAAGGAGGGTAAAGCTAAAGCCGCCTCTTATGAGGAAATTGACAAGGCCCCTGAAGAAAGGGAAAGAGGAATAACCATTAACACATCTCATGTAGAATATGAGACGGAAAATCGTCACTATGCTCACGTGGACTGTCCCGGACATGCTGACTATATAAAGAATATGATAACCGGCGCCGCCCAGATGGATGGAGCGATACTGGTAGTATCAGCGGCAGACGGCCCTATGCCCCAGACCCGGGAGCATATAGTATTGGCTCGTCAGGTAGGGGTTCCGTACATTGTTGTATTCATGAACAAAGTGGACATGGTAGATGATGAAGAGCTGTTGGAACTGGTAGAGATGGAAGTAAGGGATCTGCTGAATGAATACGAATATCCGGGAGATGACCTGCCGGTAATCAAGGGCTCGGCATTAAAAGCGCTGCAGTGTGGCTGCGGCAGTCGTGACTGTGCAGATTGTTCGGCGATATGGGAACTGATGGATGCGGTAGATAACTATATTCCCACCCCTGAAAGGGATGTAGACAAACCGTTCCTGATGCCGATTGAGGACGTATTCACCATAACCGGTCGTGGAACCGTAACCACCGGCAGGGTAGAAAGAGGCCAGATCAAGGTTGGAGACGAAGTTGAAATCGTGGGAATGCGTGATCAATCCAGGAAGACCGTCTGCACCGGAGTAGAAATGTTCAGGAAGCTGCTGGATTATGCTCAGGCAGGAGATAACGTAGGAACACTTCTGCGCGGTGTGGATCGCCGAGAAGTAGAACGGGGCATGGTATTGGCCAAGCCGGGCTCAATCAAGCCCCATACTAATTTTAAAGCAGAAGTATACGTATTGACTAAAGAAGAAGGCGGACGTCATACTCCGTTTTTCCCGGGGTACAGACCTCAGTTTTATTTCCGGACGACGGATGTAACCGGAGTAATTGAGTTGCCGGAAGGGGTAGAAATGGTAATGCCGGGGGACAACATTCAAATGGGAATAGATTTGATAACCCCCATAGCAGTAGAAGAAGGATTAAGATTTGCTATTCGTGAGGGTGGCAGAACTGTTGGCGCCGGTGTTGTTACAGGCATTACTGCCGATTAATTTGGCTGGGCTTTCTACAAGTGTTTGAGTCAATATGTGCTTGGCCGGGGAGTGAACTCTGGCTGAGCACTGGAAGAATCATTAAAAAGCAAGGAAGACGCTTCCTTGTTTGTTGTGTGTTGACACAGTGGTTTTGGTTATGATAAATTAAATGTTGCGATTGTTTTACAGGAGGTGCCAAAATGCGGGTCCCTGTTACTATGGCCTGCACCCAGTGCAAGCAGAGAAATTATATGACGACCAAGGACAAGAAAAAGCATCCGGACAAGATGGAGCTCCGGAAATATTGCCGTTTTTGTAATGTGCATACGATTCATAAAGAAGGCAAGTAACCCTGTAAGGTTGTGAAATTAATGGCCGATAATTTTGTTAAAGGTACCAAGGATGCTCCCAAGAGTGTCGCGAAGGGTACAGCTAAAAAGAATACCCGGGGTTTTGACTTGACCAAGATATGGGGCAGCGCCCGGGATTACTTAACCAGTGTTTATAATGAGCTGAAAAAAGTTCATTGGCCTGACCGCCGCACTTTGGTGGCTTATACCATTGTGGTACTGGTAGCAGTAGCTTTGGTTAGTGGTTTGTTATATTTATATGATGTAATATTGGGTCTTTTGTTAGGTTTGATCCTATAAGTCGGTGCATAGGTGGTGTTGAAGCTATTCACGAGGAAGAATTGTTAAAATCAGATCAAGAGGAAGCTCTCCAGGAAGATTCTGCCAGTTTGGCTGCTGATCGTAAATGGTATGTGGTGCACACATATTCAGGCTACGAAAACAAAGTCAAGGCTAACTTGGAGAAGCGTGTTGAGTCCATGAATATGGAATCTCAGATTTTTAATGTAATTATTCCTGAGGAAGATGAGATTGAATATAAAGGTGGACAGCGCAAAGTCACCAAGCGTCGTATTTTTCCGGGATATGTTATGGTGGATATGGATCTTTCTGATGAATCCTGGATGGCTGTCCGGCATACACCGGGGGTTATTGGCTTTGTTGGCAGTGGTACTAAACCAATTCCATTGCAGCAATCAGAAGTTGAAAAAATTCTGCGGCATATGGGCTTAATTGGTGGCAAGCCTAAGATAGACTTGCAAGTTGGGCAACATGTTCGAGTAAAAAGCGGGCCCTTCGAGAATTTCGAAGGAGTTGTCAAAGAGGTAATGGCAGATCGCGGTAAAATCAGGGTTAATATTTCTATGTTCGGTCGGGAAACTCCTATCGAATTGGAATACGAACAGATAGATAAAATAATATAATAAGATTTGGCAAGGAGGTGGCATTAGATGGCGAAAAAAGTTATGGGCTTGATTAAGCTGCAGATTCCAGCTGGAAAAGCGACTCCGGCTCCACCGGTCGGACCTGCTCTTGGACAGTATGGAGTTAATATAATGGCTTTTTGCAAGGATTATAACTCAAGAACCGCTAATCAGGCCGGGTACATAGTCCCGGTGGAGATTACTGTTTACGAGGACCGTTCTTTTAACTTTGTTGTAAAAACTCCTCCCGCATCGGATCTGTTGAAAAAGGCGGCCGGAGTAGACCGGGGTTCAGGCGAGCCTAACAAGAACAAGGCTGGTAAGGTTAGTCAGAGCAAGGTGAGAGAAATAGCGGAAACTAAAATGCAGGACCTGAATGCATATGATATCGAGGCGGCCATCAAAATGATAGAAGGTACTGCGCGCAGTATGGGGATTGAGATTACTCCGTAATTTATATATTTTTGGATTCTTAAGTGGGAGGATTAAAATCCGCAATTACCACAGGAGGTAGATAGAAATGAGAAGAGGAAAAAATTATCAGGATACGGCTAAACAGATCGATGCTGATAAGCTTTATGATCCTGCAGAGGCTCTGGAAAAAGTAAAGGAACTGGCCAAAGCCAAATTTGATGAAACTGTTGAAGTTCATATCAAATTGGGGGTCGATCCGCGTCATGCTGATCAACAGGTTAGAGGTACGGTAAGCCTGCCTCATGGAACCGGAAAAAATGTGAGGGTTTTGGTTTTTGCCAAAGGCGAAAAAGCTAAAGAAGCTGAAGAGGCTGGAGCTGACGCGGTTGGGGCTGAAGAATTGGCCGAAAAGATCCAGGGCGGATGGCTGGACTTTGATGTAGCGGTGGCAACTCCCGATATGATGTCGGTGGTTGGTAAATTGGGAAAGGTTTTGGGCCCACGCGGTTTAATGCCTAATCCTAAATCAGGTACGGTTACCGCTGATGTCGGACGGGTCATCAATGAGCTAAAGGCTGGACGTATTGAATATCGGGTCGATAAGACTGCTATAATTCATGCGCCGATAGGGAGAGTATCCTTTACTCCCGAAGCTCTTGAAGAGAATTTCGATGCTTTCACCGGTGCCTTAATCAGAGCAAAGCCCGCTGCTGCCAAAGGTCAGTATATGAGGTCGATTAGCATATGCTCTACTATGGGGCCGGGGATAAAAGTTAATCCGATTACCGTTATGCAAAAAGGCAAATAATTGGTGTTATAAGTGAAATGAGTTAGCTGTAGACAGCGGGAGGCTGGGGCCTTAATTTCCCGCCGAGGTTGACGCCAGGGTTGATAGATAGACCTCTGTGCCGATACTTGGGTGCAGGGGTTTTGTATTTATGATGAACGAGGGAGGTGAAAGAGACAAGTGACGAATATCGAGGTAAAAAAGCAGAAGGTTAAGGAAATTGAGGGATGGCTGAATGAAGCGGACCTAATTGTTTTCACGGATTATCGTGGCCTCAATGTTGAAGAGATGAATGAGCTCAGAGGTAAGCTAAGAGCTTCGGGTGCTGAGTATAAGGTGGTAAAAAGCTCCCTCACCAGATTTGCGTTGGAAAACGTGGGAATGCAGGAGACTTTGCCTTTTACGGAGGGACCTAACGCTCTTATGTTTAGCGCCGGTGAGCCGGTGGAATCAGCCCGCGTACTTTTTGATTTTATCAAAGGTCATAAGAATCTGGAGGTCAAAGGAGGCCTTCTCGAGGGTAGGATAATCTATCCCAAGGAAGTTAAAGAGCTTTCGATGCTGCCTTCCAGAGAAGTGCTGGTAGCTCAGGTATTGGGAGGGCTGCAATCCCCAATCTATGGTTTTGCTTACGTTCTCAAGGCCAACCTTTCAGGGCTGGTTCGGGCTTTAGATGCTATCCGCGAACAAAAGCAAGCATCCTAAAATAATTTATTATGTCAGGAGGAAGTATAAAAATGAGTAAAGTTCAAGAGGTTATGGAAATCGTTAAAGGTCTGACCGTATTGGAGTTGTCCGAATTGGTCAAAGCTCTGGAAGAAGAGTTTGGCGTTAGTGCAGCTGCTCCGGTAGCGGTTGCCGCCGGCCCGGCTGCGGTGGCGGAGGAGGCTGTTGAAGAGCAGACTGAATTTGATGTTATTCTTACCGAGATTGGTGAAAAGAAAGTCAATGTTATCAAAGTTGTCCGTGAATTGACTGCTCTGGGACTGAAAGAAGCCAAAGATTTAGTTGACTCTGCACCTGCACCTATTAAGGAAAAAATCAGCAAACAGGAAGCCGAAGAGATCAAGGCAAAGTTGGAAGAAGCAGGCGGTAAAGCTGATATTAAATAGCCAATCAATAGAGATTAATATGGAGCAAATGCGCTTATCAGCGTGCTTGCTCCATATTTTGCTTTCCATCCCCTTGCCGGTTTATCTGGAGCAAAAAAAGATAGTTGGGCGAGAATCTCATTAGGACAATAAAACATTTTATTACTGTAGAATTTTACGAATTATGGGATATAATACATAAGAAGGGGAGAGTATTATATTCCCAATGACCTTGACTACCACATATTACTATGATAAAATCAATAATTGCGATTCATATAAATTGGTGGAGGGTGTATGAATATCCAAAATTACACCAATAAGGGGAAATAAAAGCGAGGTTTCTAATGGCGCCTTGCTTTTCACTCTTTTAAGGATTACAAAAAGGGGTGAGAGAACTTAATGGCTAATGTCATTAAATGCGGTAAGCGCGAAAGACTCAGCTATGCCAGAACGACGGAGGTTATACCTCTTCCTAACCTGATTGAAGTGCAGAGAGACTCCTACGAATGGTTTCTCCATGAGGGCCTTAATGAGGCTCTCCGAGAGGTTTTCCCCATCGAGGACTATACCGGCAAGCTGCAACTCCAATTCGTGGACTACCATTTAGGTGATCCCAAGTACGAGGTTCAGGAATGTAAGGAACGTGATGCCAGCTATCAGGCTCCTTTAAAGCTCAGGGTCAGATTGACTGATAAGGAAACAGGAGAGCTGAAAGAATCCGATGTCTATATGGGTGACTTGCCCATAATGACAGATAAAGGCACGTTTATTATAAATGGTGCCGAGCGGGTTGTGGTCAGTCAGCTGGTGAAGTCTCCCGGCGTCTATTTTAATGACCGTCTGGATCTGACCGGTAATATATTGTACGGGGCGACCATTATTCCTAATCGAGGCGCCTGGTTTGAATTAGAGATGGATAGTTACGGGGCGGTATACACCAGGATTGACAAAACCCGCAAAATACCGGTTACAGTTTTGCTTCGGTGTATAGGTTATCCCACGAATGAAGATATTCTACAATTGTTCGAAGATGATGAAACTATAACCCGGACTCTTGAAAAGGATACCACCACTAACCGGGAGGAGGCGTTAATAGAGTTTCACCGGCGCCTGAGACCGGGAGAATTGGCTACGGTAGAGGGGGCAGGACAGCTTCTTAACAATTTATTTTTCGACCCGCGCCGCTACGACTTGGCCGCTGTAGGCCGGTACAAGATTAATAAAAAGCTGGAGATAAATGTTCCCAAGGAGAATCGATACTTGACTGTGGAAGATATGACTACTACTATCGGTTATCTTCTGAGTTTGGTTAAAGGTCAGGGAAAAGTTGATGTTATTGACCATTTGGGCAACCGCAGGCTAAGGTCGGTGGGGGAACTGCTGCAAAACCAGTTTCGTACCGGTCTGGTCAGAATGGAGCGGGTGGTAAAGGAAAGAATGAGTATCCATGACGTGGAGTCATTGACTCCACAGGTGTTAATTAATATTCGTCCGATTACTGCTGTAGTCAAAGAGTTTTTTGGCAGCTCGCAATTATCACAGTTTATGGATCAAACTAATCCATTGGCGGAACTTACTCACAAGAGACGTCTTTCGGCCCTGGGACCAGGGGGATTGACCCGGGAAAGAGCCGGCTTCCAGGTTCGTGATGTTCATCATTCACACTACGGAAGAGTGTGCCCTATAGAGACCCCGGAAGGTCCTAATATTGGCTTAATTGGGTCCCTTAGCACTTATGCGCGGGTGAACCCCTTTGGGTTTATTGAGACTCCGTATCGGTGGGTGGATAAGGATAACAAAAAGGTAACAGATGAAATCGTTTATCTTTCGGCTGATGAAGAAGAGGATTATGTAATTGCACAGGCCAATGCTGAAATCGATGAGGATGGCTATTTTATGGAAACCCGGGTTAATGCTCATAAGGGTCACGAATATTTCGAGACTCCGGTGGAGTATTCCGATTATATGGATGTTTCCCCGATGCAGGTTTTCAGTGTGGCTACTGCATTGATTCCTTTTCTGGAGCATGATGATGCTAACCGGGCCTTGATGGGTGCTAATATGCAGCGTCAAGCGGTTCCTTTGATTAAGGCTGAGGCACCCATTGTTGGAACCGGGCTGGAGTATAAAGCCGCCAAAGATTCGGGAGCAGTTATTCTGGCCAAGAAGCCGGGGGTTATTAAGAAAGTAAGCGCAAAACGTATCCGAATTGCCTATGATGACGGTACTGAAGACAAGTTTGACCTGTTGAAGTTTGCCCGCTCGAATCATGGTACTTCCATTAATCAGAGACCTATTGTAAAAGAGGGTCAACGAGTGGAAGCGGGAGATGTGATAGCGGATGGACCGTCTACAGATATGGGTGAATTGGCCTTGGGACGGAACGTTTTGGTGGCTTTTATGCCTTGGGAAGGTTATAACTACGAGGATGCCATCCTGATATCAGAAAAATTGGCTATCGAGGATGTGTTTACTTCTATTCATATAGAGGAGTATGAATGTGATGCGCGGGATACCAAGCTTGGCCCGGAAGAGATTACTCGGGATATTCCCAATGTATCCGAGGATATGTTAAGGAATTTGGATGACCGGGGAGTAATAAGGGTTGGCGCCGAGGTCCGGGCTGACGACATTTTGGTAGGCAAGGTTACTCCTAAGGGTGAGACTGAACTGACTCCCGAAGAACGTCTTCTGCGAGCAATTTTTGGTGAAAAGGCCCGAGAAGTTAGGGATTCTTCCCTGAGAGTCCCCCACGGGGAGTCCGGTAAAATTGTGGATGTAAAAGTCTTTTCGCGTGAGAACGGGGATGAGCTTCCACCTGGTGTGGGGCAGTTGGTTCGGGTATATGTTGCCCAAAAGAGAAAGATTTCTGAAGGAGACAAAATGGCGGGACGCCATGGTAACAAAGGGGTTATATCCCGGATTCTGCCGGTTGAAGATATGCCCTTCCTTCCCGATGGGACTCCGGTAGAAATAGTACTGAATCCTCTGGGTGTGCCTTCGCGAATGAACATAGGCCAAGTTTTAGAGTGCCACTTGGGCTGGGCGGCAAAAGCCTTAGGCATTCATGTGGCCAGTCCGGTTTTTGATGGTGCCAAAGAACAAGACATCTTTGATAAATTAAAAGAGGCCGGACTTCAGGAGGACGGGAAGACCGAGCTGCGTGATGGAAGATCTGGATATCCATTCGATAACCCGGTGACAGTAGGATATGTATATATGTTGAAGCTGGCTCACCTGGTTGATGATAAAATCCATGCGCGATCTATCGGACCGTATTCCTTGGTGACTCAACAGCCTCTGGGCGGTAAAGCTCAGTTCGGTGGGCAAAGGTTTGGCGAGATGGAGGTGTGGGCTCTGGAGGCCTATGGTGCTTCCTATACTTTACAGGAGATATTGACGGTTAAGTCGGATGATGTAGTAGGCCGCCTTAAGACTTATGAGTCTATTGTAAAGGGAGAGAATATTCCCGAGCCGGGAGTGCCGGAGTCTTTTAAAGTTCTGATCAAAGAATTACAGAGTTTGTGTCTGGATGTTAGAATTCTTAATGAAGATGACCGTGAGATTGCCATCAGAGATCCTGATGAAGATATCAACGAAAATGAAAAAGCACGAGATTTAGGATTAGATCTGCCGATTCCACCTCGTCCGGCTCGGCTGAATTCTTCCAGGAAGAGCCTCGAAGAAACCGATGAAGAGGAAGATGAAGAAGAAAAGCTGTTCCTTGAGGATGAAATGGTGGTTGAGGATGAATCATCGGAGGATACAATTGAGACGACTGAGTTTGAGGTTTAGGAATCGCTTATACTCACTATTTACAGAAGGGAGAGTTTAAGCTTGTTGGACGTTAACAATTTCGAACGTATTAGGATTGCCTTGGCAAGCCCAGAACAAATAAGATCTTGGAGCAGTGGTGAGGTTAAAAAGCCTGAAACTATTAACTATAGGACGCTAAAGCCCGAAAAAGAGGGCCTGTTTTGCGAAAAGACTTTTGGCCCTGTCAAGGACTGGGAGTGTCACTGTGGGAAATACAAACGGGTTCGGCATAAAGGCATAGTTTGTGACCGCTGCGGAGTTGAGGTTACTACCTCCAAAGTCAGAAGAGAGCGCTTGGGACACATAGAGTTGGCCGCGCCCGTATCTCATATTTGGTATTTAAAAGGTATTCCTAGCCGGATGGGACTTCTGCTGGATATGTCTCCAAAAGTTCTGGAGAAGGTTATCTATTTTGTAAACTACATCGTCCTGGATCCGGGGGACACGCCATTATTGAAAAAGCAACTGTTAAATGAACGTGAGTACCGGGACTACAAGGAGAAATACGAAAATAAATTCAAGGTGGGAATTGGGGCCGAAGCTATCAAGCAGCTTCTGTCTGAAATTGACCTTGATGAACAGTCCATTGAATTGAAGGAGGAAATTGCTACATCCAGCGGGCAGCGCAGGAGCAGAGCTATCAAAAGGCTGGAAGTTGTCGAGGCCTTTCGGCTTTCACATAATAATCCGATCTGGCTCATACTGGACGTACTGCCGGTTATACCGCCTGAGCTTCGGCCGATGGTGCAGCTGGACGGCGGCCGGTTTGCTACCTCCGACTTGAATGATCTTTATCGCCGGGTTATTAATCGGAATAACCGTTTAAAACGATTGCTTGACTTGGGAGCACCGGACATAATCGTCCGTAATGAAAAAAGAATGCTGCAGGAAGCGGTTGATGCCTTAATCGATAATGGCCGGCGCGGCCGGGCTGTTACCGGGCCTGGAAACAGACCCCTCAAAAGTCTCAGCGACATGTTAAAAGGTAAACAGGGCAGATTCCGCCAAAACCTTTTGGGCAAGAGGGTTGACTATTCCGGTCGTTCTGTAATCGTGGTAGGCCCCAACCTTAAGATGCATCAATGTGGCCTTCCAAAGGAAATGGCTTTGGAGCTATTTAAACCTTTTGTTATGAAGAAGCTGGTTGATCGGGGAATAACATCTAATATTAAATCGGCCAAAAAGATGATGGAAAGAGGTAAAGATGAAGTCTGGGACATCCTGGAGAACGTGATCAAGGAACACCCGGTCATGCTTAATCGTGCACCTACTTTGCACAGGCTGGGTATTCAAGCTTTTGAGCCTGTATTGATTGAAGGGCGGGCTTTGCAGATTCATCCTCTGGTTTGTACGGCTTATAACGCGGACTTTGATGGAGACCAAATGGCGGTCCACGTACCTCTGTCGGCAGAGGCTCAGGCAGAGGCCCGGCTGTTGATGTTGTCAACCGGCAACATTTTGAATCCTAAAGATGGTCGCCCGGTGGTGACTCCTACTCAGGATATGGTTATTGGAGCTTACTACCTCACTTTGGCAAGAGATGGGGAGAAAGGTGAAGGACGCCTGTTTTCTTCGCCTGAAGAGGCGCGGATGGCTTTTGATAACCGGGATATCAGTTTACACTCACGCGTCAAAGTCAAGATGGGCAAGGAGCTGGTTGAGACTACAATCGGACGAATTATTTTTAATGAAGCTCTGCCCGAGGACTATGAGTTTTTCAATCAGGTTATTAGCAAAAAAGAGTTGGGTGACATTGTATATAAATGTTATCGTGATTACGGCAACGAGGCTACGGCCCGGACTCTTGACCAAATAAAAAGACTCGGATTTACATTTGCAACTCACGGAGGCATCACAGTAGGTTTAACTGACTTCCAGACACCGGAAGCCAAAGCAGAAATTCTTGCTGTTGCGGATGAAAAAGTTGATGAAATAGAAAACGATTATCAGATGGGCCTTATCACCGAAGAAGAGCGCCATTCACAGGTGGTTGATACCTGGAATGACGCTACCGACAAGGTTACCAATGAACTGAAAAAGCATTTAGATCCATTAAATCCGGTTTACATGATGGCTACATCCGGTGCCCGCGGCAACTTCCAACAGATACGTCAGTTGGCGGGGATGCGTGGTCTGATGGCAGATCCATCCGGCCGAATTCTGGACTTGCCTATCAAGGCAAATTTCAGAGAAGGGCTTACGGTTCTGGAATACTTCATTTCTACTCATGGAGCACGTAAGGGATTGGCGGATACTGCCCTTAGAACAGCCGACTCCGGGTATCTTACCCGCAGATTGGTGGATGTTTCCCAGGATGTTATTATTCGGGAGGTTGACTGCGGTACTCATGAAGGAATTACTGTAGATGAGATTCGTGAGGGCGGTGAAGTAATCGAACCTCTGGATGAAAGAATTATCGGGCGATTTGCCGTTGGCGATATCATTAATCCCGAGACCAATGAGATAATTGTCAAGGATGACCAGGAGATTGAGGAAGAAGCGGCTCAAGAAATCTTGAATCTTGGCATAGACAAGGTTCGGATCAGATCGGTATTGACGTGTAAGGCCCGGCATGGAGTGTGCCAAAAATGTTATGGACGTAATATGGCTACCAGCTATCTGGTAGAAATCGGAGAAGCAGTGGGTACTATTGCTGCCCAATCCATTGGCGAGCCGGGTACTCAATTAACCATGCGTACATTCCACACCGGAGGGGTTGCCGGAGATGATATAACCCGAGGTTTGCCCAGGGTTGAAGAGCTGTTCGAGGGTCGTAAGCCTAAGGGGCAAGCAGTGGTAACCGAACGTCACGGTGAAGTTCGCATGGGCGATAATAAAGGGCGGCGTGAAGTTCAGATCCTGGATGAAAAAGGAGAGCTCCTGGAAGGGTATATAGTTCATTATGGGTCCCGCCTCAAAGTACGAGACGGAGACATAGTTGAAATTGGAGATGAGCTGACGGAAGGCCCCCTCAATCCTCATGACATTTTGCGCACCAAAGGTATGCGAGCAGTTCAGACATATCTTCTGCGAGAGGTGCAAAAAGTTTATCGTCTCCAGGGAGTGGATATCAGTGACAAACACATTGAAATAATTATCAGACAGATGCTTAAAAAAGTAAAAATTGAGGAAGGTGGAGATACATCTCTGCTGCCCGGGGCATTTGCAGATACCTCGGATTTTGAGGAAGAAAATACGAGGATATTTGAGCTGGGTCACGGTTTGCCGGCAGTTGCTCAACCTTTGCTGCTGGGGATTACCAAAGCGTCCCTTAACACTCAATCGTTCTTGTCGGCAGCTTCCTTCCAGGAAACTACTAAAGTATTAACCGAGGCGGCTATCAAAGGGAAGGTTGACAACTTAATCGGTTTAAAAGAAAACGTAATTATAGGAAAGCTGATTCCGGCGGGAACCGGTTTTTCAAGATATCGTGGTCTTTCTATAGAAATGGAGGATACTGATTGACTACAGGAAATTCAAAATGCTACAATGACTAAGTGCCCATTTATATGTGTTTCTGTTTTTACAGATAATTGAGCTGATTTTTTTGTATTGGGTGAGGATAAGAACTAGCCTTGATGTATAAACTGACGGGGTAGTCGGCTGGTTTTTTTTCTAAAGGAGGTTGTCAAACCTGGATAGTATGCAGCATGCCCAAAAGGCTGTTGGTTCCAGACAGGTTAAGAAAGCTATTGTAAAAGGTTCGGTCTGGAAGGTGTTTATTGCGGAGGATGCTGAAAGGCATGTTACCCGGCCACTGATAGAATTGTGCAAAGAAAGAGATATTGAAGTACAATTTGTTGATAGCATGGAACAATTGGGCAAAGCTTGTGGCATATCAGTTGGTTCAGCTGCCGTTGCTTTGCTTAAAGAGGAATAGGAAGGAGGTGCAAAATCAGTGCCTACTATAAATCAATTAGTCAGACACTCCCGAAAAGAGATTATCAAAAAGTCGGATGCGCCGGCATTGGAAGGTTGTCCGCAACGGCGGGGTGTATGTACCAGAGTATTTACAACCACGCCTAAGAAGCCGAACTCGGCTTTGCGTAAAGTCGCCAGGGTCAGATTAACACATGGTGTTGAAGTTACTGCTTATATCCCTGGGATTGGACATAATCTCCAGGAGCACTCGGTGGTACTAATCAGGGGTGGAAGGGTAAAAGACCTTCCCGGGGTTAGATATCATATTGTCCGGGGCACTTTGGATGCGGCCGGAGTACAAAATCGCAACCAGGCTCGCTCAAAATACGGAACTAAACGGCCGAAAAAAAGCGCGCCCGGCAAAAAATAGATAGCATATGATTGATTCTCGGTTGCCTTCGAATGAGTAATGCAGCCGGGGTCGGGAAGGGAGGAATAATCTTGCCGAGAAAAGGTCCGGTTCCCAAGCGTGAGTTAATTGAAGATCCAGTCTACCATAGCCGGGTAGTGACCAGATTAATAAATCAAGTCATGTGGGATGGGAAAAAGAGTTTGGCAGAAACCATCTGCTATGGTGCCTTTGACATAGTGGGAAAAAAGACGGGAAAAGACCCGCTCGAAGTGTTTGAAGAGGCACTTAAGAACATAATGCCGTTAGTGGAGGTCAAGCCCCGAAGGGTAGGGGGAGCTAATTATCAGGTACCGGTTGAAGTCCGCAGTGACCGCCGCGAAACCTTGGCATTGAGATGGCTGGTCAGTTATGCGCGCAAGCGCGGGGAAAAGACGATGGAGCAGCGGTTATCCGGAGAAATCCTGGATGCTTACAATAGCACCGGGGGATCCTTTAAGAAAAAAGAAGATACTCATAAAATGGCGGAAGCCAATAAGGCTTTTGCTCATTATCGCTGGTAAATATGACTGCTTGTTCGCCTGCAAGGAGTGTGGAGTGATGATCGAAGCCTATTCGATAAAAAGAACCAGAAACATAGGAATAATGGCTCACATTGACGCGGGCAAAACTACTACAACCGAGAGGATTCTGTTTTATACCGGAAGAGTCCATCGCCTTGGAGAGGTTGACAAAGGGACCGCTACCATGGATTGGATGGCTCAAGAGCAGGAAAGAGGTATTACCATTACTTCAGCGGCAACTACCTGCTATTGGAAGGATCATCGTATTAACATTATAGACACACCCGGCCACGTGGACTTCACGGTGGAGGTGGAGCGGGCGTTAAGAGTGTTAGATGGTGCCGTGGCTATTTTTTGTGGTGTAGCCGGTGTGCAGTCTCAATCTGAGACCGTCTGGCGGCAGGCCAACAAATATGGTGTGCCGCGGGTTGCTTTTGTAAATAAGATGGATAGAGTAGGCGCTGATTTTCTGCGGGTGGTGCAGATGGTTAATCGCGATTTGTCTAATCATGCGGTTGCAATCCAATTACCCATAGGTTCTGAAGATAGTTTTCAGGGGATAATTGATCTTATACAACTAAAAGCACTGATTTATGAAGATGATTTGGGTGTGGAAGCCATTGAAAGGCCGTTGACACCTGATGAAATGGAACTGTCTCTACATTGGCGCAGCCATCTGATTGAGCAAATTGCTGAGCATGATGAAGAAGTGCTGAGGCTTTATCTGGAAGAAAACCCAATCGATGATTCCATTATAAAAGCCGGACTTCGGCGCTTGACTCTGGCAAACAAATTGGTGCCGGTGCTCTGTGGATCTTCTTTTAGAAACAAAGGGGTTCAATTATTGTTGGATGCAATAGTGGATTTTCTTCCTTCGCCTGGGGATGTGCCTGTGACTTCCGGTATTGATCCGCAGAGTGGAGAGACGATTATGCGCCGAAGCGAAGTGGATCAGCCGTTAACGGCCTTGGCTTTTAAAATAATGGTGGATCCCTACGTAGGCAAACTAACTTATTTTAGGGTGTATGCGGGATCAGTGAAATCTGGAGCTGTGGTGTACAATGTCAGAACGAGGAAACGGGAAAGAATCAACCGTATCTTGAGAATGCATGCTAATCACCGGGAAGAAGTTGATACCGCATATGCCGGTGATATTGTAGCTGCAGTCGGTCTGAAAGATACTGTAACCGGAGATACATTGAGTACAGAGGACCATCCAATTTTGTTGGAATCAATGACATTCCCGGAGCCGGTATTGTCGGTAGCCATTGAACCTCGCAGCAAGGAAGACGAAGATAAAATTGGGGAAGCGCTGGGCCGTCTGGGAGAAGAAGACCCCACATTCAAAGTATATACTGATGCAGAAACTGGACAAAGCATTATTTCCGGTATGGGTGAGCTTCATTTGGAGATAATTACAGATCGGCTTCTGCGAGAATTTAAGGTAAATGCCAACATTGGAAAGCCTCAGGTGGCATACAAAGAGACAGCCAAAATCAAGGCTAAAGCCGAGGGGAAATTCATCCGTCAAACCGGAGGGCGTGGACAATATGGCCATGTGATTTTAGAAATCAAGCCTTTAGCGGAAGGAGCGGGTTTTAGCTTCGTAGACGTCAGCAATGATTCCTCAATTCCCAGAGAATTTGTATCCGCCATCGAAGAGGGAATTCGTGGAGCCTTACAAGCGGGGATATTGGCGGGATACCCTGTCGTTGATATTGAGATTCGTTTGGTTGGAGGGTCTTTCCACGAAGTTGATTCTTCTGAGGGTTCTTTTAAGATGGCGGCATCTTTAGCTTTTAAAGAGGTAATGAGTATTGCAAATCCAATTCTAATTGAGCCCATTATGGATCTAGAAATCCAGGGGCCCGAGGAGTATACCGGGGAAGTTATCGGAGACTTGAATGGCCGAAGAGGAAGAGTATTAGGCATGTATGAGAACCAGGGAATACGCAATATCAAGGGGCATGTTCCTCTTTCCGAGATGTTCGGCTATGCAACGGATCTTCGATCCAGAACCCAAGGACGCGGAACCTTCTCCATGCAGTTTTCACACCATGAAGAGGTTCCTGAATATAGAACCAGAGAAATTGTTGCCAGAAGATATGGCATACAGAAATAAGTATTAGCTTGAAAGGAAAGGTGAAAGTAAAATGGCAAAGCAGAAGTTTGAAAGGACAAAGCCGCATGTA
>ERZ764778.1588-NODE-1588-length-22606-cov-8.082923_pt1 | contig 22606 bp, 15 predicted proteins | sample MGYA00374951_ERZ764778 | MGnify/ENA primary metagenome ERZ764778 (study PRJEB28918, sample SAMN05720193) | bioreactor metagenome | isolation source: Anaerobic biogas reactor | place: USA:Washington, USA | collected 2015-08-08 ...
CATGTGCGAAAAGGCGAGGTGGTGGGCATCGCGGGGTTGATAGGCGCGGGGCGCACGGAGCTGTGCCAGAGCGTGTTTGGCAAGATCTATGGCGCCAAGATCTCCGGCGCCGTTAAAAAAGACGGCGTGCCCGTGGCGCTTGGCAGCGCGGCGGAGGCCATCAGCCAGGGCTTTGCCTACATCACCGAGGACCGCAAAGGAGACGGCCTGGTGCTGATCAACACCATCAAGCACAACATCACCCTCTCCCGGCTGGAGCTGGTGAGCAATCGGGGCGTCATCGACAAGGACCGGGAGCAGCTGGCGGCGGAGGATTACCAGGAGAAGCTGAACATCCGCGCCACAGGCGTTGAGCAGCTGGTGGGCAACCTCTCCGGCGGCAACCAGCAAAAGGTGCTGGTGGGCAAGGGGATCTTCTCCCAGCCGGACATCATGATGCTGGACGAGCCCACCCGCGGCATCGACGTGAACGCGAAATATGAGATTTACAGCATCATCAACCGCCTGGTGGGCGAGGGCAAGGCGGTTCTGATGATCTCCAGCGAACTGCCGGAGCTGTTGGGGATGTGCGACCGGATTTATGTGATGGTGGAAGGCCGGATCGTGGGAGAACTGGACCGGCAGGACGCATCCCAGGAGATTATCATGGACATCATCATGCAGGCGAGCAAGGGGGCGCAGAACACATGGGCAAGCTGAAAACCGCATTTTCCAGAAACCTGAAGCAATTCGTGATGCTGATCACGCTGCTGGTCATCATCCTGTTTTTCCAGGTGCTCACCAGGGGCACCCTGCTTATGCCCATGAATGTCTTTAACCTCATCAACCAAAACGCCTACATCGTGGTGCTGGCGGTGGGCATGCTGATGTGCATCCTGACCGGCGGCAACGTGGACCTGTCCGCAGGCGCCGTGGTGGCCTTTGTGGGGGCCTGTGCCGGCACCTTTATGATCACCTGGAAGTGGGACCCCTATCTGTCCGTGCTTTTGTGCCTGGGCATCGGCATCGTGATTGGCGCCTGGCAGGGCTTCTGGATCGCCTATGTGAAGCTGCCCGCCTTTATCGTGACCCTGGCGGGGCAGCTGGTGTTCCGGGGGCTGACGCTGATTGTCTTAAAGGGGCTGACCCTGTCCCCCTTCCCCTCTTCCTTTATGGCCCTGTCCACCGGCGCCATCGGCAACTTCCTGGGCGGTATCTTCCCGGGCGTGCCGCTGCGCAACATCACCAGCCTTATCATCGGCATCGTGCTGGCCATCGTGGTCTTTGTGATACAGCTCAACAAGCGCGCCAATCGCAAGCGCAAGGGCTATTCCTACGAAAGCCTGGGCATGACGCTGATCAAAAGCGCTGTCATCGGCGCCGCCATCGTCTATTTCTTCTATCTGCTGGCCAACTACATCGGCGCCCCGGTGGTGCTGATCACCATGGGCATCGTGCTGATCGTCTACTCCTACATCACCAGTAAAACCGTGATGGGGCGCCACCTCTACGCCGTGGGCGGCAACCAGAAGGCCGCCCGGCTCTCCGGCGTCAAGACGGACAAGATCATCTTCCTGGCCTATGTCAACATGAGCTTTTTAGCCGCGGTGGCGGGCCTGATCTTCTCCGCCCGGCTCAACTCCTCCTCGCCCCAGGCGGGCACCGGCTTTGAGCTGGACGCCATCGCCTCCTGCTTTATCGGCGGCGCTTCCGCCTATGGCGGCATCGGCACCGTGGGGGGCACCCTCATTGGCGCGCTGATCATGGGCGTATTAAACAACGGCATGTCCATCATGGGCATCTCCATTGATGTTCAGCAGGTGGTCAAGGGCCTGGTGCTGCTTGCCGCGGTGGCCTTTGACGTGATATCCAAACAGAAGATCTCCCTGCCCTTTGTCCAGAAGCTGCTGGCCAGGCGCTCCAGGGCCTGAAATAAGCAAACAAAAAAAGCGGCCGGGGTGCTATGAACTGCGCCCCGGCCGCCTGGTTTTTTCTCAGAATGTGAAGAAGAAAACCGGCGCTAAAAACGCTAAAAGCAGCAGCGGAACCAGCACGGTAAAAGCGATGCTCATCCCAGGTCCTCCTTTCCCCCGCGGCCTGCGGCCCGGTTCATCTCCCGCAGCTTTTTGGCCAGCTGCCGGGTGGCGGCCCCCGGCTTCATGCGCCAGAGCCAGTTGGTGCCGATGGTGCCAGGCAGGTTCATGCGGGCCTCCTCCCCCAGGCGCAAAAGGTCCTGCATGGGGATGATGGCCAGCCTGGCAGGGCTTTTAAGTGTACCCAGAATGATGGCGTCCAGCTCATCCTCATCATGGCGGATGCCCAGGGACAGGATGGCGCTGTTGCGCTCCTGCTGGGAGGCGTGGTTCCACCAGCCCAGCAGGGTGTTGTTGTCATGGGTGCCGGTGTAGACCACGGTGTTGGGCGTGTGGTATTTCACCAGGTGCTCGTTGTGCGGGTCGCCGGAGAAGGCGAAGGTCAGCACCTTCATCCCCGGATAGCCGCAGTAGACCATCAGGCTGCGCACCCGCTCGTTGACCGCGCCCAGGTCCTCCGCCACAATGCGCATCTGCGGCAATTCCCGCTTGACCACCTCAAAGAAGCGCTTGCCCGGCCCCAGGCGCCAGGCGCCGTTGCGGGCGGTTTTCTCCGTGGCGGGCACGGCGTAGTAGTTGGCAAAGCCGATGAAGTGGTCAATGCGGGTGATGTCATAGATGCGCTCCATCCACCGGAGGCGCTTGATCCACCAGTCATAGCCCCTTTTGGCCAGGGCGCGCCAGTTATACAGCGGGTTCCCCCAGCGCTGGCCGTCCCAGGAGAAATAGTCCGGCGGGACGCCCGCCACATGGGTGGGGCGGCGCTGGCTGTCCAGCTGGAAGATGCCGGGGTTGGCCCAGGCGTCCGCGGAATCCTCCGCCACATAGATGGGCATGTCCCCGAAAATATCAACGCCCTTCCCGTTGGCATAGGCCTTTAGCTCATCCCACTGGCGGAAAAACAGGTATTGGATGAACACATGCTCCGTGATCTGCTCCCTCAGCTCCTCCCGGCAGCGCCGCATGGCCCTGGCCCGGCGCAGGCGGATGTCCTCCTCCGGCCAGTCCTGCCAGGAGATGCCGCCATAGCGCTCCTTAAGCGCCATGAACAGGGCATAGTCCTCCAGCCACCAGGCCTGCTCCTCCCGAAACCGGGCCAGCTTCTCCTGAAGCTTCCGGCCCGTGTGCTGAAAAGCCTTCTCCAGCATGCTGCGCTTAAAGCCGATCACCTGGGAGAAATCCACCCGCTCCGGGTCATCCCCCAGGAAGGGCCAGTCAAAACGGGGCAAAAGCCGCTCCTTCACCAGGGTTCTTAAATCAATCAGCAGGGGGTTGCCCGCGAAGGTGGAAAAGCACTGGTAGGGGGACTCCGCAAAGCCCGTGGGCGAAATGGGCAGCACCTGCCAGACCTCACATCCCGCCTCCGCCAGAAAATCCACAAACTTCCGGGCCTCCGCCCCCAGGGTGCCGATGCCCTCGGGGGAGGGCAGGGAGGTCAGGTGCATCAAAATACCGCTTTGGCGCATGGACGCTTCCTTTCGTCGCCTGATTTTAAGCCTGGCGCCATTATAGCACAGCAAAAAGAACAGGGACAATCACGCCCGCAAGAGGCCCTGAGCGCCTGGTTGCTGAGGCGCCCTATGCGTCCGCTTGCCCCCGCGCCTGGCCCCATGCTACAATGGAAAAAATACAGCGGGGGCGAAATAATGAAGAGATGGCTTTGCCTGGCCCTGGTTTTGATGATCCTGACGGGCGCCGCCCCTGCCCTGGCGGCGGAGACGCCCTATAACTGGTATGAGGTGTTTGTCTATTCTTTTAAGGACAGCGACGGGGACGGCATCGGCGACCTTCAGGGCCTGATCTCAAAGCTGGATTACATCCACGACCTGGGCTTCCGGGGCCTGTGGCTGATGCCGGTCATGCCAAGCCCCAGCTATCATAAATACGACGTGACGGACTATCTGGCGGTGGACCCCCAGTACGGCGATCTGGATGATTTAAGTGCGCTGGTTACAGCCTGCCGGCAGCGGGATATCCGGCTGATTGTGGACCTGCCGCTCAACCACACCTCCACCCTGCATCCCTGGTTTATCCGGGCGGTGGACATGATCAAAGCCGGCCGAACGGATGACCCCGCCCTTGATTACTACCGTTTCACCCGAGAGCCGGGGCCCAGGGACGTGAACATCCCCGGCACGGACTGGCACTATGAGGAGCAGTTCTCAGGCGGCGGGATGCCGGACCTGAACCTGGACAACCCCCTGGTGCGCCAGGAAATACGGGACATCATGGCCTTCTGGCTGTTGGACTGCGGCGTGGACGGCTTCCGGCTGGACGCGGTGACCAGCTTTTACACCGGGCATGATGAGAAAAACATCGCCTTTCTTCGCTTTTTGAAAAACACGGCGGAGGAGCTGAAGCCCGGCAGCTTCCTGGTGGGGGAGTGCTGGGCGGGGCTTGAGAAGATCGCGGAATACTACCAAAGCGGCATCGACAGCTTTTTCCTCTTCCCCGCCTCCCAGGCGGAGGGCTATGTGGCCGGCGCCCTTCGCGCCCGCAGGCCGGCGGAAAGCTATGTGCGCCACCTCAGCCGGGTGCTGGAGGCCATCCCAAAAGGGCGCCTGGCCCCCTTTTTAAGCAACCATGACACCGGGCGCACCGTGGGGCTGGTGCAGGGCCGGCAGGCGCCCCAGCGGGTCAAGTTCGCCCACGCCCTCATCTCCTTGATGGGGGGCCTGTGCTTCACCTACTACGGGGAGGAGATCGGCATGGCGGGCGCAGGGCCAGACCCCAACAAGCGCCTGGGCATGTACTGGCAGGAGGGGGACATCACTTCCCCGCCCCCCGGGGCAAGCCAGGTTGAATACCCCTTCCCCAGCGTGAAAGAACAGCTTAACGACCCTGATTCCCTCTTAAACTATATAAAAAAGCTGAACGCCTGCCGCCTGGCCCTGCCCGCCGTGGCGCTGGGGGAAACCGCCTTTGGCCCCCAGACGGAGGACAGCTGCGTGTTGATCCGCAGCCATCAGGGGGACACCGTGGTGATCGCGGTGAACTTCTCCCCCAGCCAAACCCGGCGGCTGCGCCTGCCGGGGCACCTCAGCCTGATTGAGGCGCTGGACACGGGCAGCGCTTCCTCTTCCCTTGAAATTCAAGGGGAGGACAGCCTCATCACCCTTCTGCCCTATGGCATCGCCTTCCTACGGTAACCCGAAAAAAGCTTTCAGGCACAGCCCTGTTTCGCTTCCTGTGCATGGACAAATCCGTTTGGAAGTGATATCCTTCAACTACTCAGAAGGCACCGCCTTTTAGAGACAATAAAATCTGAGTGGTCACACTCAACAAGAGGAGGACTCATGAGAAAATTTTTTGCGATTGTCTTATCTCTCACCCTGATGCTGTCCCTGGCCAGCCTGCCCGCCGCCGCCGAAGGCTTCTCCGGAGAGGTGAAAATCTGGGTGCCTGACGCCATGGTGGACCTGACCCTGGCCAAGGTGGAGGAGTTCAAGGCCGCCCATCCCGAGTATGCCGGCCTGACCGCCCTGGTGGAGCCGGTTGGCGAGGGGGATGCCGCCACCAACATGATCACCGACGTGGAGGGCGGCGCGGACATCTTCGGCTTTGCCCAGGATCAGCTGGCCCGCCTGGTGGCCGCCGGCGCCCTGGTTGAGCTGTCTGAAGAAAACGCCGCCATCGTCACGGAAGCCAACGACGCCGGCTCCGTGGCCGCGGTCACCATGGGTGAATTGATGTTCGCCTACCCCATGACCAGCGACAACGGCTACTTCCTGTACTACGATTCCTCCGTCATCAGCGATCCTTCCACCCTGGAGGGGGTGCTGGAGCAGGCGGGCGCCGCCGGTAAAAAGGTCTACATGCAGATCAACTCCGGCTGGTACCAGACCGCCTTCTTCTTTGGCACCGGCGCCATGGTCACCTACGAGGTGGATGACGAGGGCAACCTGGTGAAGGCCAATGTGGACTATGCTTCCGACAAGGGTGTGGCCGCCTTAAAGGGCATGATCGCCCTGGCCAATGACCCGGCCTTTGTCAACGGCTCCTCCGCTTCCGACGCCTCCAACTACGCCGCCATCGTGGACGGCGTGTGGGACAGCGCCGCCGTGCAGGCCGCCTTTGGCGACAACTACGCGGCCGCCAAGCTGCCCACCTTCACCGTGGACGGCGAGACCTACCAGATGAGCGGCTTTGGCGGCTTCAAGATGCTGGGCGTCAAGCCCCAGGTGGACGAAGCGAAGCTGGCCGCCTGCGATGCCCTGGCCCTTTTCCTGACGGGTGAGGAAGTCCAGTCCGCCCGCTTTGAGCAGTCCGGCTGGGGCCCCTCCAACCTGAACGCCCAGCAGCAGGACGCTGTGAAGGCGGACGCCGCCCTCTCCGCGCTGGCCGCCCAGCTGGCCTACGCCGTGCCCCAGGGCCAGTACCCCAACGACTATTGGAGCACCGCCGAAGGCCTTGGCGATGATGTCATCGCAGGGCTGCTCAACGACTTGACGGACGATCAGCTCCTGGAGCGTCTGACCCAATTCCAGGATATCCTCTTAAGCCTTATCGCCCAGTAATCCTTTTTCCCGGGCTGGGGGCATGTGCCCCCAGCCCTTCTTTTCATCCTTCCCCCAGGGGTTTGGACGCGAATGAAGAAGTGGGTGATGGCATGGCTGATTTGGAATACCTAAGCTTAGGCAGGGGGCAGCGCAGGCTTCAGGATTTGCGCCGCTGGCTGATAAGCCTGCCCAAAAGAATGGGCCAAGGCGCGCTCCGCTTTGTCCGGGGCCTTGCTGGGCTGATCAAAAAACTGGGCCTTGATATCGCGGACATCGGGCAGACCTTTGTAAAAGGCGACTGGAAAACCCGGGTCTCCTTTTTCATCATGGGCTTTGGTTCCTTTGCCCGGGGCCAGTTCTTCCGGGGGCTGCTCTTCTTCCTCTTCCAGGCGGTCTTCTTCCTGTATATCCTGTTTTTTGGCGGGGCCTACCTGGCCAAGATGGGCACCCTGGGCACGGTGGAAACCAGCCGGCAGGGCCGGGTCACCGTGTATGGGGACAACAGCTTCCTGATTCTGCTCTACGGCATCCTCACCCTGTTTTTCATCCTCGCCTTTCTCTACACCTGGCGGCTGAACATCAGACAAAACAAAATCAGCCAGCAGATTTTGGCCGGCGGCAAAAAGCTGAAATACGCCCGGGACGACGTTGCCGCCCTGGCGGACAACCAGTTCCATAAAACCCTCCTGTCGCTTCCGATGCTGGGGCTTTTCACCTTCACCATCGTGCCCATCATCTTCATGATTCTGGTGGCCTTCACCAACTACGACTACACCCACCAGCCCCCGGGGAAGCTGTTCACCTGGGTGGGCCTTTCCAACTTCAGAACCATGCTCTCCGCCGGCAGCGCCAACTATGGCGACACCTTCGCCCAGGTGCTGTTCTGGACCTTGACCTGGGCCTTTTTCGCCACCTTCCTCAACTATTTCCTGGGCATGCTGGTGGCCATCATGATCAACAAAAAGGGCATCCGCTTAAAGAAAATGTGGCGCACCATCCTGGTGATGACCATCGCCATTCCCCAGTTTGTCAGCCTCCTGTACGTCTCCCGTATGTTCGCGGCGGACGGGCTGATCAACAGCTATCTGATCAGCTGGGGCTGGATAAGCAAACCCTTGCCTTTCTGGACGGACGGCACCTGGGCCCGGATTACCATCATCATCATCAACATCTGGATCGGCATCCCCTACATGATGCTCATCGCCACGGGTATTTTAATGAATATCCCGGCGGACCTGTATGAGTCCGCCCGCATTGACGGCGCCAACGCGCTGCAGACCTATGCCCGGATCACGCTGCCATATATGCTGTTTGTCACCGGGCCCTATCTTCTGACCAGCTTTATCGGCAACCTCAACAACTTTAACGTCATCTACCTTTTAACCGGGGGCAGCCCCCTTTCGCTTCAGCTGCGGGGCAACGCCGGGTATACCGATCTGCTGATCACCTGGCTGTATAAGATGACGGTCACGGACAGCGACTACAAGATGGCGGCGGTGATCGGCATCATCGTGTTTATCATCACCGCGGTCATCAGCCTGACGGTGTACAACATGATCCCGTCGGTGAGGCATGAGGAGGATTTCCAGTGATGGCCAGGCAGGACAAAATTCCGGAAGTGGACATCATCATCGACCATGAGGCGGGCGTCATCCGGGAGCTGCCCCAGCCCAGGCTGCAAAGCCGCCGTCGCCGGGACAGGCGGGCCAACCGGGCGATTTATACCGTCCTTGTCATCATCAGCGTCATCTGGCTTGCGCCCTTTGTGTTTCTTTTGCTCCAGTCCTTCCGCTCCTACCTGACGGAGGACGGCGGCATGGTCAACTATCTGCTCCCCAAGGCCTTCTCCCTGGACAACTACCGCTTCCTCTTTCAGGACCCCACCTATATCCGCTGGTACACCAACACGCTGATCATCGCCCTTTTCTGCGCGGTTTTCCAGACGGCCATCGTGCTGTCCGTCAGCTACGCCTTAAGCCGCATGCGCTTTAAGGGCCGCCGTTTTATCATGCAGCTGATGCTGGTGCTGGGGATGTTCCCGGGCTTTTTAACCATGATCGCCCTTTATTTTCTGCTCAAGCAGTTCGGCCTCACCCAGGAGGGGGCCGTGCCGGGGCTGATCCTGATTTACACCGCCTCCTCCGGCATGGGCTATTACATCTCCAAGGGCTTTTTTGACACCATCCCCAAGTCCCTGGACGAATCCGCCCGGATCGACGGCGCCAACCGTTTTTATGTCTTCAAGCGGATCATCATGCCTCTTTCCAAGCCCATCGTCATCTACACCATCCTGATGGCCTTCATGGCCCCCTGGGGGGACTATGTGTTTGCCTCCTATGTGGCCTTTGGCAAGTCCGACAGCTACAACGTGGCCGTGGGGCTTTACCGCTGGGTGAACACCCAGGACTATCAGGGCTATTTCACCCGCTTCTGCGCGGGCGGCGTGCTGGTGGCCATTCCCATCACGGCGCTGTTTTTGATGCTGCAGAAATACTATGTCGAGGGCGTGACCGGCGGCGCCGTGAAAGGTTGAGGAGGGGCTTGAGATGGCAAGCGTAACACTGGAACATATCAAAAAGGTCTATGACAACAAGGTGGTGGCGGTTCAGGACTTTAACCTGGAGATAGCGGACAAGGAGTTTGTGGTCTTCGTGGGCCCCTCCGGCTGCGGGAAGTCCACCACCCTGCGCATGATCGCGGGCCTGGAGGACATCACCGAGGGCACGCTTAAAATCGGCGGCCGGGTGGTTAACGACGTGGAGCCCAAGGACCGGGACATCGCCATGGTCTTTCAGAACTATGCCCTTTACCCCCACATCAGCGTCTATGAAAACCTGGCCTTCAGCCTGCGCATCCGCAAGATCAGGCAGGAGGAGGTGCACCGCCGGGTGGTGGAGGCGGCCAACATCCTGGGCATCACCCAGTATCTGGACCGCAAGCCCAAGGCCCTCTCCGGCGGCCAGCGCCAGCGGGTGGCCATCGGCCGGGCCATTGTGCGGGAGCCCCAGGTCTTTTTGATGGATGAGCCCCTCTCCAACCTGGACGCCAAGCTGCGCAACCAGATGCGCGCGGAGATCATTCTGCTCCGGCGCCGGCTGGACACCACCTTCATCTACGTCACCCACGACCAGACGGAGGCCATGACCTTAGGGGACCGCATCGTCATCATGAAGGACGGCTTCATCCAGCAGGTGGGCACGCCCCAGGAGGTGTTCGACCAGCCCATCAACCTCTTTGTGGCCGGTTTTATCGGCAGCCCCCAGATGAACATCTTCAGCGCCAGGCTGGACCAAGAAAACGCGGGCTATCAGCTTTCTCTTCCCGGCATGCGCCTGACGCTGGACGGGGAAAAGGCGGAAAAACTCCGTGAGCGGGGTATAAAGAGCATGGAGGTGCTTCTGGGCGTGCGCCCGGAGCATATCTCCCTGCGCTTTGATAATCCGGACAACGCCATCGCCTGCACCTTAAACGTCAACGAGATGATGGGGAGTGAGCTGCACCTGCACGTGGCCACCCAGGAGGCGCAAAACCTCATCCTGCGCGTCCCCACCATGGACCTTTCGGAGCGCCACCGCGGGATGCTCGCTGCCGGCAGCCAGCTGCATTTTGATTTTGTCAGCAAGGTGATTCACCTCTTTGACCCCCAGACCCAGCAAAGCCTCCTGTATTAAAGGCTCCGGGGTTTATTGACAGGCCGGGGCAAATTGGCTACCATGGGCTAAGGAAAAAGGATAGCCAAGCAGCCGGCGCAGCCCGGCAAGGAGGAATTTGCATGAAGTATCTTCTGGGTATTGATCTGGGCACCTCCGGCACCAAAACGGTGCTGTTTGACGGCATGGGAAAGGCCCTGGCCTCCGCCACCCGGGAATATCCCCTCCACCAGCCCCACAACGGCTGGGCGGAGCAGGCGCCCCAGGACTGGTGGGAGGCCGCCGTGGCCACCATCCGGGAGGTGCTGGACACAAGCGGGACAGCGCCGGAAGCCATAGCGGCCCTGGGCATCTCCGGCCAGATGCACGGCCTGGTGATGCTGGACGCCGCGGGCCAGGTGCTAAGGCCCTCCATCATCTGGGCGGATCAGCGCACGGGCGAGGAGTGCGCGGACATCACCCGCCTGGTGGGCGCTAAGCGCCTCATTGAGATCACCGCCAACCCCGCCCTGACGGGCTTCACCGCCTCCAAGATCATGTGGGTTAAAAAGCATGAGCCGGAGGTATATGCCAAATGCCGCCATATCCTCCTGCCCAAGGACTACCTGCGCTATAAGCTCACCGGGGATTTTGCCACCGAGGTATCAGACGCCAGCGGCATGCAGCTCATGGACGTGCCGGGGCGCAGGTGGTCCCAGGAGGTGCTTGACAAGCTGGAGATCCCGGAAAGCTGGCTGGCAAAGGTCTATGAATCCCCGGAGGTGACGGGGCAGATCAGCCGCCAGGCGGCGGATTTGACCGGGCTTTCAGAGAAAACCCTGGTGGTGGGCGGCGCCGGGGACAACGCGGCGGCGGCCGTTGGCACCGGCACGGTGACGGACGGCCGCGCCTTTACCACCATCGGCACCAGCGGCGTGGTCTACGCCCACACCAATAAGCCCGCCATCGACCCTTTGGGCCGGGTGCACACCTTCTGCTGCGCGGTGCCCGGCGCCTGGCACTTAATGGGGGTGACCCAGGGGGCGGGGCTCAGCCTCAGGTGGCTGAGGGACAACGCCTTTATGGCGGAGCACGCCGCGGCCCGGCAGGCAGGGCGGGACGTGTATAACCACATGACGGACCTGGCCAGGGAAAGCCCCATTGGCGCCAACCGCCTGGTGTATCTGCCCTATCTGATGGGGGAGCGCACCCCCCACCTGGACCCGGACTGCCGGGGCGTGTTCTTTGGCCTCTCCGCCATGCACACCCGGGGGGACCTGGTGCGCGCGGTGATGGAGGGCATCAGCTACTCGCTGAAGGACTGCTTTGACATTTTGGACGGCATGGGCGCCAGGCCCGAGAGCATGCTGCTGACCGGCGGCGGCGCCCGCTCGCCCTTCTGGCGCCAGATGCTCTCCGACGTCTTTGGCTGCCCCGCCACCACCATCCAATCCTCCGAAGGCCCCGCCCTGGGCGTGGCCATCCTGGCGGGGGTGGGTGCCGGGATGTACGAAAGCGTCCAGGCCGCCTGCGCCCAGATGATCACCACCGGGGAGCGGCTCACGCCGGACACGGAAAGCCACAAGGCCTACGCCGCCTATCACGGGCTGTACCAGGCCCTCTACCCCGCCCTGAAGGATTCCTTCCAGGTACTCAAAGACCTGTAAACATCAAAACCAAGGAGGCACCCTATGTCAACGTTTAACAACCTTCCCAAAATCCCCTATGAGGGCCCCAAATCAAAAAACCCCCTGGCCTTTAAGCACTACGACGCGGGCCGCGTGGTGATGGGCAAGCCCATGAAGGACCACCTGAAGTTCTCCCTGGCCTGGTGGCATGCCTTAAGCGCCACGGGCGCTGACATGTTTGGCGCGGGCACCGCGGACAAGTCCTTTGGCCAAACGCCCGGCACCATGGCCCACGCCCGGGCCAAGGTGGACGAGGGCTTCCTCTTCATGCAAAAGCTGGGCATTGAGTATTTCTGCTTCCACGATGTGGACCTGGTGCCCGAAGGGGACAGCCTGGAGGAGACCAACCAGCGCCTGGACGACATCACGGACTACATCAAGGTCAAAATGGCAGAGACGGGCATCCGCTGCCTCTGGGGCACGGCCAACCTCTTCAGCCACCCCCGCTATATGAACGGCGCCGGCTCCTCCAACTCCGTGGACGTCTTCTGCCACGCCGCGGCGCAGCTGAAAAAGGCCATTGAGTGCACGGTGAAGCTGGGCGGCAGCGGCTACACCTTCTGGGGCGGCCGGGAGGGCTATGAGACGCTGTTAAACACCGACATGAAGTTTGAGCAGGAGAATATCGCCAGCCTCATGCGCATGGCGGTGGACTATGGCCGTTCCATCGGCTTTACCGGCACCTTCTACATCGAGCCCAAGCCCAAGGAGCCCATGAAGCACCAGTACGACTTTGACGCCGCCACCGCCATCGCCTTCCTGCGCGAGTACGGCCTGGACAAGGATTTTAAACTGAACATCGAGGCCAACCACGCCACCCTGGCGGGTCACACCTTCCAGCACGATCTGCGGGTGGCCGCCATGAACGACATGCTGGGCTCCGTTGACGCCAACCAGGGGGATGACCTGCTGGGCTGGGACACCGACCAGTACCCCTCCAACGTCTATGAGACCACCCTGGCGATGTATGAGATCCTCAAGTCCGGGGGGCTGAAGGGCGGCCTCAACTTCGACGCCAAAAACCGCCGCCCCTCCTATACCCTTAACGACCTGGCGGAGGGCTTCATCCTGGGCATGGACGCCTTTGCCCTGGGGCTGATCAAGGCCGCCGCCATAATTGAGGACGGCCGCATCGACCAGTTTGTCAAGGAGCGCTACGCCTCCTTTGATTCCGACCTGGGCCGCAAAATCCGGGCGGGCAAGGCCAGCCTGACGGAGCTTTCTGATCTGGCCATCGCCAAAGGTCAGGCTCCGCTGCCCGGCTCCGGCCGCCAGGAGTACCTGGAGGGCGTTATCAACAGCGTGCTGTTCTCAGGGGAGTAAGCTTCCCCCGTCAAAACAGGGATGAAGCCCAAAGGCTTCATCCCTGTTTTTTATCCTTGTTTTTATTCCTGGCCCTTAAAACCCTCCGGGTTCTGGCGCTGCCAGCGCCAGGCGTCCCGGCACATGTCCTGAATGCCCAGCCGGGCCTCCCAGCCCAGAAGCGCCCTGGCCCTTTGGGGGTTGGCGTAGACGGTGCCCACATCCCCGGGGCGGCGGGGCCCGATTAAATAGGGCACCTTCACCCCGTTGACCGCCTCAAAGGCATGGACCAGCTCCAGCACGCTATAGCCCCGCCCCGTGCCCAGATTAACCGCCACGCAGCCCGGGTGATTCATCGCGTAGTCCATGGCAGCCAGATGCCCCTGGGCCAGGTCCGCCACATGGATATAGTCCCGCACCCCGGTGCCGTCCGGGGTGTCGTAGTCATCCCCGTGCACCTGCAGCCGGTCCAGTTTGCCCAGGGCCACCTGGGTGATAAAGGGCATCAGGTTATTGGGAAGCCCGTTGGGGTCCTCCCCGATCTCCCCGGAGGGGTCCGCGCCGATGGGGTTGAAGTAGCGCAGCAGCACGCAGGAAAACTGCGGGTCTGCCTGGCTTAGATCCCGTAAAATCTGCTCCCCCATCAGCTTGGTCCAGCCGTAGGGGTTGGTGCAGCCCAAGGGGGCCTCCTCATCCACCGGCATGGGGCTGTCGGGGGCGTAGACGGTGGCGGAGGAGGAAAAAATCAGGCGGCTGACCCCGTGTTTGCCCATCACCCGGCAGAGATTAAGGGTGCTCATCAGGTTGTTCTGGTAATATTCCAGCGGCTTTTCCACCGATTCGCCCACCGCCTTAAGCCCGGCAAAATGAATCACGCAGTCAATGGGCGCCTGGGCAAACACCGCGTCCAGCCTGGCCTCATCCCGGACGTCAAACTGGTGAAAGGCAGGGGCCTTTCCCGCCAGTTTTTCCACCCGGTCAAGCGCCTGGGGATGGGCGTTGCGCAAATCATCCACCACGATCACCTCATGCCCCGCGCGCAGCAGGGCCAGGCAGGTGTGGGAGCCGATATAGCCCGCCCCGCCGGTAACCAAAATCCTCATGGCAGAACCGCCCCTTCCGTATTCTCCAGAAAATCATCAAGCTTTGTGTCCGCCCCCACCACGCTTCGTGCCAGGCCGAAATGGTAGCTGGAATTTTTGCTGTCCTTGGGCTCCACCTGATACTGGGCGTAGCGGTGCTGGGATTTATGCTCCCCATAGCCGGCTTGGGCCATCTGAAAGCCCGTGAGCCCGCCAAAGGCCCCAAGGGGGATGTCCCAGTCCATCACCACCGGGTTTTCTTCATAGAGGTGCAGATAAAGCTTCTGCACCTGAAAGGTGCCGAATTCCTCCGCGCTTTGCGGATGTCTCCCCGGGTCCGCCGCGTAGTCAAAGGCCTTGAGCGACGCGTCCGCGCACAGGCGGTGCATGCCGTGGCCATACTCCCCGTTTACATCATGGCTGAGCACCACCCGGGGACCGTACTGGCGAAACAGGGCGGTGACGAAGTTCAGCACCTTGGTTTTGCCAAACTCGCTGTAAGCGGTGTCCAGCTTTGAGGAATAGCTGTCATGGAAGGGGCCGAAAACCGGGTAGTTCCTGACCCCCATCAGCCACAGGGCGTTTAGCAGCTCCGCCTTGCGCAGCCGGTGCCCCGGGGTAAAGGTGCACACCACCAGGTCCTTCCCCAGCTCTCCCGCGTAATAGGGGATGGCGCCGCCAAAAAAGAGGGATTCGTCATCCGGATGGGCCACAAAGACCATCAGGTCGCAGCTGTCGTCCGGCAGCGCCCAGCGCTGGACATAGCGGGGCACTTCCCCCGCCCCCAGCACAAACAACTCCGACATGCCAAACCAGTCCGGCCGCCTGTCCTGGGGGGCCAGTCGCAGCTTGGTGGCGCCCTCAAGGGGGATATACTCATGCATCAGGCCGCTTGGCTCAAAGGTGGTTTCCTGCCATTTGCCGTCTACCATCTGGGAGAGGGTCCAGGCCCGGGGCTCCTCCAGCCAGCAGATATAAAGGCCGTAGGCGGGCTGAGGGCAGGAGACCTCCACGGTTTTGCCGCTGGGCTCCCCCTTCCAGTAGCTGTCCCAGTCCCGGTCCGTCAGGCGGGGCAGGGTAAAGCCCTTGGAGGCCACGGTGATTTTGCAGTCCGCGGTCAAGTCCGGGGCGTCCCCGGCCTCTATGGCGTAGATGGCCTCCTTAAAGGCGGCGGCATCACTTTCCGCCCCTGTCAAAGCAGGCAAAGCCAGGCTGATAATCGCCAGGAGGGCCGCCAGCATTCTGCGCATGGAATCCCCTTTCATGGCAGCGGTTATTCGAAGATGCTGCATACGAAAAGTATAGAGAGGGCCCTTCTGGCTGTCAAGGTCTTGTCACCAGCTCCCGGTTTTAAGCATCCACTTTCTTCCGCTTCGCCGTTATCTCTTTGATATCCACCGCGTACACGGCAGTAAACCGAAGCCCGCTTTCTATGGCCTGGGGAAAATATTCCATCCACTGAGGGGTGAACTTTTCGGCGATCGCCAAAAGGCCGCGCGTTTTTTCCGCCTCTGATGACAGGCTTCTGATAACGCCTGTCACCATGGCGGACTCAAACTCCGTGGTAAAAAGCCTGCTGGTGAGCAGGCCAAAGGTTTCCGGGGTCTTGGCCGCTTCCGCGGCTTCCTGCGCGCTCATCCCCCGGGGCACCTGGCAGTTCCCCACAAAGACGACGTGCACCGGCATGCCGTCCCGGATCAGGCCGATCTTCTTCCCGGCCTTTGCCGAGTGGAAATACAGGGTATCGCCCTCCCGGGCAATGGACAGGGGGATGCCGTACGCCCTGCCCTCGTCTTCCGCCAGGCTTAAAACGCCATACGCAGCCTTGTCAATCACTTCAAGCCCGAACGCCCGGTCCATCTCGCGGTCTTTGCGTCTCATAAAAAGCCTCCTTAGCGGTTGTATTGAAACCGGGTGCCCGCCAGGGACAGCCATACCCCGTCACAGGCCTCCAGGGTGTCCTGGCCCAGGGGATCGCCCCCTGCCGCGGCGATGTTCTGCTCCAGCTGGGAAAGCCTGCTCACCCCGCTGATGACGCTCACCACCCCCGGCCGGCTTAAGCACCACTTCATGGAAAGCTCCACCAGGCTGATGCCGGCCTTTTGGGCGATGTCCGCCAGCCGGTCCACCGCCCGGAAGTTCTCCTGGGACCAGTAGCGCTGGTAATAGATTTCATTGGTAGCAAAGCGGGTGTCCCCAGCGGGCTTTCCCGCCTGATGCTTGCCGGTTAAAATGCCGCCGGCAAAGGGGTTGTAGACCGCCATGCCCAGATTATGGGCCTTCATAAAGGGCATAAGCTCCGTCTCCACCCCCCGGGTGATCAGGTTATAGACGTTCTGGGTGATGACCGGGGGCACATAGCCCCGCTTGTCGCACAGGGCCAGCACGTCCGCGATCTGCCAGGCGGCGTAGTTGCTGATGCCCACATAGCGGACTTTGCCCGCCCGCACCAGGCCGGTCATGGTCTCCAGGGTTTCCTCAAGCCCGGTGTCGTAGTCCGGCGCGTGCAGGTAATACAGGTCAATATAGTCCGTGTCCAGGCGGCGCAGGCTGGCCTCCGCCGCCGAAAGGATGGCCCGGCGGGAGAGGCCCTGGTCGTTGATCTTCTCCCCCATGGGGTGGAAAACCTTGGTGGCCAGCAGAATATCCTCCCGCCGGCCCTTTAATGCCCTGCCCACGATGCGCTCGCTCTCCCCCTGGGTGTACATGTTGGCCGTGTCCCAGAAGTTGATGCCCGCCCCATGGGCGTAGTTAAGAATAGCCAGGCTGTCCTGCTCATTGGTCTGCCCGCCAAACATCATGGTGCCCAGGCTGATCTGTGACACCAGCAGGCTGGTGCCCGGCAGCTTGTTATATTTCATGCCCCAAAGCCCCCCTTCGCTTGTTTGTCCTGTGATTATATCATACGCGTAGAAAGGGCCGGTTGATCCGGCGGCAGACCTTGACAAAACAGGAATTTCGGCTAAACTAATATCATGTTTTAGTTCTGCCAGAGTTCGTGTGAAAGGGTGAACCCTATGTATATCAAGCGCGCCATGGAGGATACCGTCCGCCGGGTTTCCGGCATGTTCCCGGTGCTTTTGGTGACCGGGCCAAGGCAGGTGGGCAAAACCACCCTGCTGAGGCACCTGGCCGGGCCAGAGCGCAGGTATGTCACCCTGGACGACCCGGGGGTGCGCCTGCTGGCCAAAAATGATCCGGCCCTGTTTATGCAGCGCTATCATCCCCCTGTCCTGATTGACGAAATCCAGTACGCTCCGGAGCTTTTGCCCTATCTGAAAATGCATGCGGACGCCCACAGGCGCAAGGGGGATATCTGGATGGCGGGAAGCCAGGCCTTTGAGCTGATGAAAAACATCAGCGAAAGCCTGGCGGGCCGGGTGGGCATCATAGGCCTGCTGGGGCTTTCAGACGCGGAAATCCTGGGCTATCCCAGCCTGCCCTATACCACCCAGCCTGACAGGCTCCTATCCCGCATGGCAGAGGTGCCCCCCCGGGACCTCAACACCATTTACGCCCGGATATTCAAGGGCTCTATGCCGGAAATCCACGCCAACAGCGCCATGGACTGGGAAACCTACTACCGCTCATACACCGACACCTACCTGCAAAGGGATATCCGGGACCTGGCCCAGGTGGCGGACGCCATGCAATTTTATCAGTTTATGACCGCCTGCGCCGCCAACACCGCCCGGCCCGTGGTGTATGAAAGCCTGGCCAAGGCGGTGGGCATCACCGCCCCCACGGCCAAGCGCTGGTTGTCCCTGCTGGTCTCCTCCCACCTGGTCGCCCTGGTGCAGCCCTACAGCAACAACGCGCTTAAGCGCGTGGTCCGGATGCCGCTGATGCACTTTCTGGACACCGGTCTGGCGGCCTACCTTTTGCGTTGGGGCAACCCGGAGGCCCTGGAGAAAGGGGCCATGTCCGGCGCGTTTTTTGAGAGCCATGTCTTTTCCGAGATTTATAAAAGCTACCTAAACGCCGGCAAGGAGCCGCCCCTCTTCTATTACCGGGACAGAGACCAGCGGGAAATCGATCTGCTGATTTTTCAGGACGGCAGCCTGTACCCCATTGAAATCAAAAAGACCGCCTCCCCCGGCCGGGACGCCGCCCGGCATTTCGGCGCCCTGGCCCCGGTGGAAACGCCGGAAAAATTTAACGGGATGGCGGAATTAAAGGTGGACATCGGGGCGGGCAACGTGCTGTGCCTGATTCAGGAGCCCCTGCCCATCGACCGGAAAAACTGGTATGTGCCCGCCTGGCTGGTTTAGCTAAGAGAGAGGAGAGATGAGGATGCCTGTTTCCCCGTTCTGGCCCCTGTTCCTCATCCCGGCGGCGGCAGCCCTTCTCTTTGGGCTGCCCTTCTTCACGCGCCGCGCCGCCCGCAGGCAATTGCAGGCCCAGTGGGGCGAAAAGCCCGGCCAGCGCGCCCTGGACGAGGATGTGCTGGCGGACATCGGCGAATACCACCGCTTAAGGCGGGACAGTCAGCCCTATGCGGGCCTGGTGGATGACAGCACCTGGCGGGATTTGGACATGGACGCGGTTTTAAGCCGGATGAACTTCTGCCAGAGCGTGGCCGGGGCTGAAGTCCTCCACGATCTGCTGCGGGACACCGGCCTTTGCGGGGAGGCGCTGGCGGCCCGTGAGGCGCGCATCAGCTTGTTTCAGGCGGATGAGGAGGCTCGCCTTGACTGCCAGCTGGCGCTTCGCAAGGTGGGCAGGGCTTCCTTTCATGGCGCGGCCCGGCACCTGTTTCACCCGGACTTTAACCTGCCTGCGCACCCCTGGCGCTATTATCTGCTGGCGGCGCTGCCCCTTTTGCTCCTGATAACGGGCCTCTTTTTCCCGCCGCTGCTCCTTGCGCTGATCCCCGCCTTTGGCCTGAATATGTTCATCCACTACCGCACGGACATGCGCTATCACGGCCAGGCAGGGGCCCTTAGGCACTTAGGAAGGGTGCTGGCGGGCGGGAAGGCCCTGTCAAAGCTGAAAATCCCCGCGCTTAAGCCGGAGCTGGACCGGCTTCAGGAGGACATCCGCGCCCTGAACAGCCTGAACCGCTGGCTGCCCTATTTCCAGATGGAACGGACGGCGGACCCCAACTTCGGCTTCATGGTGGACCTTTATAAAATCTTCTTCCTTTTGGACATGGTAAGCCTGTGCAGAATAAGCGGCAAGGTGACCCGGAACATAGAGGCCCTGCGCCGGGTGTACCGCTTTGTGGGGGAGCGGGACGCGGAGATTGCCATCGCCGCCTGGCGCGGCACGGCGGCCTATTGCAAGCCGGTTTTTATTGAGGAAAAAGCCCTGCTGGCCCAGGGGCTGGCCCACCCGCTGCTGGATGATCCGGTGCCCAACGATTTCGCCTGGGAGCGAGGCACCCTTATCACCGGCTCCAACGCCTCGGGCAAGTCCACTTTCATCAAGGCCCTGGCCGTCAACGCCATCCTGGCCCAGACCGTCCTCACCTGCCGGGCTGAAAGCCTTCGCCTCTGCCGGGCCCGGGTGATGACCGCCATGGCGATGAAGGACAGCCTGCTGACGGGGGAGAGCTATTATATCGCGGAGATCAAGGCCCTAAAGCGCATCAACCTGGCGGCGGACACGCCCGGGCTGCCCCTGTTTTGCCTGGTGGACGAGATCCTCAGGGGCACCAACACGGTGGAGCGCATCGCGGCCTCCACCGCCGTGCTCACCAGCTTTATCAGCAAAAACATGCTGGTCATCAACGCCACCCACGATGTGGAGCTGGTGGCGCTGCTGGAGGAGAAGTACGGCAACGCGCATTTTTCAGAGGATATCGCCCGGGAAGGGATGCGCTTCAGCTACCGGATTCAGCCCGGCCCCGCCCGGGGCCGCAACGCCATCAGGCTGCTGGCGCACCTGGGCTTTGACCCGGGGATCGTAAGCCAGGCGGAGAATTTGTCCCGCTATTTCGATGAAAACGGGGAATGGCCCTAAAGCCCCTGTCTTTACAAAGCCCTTTTGGCTGGCTATACTTGCCTTGTTATCAAAAAGGAGGGGCCAGCATGCAGTCAGCGCCTTACAACCCAAGAAAAATCGAGCCCAAGTGGCAAGCCATCTGGGAGGAGCGGGAGGCCTTCAAGGCGGTGCTTGACCCAAGCCGGCCCAAATACTACTGCCTGATTGAGTTCCCCTACCCCTCCGGCGCCGGCCTGCATGTGGGGCACCCCCGCAGCAACACTGCCCTTGACATCATCGCGCGCAAGCGCTGGATGGAAGGCCATAACGTCCTCTACCCCATCGGCTGGGATGCCTTTGGCCTGCCCACGGAGAACTACGCCATCGCCAACCACGTCCACCCCGCCAAGGTGACCGCGGACAACATCAGCCAGTTCCGCCGGCAGCTGAAGCGCCTGGGCTTTTCCTTTGACTATTCCCGGGAGGTGGACACCACCGACCCGAAATACTACAAGTGGACCCAGTGGATCTTCCTGAAGCTCTATGAGCACGGGCTGGCCTATAAGGCGGAGATGCCCATCAACTGGTGCGTCAGCTGCAAGATTGGCCTGGCCAACGAAGAGGTGGTGGGCGGCGTCTGCGAGCGCTGCGGGGGCGAGGTGGTGCGCCGGGTGAAAAGCCAGTGGATGCTGAAGATCACCGACTACGCCCAGAAGCTGCTGGACGGGCTTGACACCGTGGACTTTATCGACCGGGTGAAGGCCCAGCAGCGCAACTGGATTGGCCGAAGCGAGGGCTGCGAGCTGGACTTTGTCATCCCCCATAGCTGTCAGAAGCTGCGGGTGTTCACCACCCGCCCGGACACCCTCTTTGGCGCCACCTACATGGTGCTCTCCCCCGAGCATCCCCTGATTGACCAGGAGGCGGAACGCATCCAGAACCTCAAAGAGGTGCTGGCCTACCGGGAGCGCGCCGCCCACAAGAGCGATTTTGAGCGCACCGAGATGCAAAAGGAAAAAACGGGCGTTCAATTAAAGGGCCTGAATGCCATCAACCCCGCCACAGGCCAGGAGATCCCCCTGTGGGTGAGCGACTATGTCCTCATGTCCTACGGCACCGGCGCCATCATGGCCGTCCCCGGGCATGACGAGCGGGACTGGGCGTTCGCCAGGGCCTTTGGCCTGCCCATCCGCCAGGTGATCTCCGGCGGGGATGTGCAGGAAGCCCCCTATGTGGGCGCTGAGGACAGCGTCTGCGTCAACTCCGGCTTTCTGGACGGCCTCCCCTGGCGCGAAGCCCAGCAGGTGATGATGGACTATCTGGAAAAAGAGGGCCTGGGATGCCGCAAGGTGAACTATAAATTAAGGGACTGGGTGTTCAGCCGCCAGCGCTACTGGGGCGAGCCCATCCCCCTGATCCACTGCCCCGCCTGCGGCGTGGTGCCCCTTCCAGAAAAAGACCTGCCGCTTACGCTTCCCAATGTGGCGCATTATGAGCCCACGGACTCCGGCGAAAGCCCCCTGGCCGCCATCACGGACTGGGTGAATGTGCCCTGCCCCAAATGCCTGGGCCCCGCCAAGAGGGAGACGGACACCATGCCCCAGTGGGCGGGCTCCAGCTGGTATTTCCTCCGGTACTGCGACCCCCATAACGAGGAGGCCTTCGCCTCCCAGGAGGCGCTTGATTACTGGATGCCGGTGGACTGGTACAACGGCGGCATGGAGCACACCACGCTGCATCTGCTCTACAGCCGCTTCTGGCACCTGTTTTTGCATGACATCGGCCAGGTGAAGGCCCCCGAGCCCTATCAGAAGCGCACCAGCCACGGGATGATTCTGGGGGAAAACGGCGAGAAGATGTCCAAATCCCGGGGCAATGTGATCAACCCGGACGTGCTGGTGGACGAGATCGGCGCGGATGCCTTCCGGCTGTATGAGATGTTCATGGGCGCCTTTGACCAGGCCATCCCCTGGAGCATGAGCGGCGCCAGGGGATGCCGGCGCTTTTTAGACCGGGTGTGGCGGCTGCAGGAGATGGCGGACAACAGCCGCCAGGGCCAAAGCCCGGCCCTTCGGGTGATCGTCAACCAGTCTATCAAAAAGGTGGGCGAAGACTATGAGCGGATGAAGTACAACACCGCCATCGCCCAGATGATGGCCCTGGTGAACGCCTTTTACGAGCAGAGCGCCATCACCGCGGGGGATTTTAAGGCCCTGCTCCTCCTGCTCTCCCCCGTCGCCCCCCATATCTGCGAGGAGATCTGGGAGGCCCAGGGCTATGGCGGCTATATCCACCGCCAGCCCTGGCCCGGCTATGACGAAAACTTCCTCCAGGCGGACCTGGTGGAAATCGCCGTGCAGATCAACGGCAAGGTGCGGGAGCGCCTGATGGTGCCCTCAGACCTTGACA
>ERZ764778.1609-NODE-1609-length-22463-cov-9.549848_pt1 | contig 22463 bp, 26 predicted proteins | sample MGYA00374951_ERZ764778 | MGnify/ENA primary metagenome ERZ764778 (study PRJEB28918, sample SAMN05720193) | bioreactor metagenome | isolation source: Anaerobic biogas reactor | place: USA:Washington, USA | collected 2015-08-08 ...
CTGGTTTGTAAGCATGGGCTGGATAATACCTTCAGGTAGTAATTGTGTCAAGCGATTTGTTGCAGATTGTATAAGCAGTAGAAATGAATTAACTGCTCGCACGGTTGAGTCTGTTGTTGGCGAACAAGGCAACTAACAACGGAAGAACAATCGCGACCACGATCGTTCCAACCAGGTAATAAACGTCAGAAATCTGCAGCATAAGCAGAATGTTGAGGAAGATCAAAGCCAGCAGGATCACCACCTGGTAGGCAATAGTGGTTACATCCAGGAGTGATTTCCAGTCCTGGTTGCTTGAATCCTGAAGATGGTTTTGTGAAGGTTTAGCGACAAAGGGAAAACTGTTCTCCTTCATCGCAACCGAATATGCCAGCCAGGTGAAAATCGCCCAGTTGATGAAAACCACAGCAACAATGATGAAGCTGGTCTTTGTTTGGCTATCCATGGTTGGGTGAAGGAGAGCTTGAATAGCGAGGGTCAGCCCCACGGACAGATTGATAAAGAAAAGATACTTCTTGTTCACGGCTCTTCTTACTTCCCTGTATGTTGAATTCTGAAGTATTGTACATTATAAAAAGATAAGGCAGCAATAGTGCCGCCTTATCCATGAATAGCATGTTAATACTAACTCATTGTCAACGCCATGACCGCTTTTTGGGCGTGCAGGCGGTTTTCGGCTTCGTCATAGACCACCGAATTGGGACCGTCGATAACTTCATCGGTGACTTCGATATTCCGGTCGGCGGGCAGGGGATGCATGTAGATTGCATCTGACTTTGCCAGCTCCAACCGGCGTTGGTCCATGATCCAATCGGTGTAGGAATCTTGTAGTGCTTTGCCTTTTACCGGGTCATCGGTGGTCATCAAGGGACCCCAGCTCTTGGCGTAGATCACATCGGCGTCCTTCATTCCCTCGTCCATATCATGGACGATTTCAAAAGATGTGCCCCATTTTTTGGCTTCGTCAGCAGCCTGCTGTTCGATTTCGGGCATGAGCGGGAATTCTTTGGGATATGCCAGGGTCACATCCATGCCAAAGCGGGGCATCTGAATGACCAGCGATTGCGGCACGGAAATAGGTTTGAGGTAAGAGGCGGCATAAGCCCATGAGACAACAATCTTTTTCTTTTTCAGGTCGCGACCCTTCTTTTCCATGATGGTCATGAGGTCAGCCAGGCACTGGAACGGGTGGTAAACATCGCACTGCATATTGAGGACTGGCACACGGCAATTACGGGCAACTTCGTTGAGGTAGTCGTTGCCGATTTTCCAGTCGCAGTGGCGAATGGCGATACCGTCAAAATAGCGACCGTAGATCTCACCAATTTCCTTGGCGGTGTCGCCATGGGAGATTTGAGTAGTTTTGCTCTCGATGAAAGCGCCATGACCGCCAAGCTGGGCGATGCCAGCTTCGAAGGAGCCGCGGGTGCGCGTGCTGCTGAAGAAAAAGAGCATAGCCAGCACTTTATCGCGCAGGTAGGCGTGCGGCTCATTGAGGGCGCGCTTGCGTTTGAGGTCCCAGGCTACTTCCAGGACGGTTTCAACTTCTTCTTTTGAAAAATCCAGATCGCCGATCAGGTCTCGGCCATGTAGAAAAGTTTGCATTTGTCTCTCCTTTTGATGACTTTTCTTGATTATACCCAGCAATGGAAGGTTTGACTACAAAAATATTGGTTAGTCATTGTCTGGTTTGAATCAATGAATTGTTGAAAAAAAAAGCTGTCGAACTCGACAGCTTTCTTGTCATGGATCAGAGATATCTATGGAATCAGGCTCGGCAAGAGGGCGTAAAACTCGGTGGCTTTAACCATGTCATTCAAATCTACACTATCGTTGACTGTATGAGCGGTCACTTCGTCGCCAGGTCCGAAACCGATCGAGGGGATGTTGGCTTTTCCGGCCCAATAAATGCCATTGGTGCTGAATGACCATTTACTGGCTGGTTTTGGCTCCAGTCCAATTAATTCCCGCGCCTGCAAGCCAGCCTGTACCAAATCGTGTTTCTCGTCCAGTGCCCAGGCTGGGAAATATTTATCAACCGGGAAGACGAAACCCGTGTACGAAGGCTCTTCATAGAACAGGGCTTCTACTTTAACGCGTTGTTTGCTCTCCTCAGGGATCAGGGCTTCCACCTGAGCAATCGCATCTTCCTTGGTCTCACCGAAGGTCATACGCCGGTCGATATAGATAACAGCTTCATCCGGCACAGCGTTGATGCTGGGAGTTTTAACAGTCATATCCGAGACAGTGATCTTGCCATGCCCAAGGAAGGGGTCGTCCCCCAGGCTGGGTTCCAAATCACGGATACCTGCGATCACAGGAATGAGCAAATAGATGGCATTGATGCCAACATGATTGCTAGCGGCATGTGCCGAAACACCCTTGGCAGTCACTTTAAGCTCGATCCGACCCTTGTGTCCACGATAGACCTGCATCTTGGTTGGTTCGCCGATGACCACAAAGTCAGGTCGGATGCCCGGGTCAACTTCAACGAAGGTATTGGGTGCGATGCCATCACACCATTCTTCCATATTGCCAAAATACCAGGCAGTCCAACCATCCAGTAAGCCCAGATCACGGGCAAAGGACATGCCATAAACCATTCCAGGAGTGGAGCCCTTTTCATCACAGGCACCCCGCGCAAAGAGAACGCCATCTTCTACTTTGCCAACGAAAGGATCCCACTGCCATTCTTCCGGGTCGCCCACACCCACAGTGTCGATGTGAGAGTCAAAGACGATGGTGCGGGGACCGCTGCCGATACGCCCCATAATGTTGCCCATTTTATCGAAACGGACTTCGTCGAAGCCCAGCTTGCGCATCTCTTCGGCTATGCGCTCGCCAACCGGACCGATCTGGGATTCTACACTGGGAATCGCGCAAATGTCACGCATGAATTGGACAATATTGGTTCTGTTTTCTTCTGTTTTTTGGTGAAGTTTTGTAAGGATTTCTTGTGAGGTCATTCTTTCTCCTTTTTTTTAGACCTGGTCTGTATCCCGCCAGGAAGGCATTATAATAATTTCAGAATAATCACCTGTATTTATCAAGTAAGAAAGCGAGTTAGTATGGATATCTTATCATCAAAGACAGGTACCGGCAATTTATTTCGAAAGCCGGAAATGAACTGGGGTGTTCTCGGTACTGCCCGAATCTCTGAACAAGTGATCCCGGCTATTAAGGCAACCAGGCACAACCATGTGATCGCGGTTTCCAGTCGCGACCTGACCCGCGCCCGTCAGTTCGCTGACAAACTGCAAGTACCGGTGGCTTATGGGAGTTATGACGAGCTTATCGCTGATCCAACGATCCAGGCTGTCTATGTCCCGTTGACCAATAATGAGCATAAACCCTGGACGATTAAAGCGCTTCAGGCTGGCAAACATGTCCTGGTTGAAAAACCCATTGCACTCAATTCTGATGAAGCCCAGGAGATTGTAGGAGTCTCGGTAGAAAAAAGCCTGGTATTAATGGAAGGTTTCAGCTATCGCTACCATCCGCGCATTCAAAAGGCATTGGAGACGATCAAAAAAGGTGAGCTGGGAAAAGTGCGCTTTATCCATTCCAGTTTTAGCTTCCCGCTAGACAATCCGGATGACTTTCGGCTTGTGCCTGCACTGGGTGGGGGGGCACTTTATGACCTGGGTTGTTATTGTGTCGATTTCCAGCGCATGGTAGTTGGTCGCGAGCCGGAAGCGGTGCAAGCTAGGTATCATGCGGGTGGTTCCGGTGTTGACCTGCAAATGCAAGTATTACTCGATTTCGGGAATCAGATTTACGGCAGCTTTGAAGTGGCTCTCAACGCCGCTTATCAGAACTCAGCCAGGATCATTGGTACAGATGGCGTGATGAGCCTGGATTGGCCATTTACAGGGAAGGACAAGAATGTTTCGATGGTAATCGAGCGTGGTGAAGAAGTTCAGAAAGTCAGTTATCGCCCGGATGATACTTTGAGGAACATGATCGAGCATTTCTACGAAGTAGTGATCCGGAGAGAAATCGCATTATTCCCGTTGGCAGAATCGGTTAAAAATATGGCTGTGATTGACGCGATATTCCAGTCGGCCGTTGATAATGGAAAATTGGTTGACCTTAACAATTAGGAAAAGAGAGAAATTTAAATGGATGAGACAAAGGTACCTGAAAATAGTGGAAATTCCCCAATACATCTGAAAGTAGGGCAATGGTTATTACCCTTTATATTAATTATCGCAATTATTATCCTGCTTTACTTCATTCGGACTAATCCTGTAAACGAACCTTCGATCAATATTCCTTATGAATCTGATCTAGAAACTGTGGTCGGATTTGCAATTTTGATTTGTGAAGCGGCTGCAACATTGATCGTAGGGATATCTGCTATTCAAGTTACTTACAATTTCCTTCGGGGATTGGTGGATAAGAGTTATTCGAGAAAATTGCGATCCTCCGAACGGTTAAGACTTCGTTTGGGACATCGTCTTAGCCTGGCTCTGGAATTTGCAGTAGCTTCAGATATTTTGCGCCTTGCTATTTCGCCTTCATCATCGGATCTAATGTTTCTAATCATTATCATTCTATTACGTTTCTTAATGAACTTTTTCCTGGAGGATGAATTCGCCACCATCAAGGCTACTGGTAAGTATCCAGATCTTGAATCTTGTGATTCCGATGACGGATTATGAGGGAAAAAACGAGCAGAAATAAAACGGATTACTGGTTTTGCTTTTGGCAAATAAATAAGTAGTAAAATAATCATAAAATTTTTACTTATACTAGTTGTTATTTTCCCGCTTTTGCTGGCATATTATGTGATTCTGGCTGTTTTACGTCAGAGGAGAGACTAGATAGGATACAAGTGGATAAATGGAAAATCGTGAAGCACTTAACCGAATACTGAATGAGGTAGATCTTGCAACACAGGCATACGAAAAAGCGTATTCAGAAGCTCAACAAACCAGTTCCTCGGCTCAAAAAGAACTTAAAGCTAGAATTGAACAAGCAGAAGTAAAAGCCAAATCCGAAGCAGAACAGATATGGAATACTGCTCAGGAAAAGATAAACCAAGAAATTACCACAATGAATGAACAAAGTGAAATCGAGGGTGTCCTCATTAATGCTAATAAAAAAACAGACGAGGTTGCAAAAAAGTTGCTTCTGGCATTGATAGAAGGGTAATTAATATTGATGGCAGGCGCAAGTTCTTACGGAGTTGCAAATGTTAAAGTCAGAGTATCAAAAGCCCAATTGCTGACTTCTGCTACTTATGCCAAACTTATATCATGTCATGATACAAGATCAATTGTTCTGCAACTACAAGAAAGTATTTATTCAAAATACCTGGTTGGAATTGATCCTCAAACAGTAACTCCAAGAAAACTGATATGGAAAATTCGTCAACGTGTTCCGGAAAAATTTGAAATAATTCGTGATAATCTACCACAAAGAAGCCAGTATTTTATTGACCTAATTTTTAGTTGGTATGAGCTTATTAATTTAAAGACCGTTTTGCGTGGAATTAATTTTTCGGGTGATTGGAATACTATTAAGCATTTGCTTGTTCCAATGGGAAAATTTAAGACTTTACCCTTTGAACTAATGGTCGCGAGCGGATCGATCGATAATGCAATTTTGATGATAAAAGACAGCAAATACTATACTACCCTCATGACTGCCAGACATCGTTTTTTGCTGGAAGAGACTCTTTTTCCAATTGAGGTGCTCTTAGATTTGGAGTATTGGCAGAAGGTTTGGGATGAAATTGAGAATTTGCCCGATATTGACCAGAAAGCCGTGCGACCTATCATTACGAGAATTATTGAGCGCAATGATCTGATTTGGGCAGCTCGTTACAGATTTTTCTATCATTTAACTGAATCTGAAATTATTAATTACACTTTAGGAATTGGAACTAAAGTTAATGACAGTATCATTCGGCAGGTCGCACAAGGAAAACGCTTAGCGGAAGTTATCGGCGAAATTTACCCTAATTTGACTGGAAAAGTTTCTTCAGCTCAAGGTGAGGGTCAACAATTGAGCCTTTGGGAAATTGAACTTACTCGTGAAATAGCCCGGGTTTGCAGCTCAACTTTTTCCGCCCAACCTTTCTCCTTAGCACCAGCTTTAGCTTATATTTTGATACTTGAATATGAAATTCAAGATCTGGTCTTACTGATAGAAGCAAAAGCATCAGGCGTAACTTCCGAAAACTATCAACCGTATCTGATAAATCAAGGTTATAACTGAAAGCGAGATCACGAAACATGCCACTTTTTAAACCTGAAAAAATGGTTCGGGTAGAAATAGATTTTCCCCGGCGTTACATATACGAAGTTACCAAGATAATCGCACAAATCGGTTACTTTCAACCTGAAGATATATCCACCATTGACAACCGCAAGGATCCATCAGAGGATGGTGACTTGTTCGAAACAGGATCTAAATTGTCAGGCTTGAAAGCAGATTTGACAACAACGATGACCAAACTGGATATACCAATCTCTGACGATGTTCCTGGAGATCTTGAGATGATCGAGAACCCAGACAAGGTTAACAACAGGCTTGAGATAATCAAAGATGAGGTACATAGACTTTCTCTCGAAACTGAAGAAATTCGAAAAAGAATTGAGGAGAAACAAGGCGCTCTCACACTGTTACAACCATTCAAGGACTTGGAATATGATCTAAGCGCTTTACGCAATAGAAGATACCTTTACTCAATTCTAGGCATTATGCCAACTAATCGAATCGATCGGTTTAGGGAAAGCCTTTCCCAGATTCCTTATGTCTTACTGGAAGAACAGCAATCAAACAAAAAGACTCAGGTTCTATTGCTCGGTCCACGTAATCAACGCGATTTTATGATCCTCACCGCAAGAAGTGCCTACGTAGAAGCTTTGGATATTCCTGATGATGCAAAAGGCTCATTGCCAGAGATAATTAAATCAAACGAGCTGGAATTAGAGCAATTAAATGAAAATTTAGCTCTACTCGAACAGCAGAAAATCGCTCTGCAAACAAAAAATGCCAGTCGCTTGAAAAAATGGTATTCTCAGGTTCAATATAGTAGCAAGCTATACGATATTATTTCCTATTACGGGCATCTTCGACACAGTTTCTTAGTGGCAGGTTGGGTTCCAGCTAAGAAGCAAGATGAATTTCTTGATTTACTTTCTAACATCAGTCCAGATGTTTTGGAGACTGTAAAATCGGAGAATGAACTGGACGTAAACACCACCCCTCCAGTAGCTCTGGAATTTCCCAAGCAGCTGCGCGGGTTTCACAAACTTGTGACAATTTATTCAACTCCCTGGTATAAAGAAATCGATCCAACTCTTCTTGTAACATTTACCTTTCCTCTTTTATTTGGTGCCATGTTTGGTGATCTTGGGCAGGGCGCTGTTTTAGCCGTTGCGGGGTTGCTTCTTAGCAGTCGCAAAGTCAAAAAACTTATAGGTTTGGCAAATTTTGGTTGGGTCCTTACTGCCTGTGGTGTGGCGTCGATGATCTTTGGTGTCCTCTATGGAAGTGTGTTTGGTTTCGAAGAGGTGTTTGATCCTATATGGATTTCCCCCTTACACGACATAATGAGATTGCTAATTACAACTCTGGCAGCAGGAGCCATTCTTCTGACATTAGCTGACATCCTTGCCATCGTAAATTTGGTAATCCGCAAGGATTGGGTTGGAATGATTTTCAGTGGAAAAGGTATTGCTGGATTATTGTTGTATTGGGCTTTGATTGGCTTTATCTTATCTATGGTTCTGCCTGCATTTCCAATTCCAAAACTTGTCCTGATAATATTAATCATTGTTTGTGTATTGATGATGATGTCTGCGGAGTTTTTGGACCACCTTTTTCATGATAAAAGACCTCTATTTAAAGGTGGTTTTCTTCTCTATTTTATTACAGCATTTTTCGAATTGTTTGAAATCTTTATCAGTTATCTTTCCAATTCCCTTTCTTATGTGCGTGTTGGTGCATTTGCTGTGGCTCATGCCGGATTAAGCCAGGTGGTGATGATCCTGGCCGAGATGGTCAGTCCTGTCCATGGTGCAGGTTATTGGGTAGTCATTGTTTTGGGAAATCTATTCATTATCGGTTTTGAAGGAATGATAGTAAGTATTCAAACACTCAGACTTGAATACTATGAATTTTTCAGTAAATTTTTCCGCGGTGGAGGTATTCGTTACCAACCGCTGCATATTTCAGATAAATAACCAAGGAGCAAAAAATGACAAAACTTCTCTATTTTTCGTTGTTACTCATAGGATTGATTCCGTTGATTCCTGCTGTAATTTTCTTTCATCGTAAACGTCGTGCAGACTTAATAGGAGCAAGTAAGAAATTGTTTTTGGGTCTTAGTGGCGCTAACGTTTTAATCGGATTTATTGCGGTATCACTTGGCGTGATATGGTTGATGACACCTCAAAAAGTTGAGGCTGCTCAGTCGATACAGGTCGCAACTGGTGCAGATTCCTACGCTTCCATTGGCGCCGCGCTCTCAACCGGTTTAGCGGCAATTGCTGCGGGTTTTGCTGTGTCTAACACTGGCTCAGCAGCTATCGGCGCAATCTCAGAGAAACCGGAACTGTTTGGACAATCGCTGATTTTTGTGGGTTTGGCTGAAGGAATTGCTATTTACGGAATGTTGATTTCCTTTCTAATATTGAATAGATAAACAATGAAAGTCCGAATAATTGGTAATAGTCTAGCTGTCCAGGGATTCCAACTGGCTGGGATTCTTGGTTGGATTGCTGAAAGTACTCAGCAAGTACAGGCGGCCTTGGAAGAAGCAAAAAACTATCCCGATCTTGGAATTGTTTTAGTTACAAGTGATGCGGTTAAGCTAGCTAAAGTACAGTTTTCAGAACTGATCTTACATAGCGAAAAGCCTTTATTTGTGGAAATTCCAGGTCGAAATCCAGATCCAGCAGATTTAAGTTCTCTTAGGGAAATTGTCAACGATGCGGTCGGAGTAAAGAGCTAGATAGGGAAGCAATATGAATCAAAATAACAATTTAAGCCTTTCGAGACAGGTAGACACCTTGAGCGCATACATCCAGAATGTCAGTTCAAACGATGTTTCAATACTTCAGAGACAATCAAAAGAAGAAATTGAGAAAGAACTGGAACAGGGTTACGATCAAATCCAGCACATCCAAAAGAAAATTGTGGATGAAATGAAAATAAAAGCCGAGCAGGCAATAATTGAGGCAAGAGCAGAGTTTCAACGTAAGCAAAAACTTGATTGGTTACAAAAACGTGAGGAACTGCTTGATCAAGTCTTCCAGCGCGTGGAGCAAGAATTTCAAAACTTTGTTCTTACAAAAGAATATTTAAGCGCGTTACCGAAGATTGTAACAGAAGCAATAGAAAAGATTCAAATCGATCAAGTTATCTTGAGGTTTGATAAGCATAGTGATCAATTGATTGATGATCGGCAATTAGTGGATATTGCGGAAACAACAGGGATAAGTTTACGACGAGGCGAAATTTTAACTAAACATCATGGTGTTATTGCTGAAAGTGTCGATGGTCGTCTAAGTTTTGAAAATACCCTCGAAGCTAGATTAGAACGTAAAAAACCTCCTTTGCGAGCTCTTGCTTCTGAATGGCTATTTGAGGTGAATAATGGATAAACCCATAGCGATTGTTACCTCAATCAATGGTCCCGTCCTGCATGCCAGGGGAGAAAAAACCATCCTCATGGAGGAGTTGGTTGGTATTGGTGAAGACCGTCTTGTTGGTGAAGTAATCGGAATCAACCAAAACGAATTAACTCTACAGGTTTTTGAAGAAACATCAGGCATGAAGCCAGGGGCACCAGTCTATGGTACAGGAGCTCCTCTTTCAGTTGAATTAGGTCCGGGTTTGTTATCCGGAATTTTTGATGGTATACAACGTCCTCTACCTGCAGCCGAAGCAATATATGGATCATTCATCGGACCCGGTATGGTAATTCCACCATTAAACAGGGAAAAGAAATGGCATTTTACGCCCGGCACTCAATCGGGCAATTTTGTTGGGTCAGGTTTCGATTTGGGCTCAGTGCCAGAGACAGATTTAATCGTTCACCGTGTGTTAGTACCGATAGGGATAAAAGGAGAGTTAACGTGGTTGGCTAATGAAGGCGACTACACAATTCTGGAGCCAATTGCCAGAATTAAAACGGACACTGCAGAGGTTGAAGTTACAATGTTGCAACGCTGGCCGGTGAGACAAGCCCGTCCCTTGGTTGAACAACTACAGAAGAATGAACCTCTTGTAACAGGACAACGAGTTCTTGATAGTTTCTTTCCAATGGTCAAGGGAGGTACAGCTGCTATACCGGGTGGGTTTGGCACAGGGAAAACAGTTACCCAACACCAAATTGCGAAATGGTCTGATGCTGATATTGTTGTATATATCGGTTGTGGGGAACGTGGTAATGAAATTACTCAAGTTTTACAAGAATTTCCTAATCTAATCGATCCTCGAAACGGACACCCTTTGATTGAACGAACTGTAATCATTGCAAATACTTCAAATATGCAAGTAGCAGCTCGTGATGCAAGCATCTATACTGGGATCACGATAGCAGAATACTACCGCGATATGGGCTATGATGTGGCATTAATGGCAGATTCAACTTCCCGTTGGGCTGAAGCTATGAGAGAAATATCCGGACGTTTACAAGAAATGCCGGCACAGGAAGGCTTCCCAGCCTATCTCAGTTCCCGGTTGGCTGAATTCTATGAGCGTGCCGGAAGAGTAAAAACATTGAGTGGTCGTGAAGGTTCGGTAAGCATCATTGGTGCAGTCTCTCCACCTGGAGGTGATTTCTCTGAACCTGTGACACAACTTACCCGACAATATACAAGAATCTTTTGGGCATTAGATAAAACATTAGCGTCTGCCCGTCACTTTCCATCGATTAACTGGCTTAGCTCTCATAGTGAATATATCTCATCCGTCTCTAATTGGTGGCAGAACGAAACAGGGTTCGATTGGCGCGGTCTGCGTGCCCGGGCGATGAAGATTCTGACGGAGCAGGATCATCTTAATCAAATCGTCCGTCTGGTTGGTCCAGATGCCTTACCTGATGAACAACGTCTTATACTCTTGACTGCTGATTTGTTGACAACTGGTTTTCTACAACAAAATGCCTTGGATGAAATCGATACATATTCCTCACCCCAAAAACAAATCAGGATGCTGGCAATTATCTTACATTTCCACGAACAAGCAGAAAAAATCATTAAACGTGGGGCTATCATTGAGGGATTTTACAATCTTCCTGTCATACACAGCCTTTTGACAATGAAAAATGAAATAAGTAATGATCAACTTGGGAAGTTTGACATCCTTTTTACAGAGCTGGATGAACAGTTGGCTTTATTAGAGGAGAAGTATCTATGAGTTCATTGAATACTGGGGGTATTGAGGTCAAGGGTATCACTAGCCTTGAAGGTCCCCTGCTGGTCATTGAAGGTGTCGGACAAGTTATGTATGACGAAATTGTTGAGATAACCGGGCAGGACGGCGTAAAACGTCTTGGTAATGTCTTGGAAGCTGATGAAAAATTCGCGGTTGTGGAAGTTTTTTCGGGTACTGGAGGACTATCTGCAGAAGGCACTACCGTGCGTTTCACGGGGCAACCATTACGAGTCCCAGTTTCCAGGGAGATGCTTGGTCGGGTTTTCAATAGTTTTGCTGAACCCATCGACAATTATCCTTTGCCAATAGCCCAAAAATTTATGGATATCAATGGTCAGATAATCAATCCCGCTTCTCGGGTGTATCCAGAGGATTACTTGCAAACAGGCGTTTCGGTCCTTGATGTGATGAACACACTGATTATGGGGCAGAAACTACCAGTTTTTTCAGGCGCAGGGCTGCCTCACGATCAATTGGCTGCTCAGATAGTCAGACAAGCTCAAATTGGTCAGATTGCTGGATCAAAACAAGCAAGTCAGTCGGAATTCAGTATTGTTTTTGCAGCTATGGGTGTGAAACATGATGTAGCCGAATTTTTTCGAGAAGAATTTCTACGCAGCGGAGCGTTGAATCGAGTTGCTATGTTTCTCAATCTGGCTGATGATCCGACCATTGAAAGATTAATAACACCTCGAACAGCCTTGACTCTTGCTGAATATCTTGCATTTGAATGCAATCACCATGTGCTTGTTGTGATGCTTGATATGACCAACTATGCTGAAGCGTTACGACAAATATCCAATAAGCGCGGGGAAGTGCCTGCACGAAAAGGCTATCCCGGATATATGTATAGCAATATGGCATCTTTATACGAAAGAACTGGACGGATTAAGACGAGTAAAGGTTCAATAACGCAGATACCTATCTTGACGATGCCCAACGATGATATCACTCACCCTATCCCAGATATTTCTGGTTACATTACGGAAGGTCAGATCGTACTGTCCAGAAGTCTTTTCCAGCAGGATATCTATCCTCCAATCAGTGTGATGCCTTCATTGAGTCGATTGATGAAAGATGGTATTGGCGAAGGGAAAAGCCGAGCTGATCATCCACATTTGTCTTCACAACTTTATGCAGCATATGCCCGTGTTCAGGACGTGCGTTCGCTGGCTTCAGTAATAGGGGAAGATGAATTGCCAGAATTGGACAGACAATATTTGAAATTTGGGAAATCTTTTGAAAACGAGTTTTTAAAACAACGATCAAATGAAAACCGCGATATGGAAACCAGCCTGGATATGGCATGGGATTTACTTTCAATTCTTCCGCGTACGGAGCTGATTCGACTCTCAGAGGCAGAATTGGATATGTGGTATAAGGCATAAAATGACTCTGCTCAAACTTGCGCCAACCCGATCGAATCTTATTCGCCTAAAAACCTCTCTTCAATTTGCAAAAGAAGGTTATAGCATTCTTGATAAAAAACGGGAAGCATTAACTATAGAGTTGATGGGTTTAGTGGAAAAGGCAGAGCAACAACAAATACATATCCAAAGCCTGATGCAAACTGCATATCAAACTATCGAGATTGCTCGTTTGACGATGGGAGAAGAACAAGTTTTATGGGCTGCTTTGTCGGTGCCAGAAAGTGTTGAAGTTGATATAGTTTACTATGGCATGATGGGGGTTCCGTTACCAAGAGTTAAAGAAGTAAGATCTACTCAAGAATTGACTTATGGTATGGGCGCAACTACTGTTGCTTTAGATGCAGCAGCCAGATCATTTCGGCAGATTGCTGAGGAAATACCAGCAACCACTTCAAATCAAATTAGCATCCGTCGCTTGGCAAGTGAATTAAAGAAGACTCAACGAAGAGTAAACGCGCTATCAAAAATTTTTATCCCAGATTATGAAGAAACTATCCATTATATTGAAGAAACCCTTGAGGAACAGGACCGAGAAGAAATATTTCGATTACAATGGCTGCAAAAATCCAAAGAACAATTAGCCTAAAGACAAAAAAAACTCTCTCGTACTGAGAGAGTTTTTTTAGTTCTTCAGATCTTTCTACGGTGCGGTCGGGGTGACCGTCCGGGTTGGGGTGGCGGTTGGAATGGGTGTGGCAATGTTTGCCGGAACTTTGAGTAAGTCGCCAATCATCAGGCTGGTGGTTTCTGTTAACGCCGGGGTAATACCATTGGCGGTGCGGTAACGGTTAGTTTCTGCAATGATCTGGGCAACTGTGGAACGATAGAAAACCGCTACAGAAGCCAGGGTGGCACCAGGTTCGACATAGTAGTCGATGATGGTACCCACAGCCAGATCCGTTGGGACCAGCGTGGAGGTAGGCATTTGCTGCCAGGGAGCCGGGATCTTGATGATGTCGCCTTCGCGGATGATACATTGATCACCCAGACCAAGCCCGTTGACGTAGAGCAGCAAGTCCAGGTCAACATTAAACTTCTCAGCAATATTGGCACAGACAAAATCATCTGCTTGGACGATGTAATCAAAAGGTCCGTCAAGCGTGGCGGTGGGTGTAATGGTCGGTGTCTCGGTTGGAGTTGAGGTGATGGTCGCCGTACTGGTCGGGGTTACTGGGGTTGGGGTCAGGGTCATAGTGGGTGTGGGAGTTTTGGTACTGAACAATCCCGGTCCCTCACCGATCACACCAGTTGCCCATAATGCCAATACTGCCAGACCGGCAATAATCAGTAAGGCTGCCAAAATCAACAGAACAGACCTATTGTTACGTCGTTTTTTTCTATAGGAAGATAACAGACTCCCGGAGCGTTTCTTTGCCATAATAAATTCCTCTCAATCCATTTCAATAGAAAGGTGAGTTAACAGATAAGAATCTGTCAACAATTGTTTTGTCAAGTATACCATTTTTGCAAAATCGTAAAACAAAGCTTACCTTGTCATTGTAACAAACATCCACTTATTACCTGACGGAAGAGTGGGTATAATAGGCACATGCAAAAACGCAGTACATCTCTGCTACTTATCAGTTTTCTGCTGATCCTCAGCGTTTTCCTTTCGGCTTGTGAACCAGTCCAGGAACCCCCAGCCACAGAGCCAGCGCCCACAACTGATTTACCAACCGTGGTAGTTTCAACAACTGCTCCAGAAGTATTCCCAACTGCTACAGAGATACCTTCTCCGATCAGTGTTAATGGGGAGAGCATTCCTTTGACCTATTATCAAAATGAGATTTTGCGGTACCGTGACAGTCTGACAGACCAATCTGTGCAGCCAACAGACGCAGATATTAACCAAAGCGTACTCGACTACCTGGTCGACCAGCAATTACTCTCGCAGGCAGCCCGGCAAAACGGCTTCCAGGTGACTGACCAGCAACTGCAAGAGCGGATCGATCAACTGGTAAGCGAGCTTGGATCCGGTGGGGCATTGACGGAGTGGATGCAGACCAATCATTACGACGATACCGAATTCCGCCTGGCACTGCTGCTATCCATGGAAGCCGCCTGGCAGCGCGACCAGATCGCCCAGTCCGTGCCAGAGGCTGTGGAACAAGTACGCGCTCAACAGATCTTCGCCAACACCCAGGCAGGCGCAGACCGTGCCTTCAACAGTCTAAATGCTGGTGCAAATTTTGACACCCTGGCTTGGGACTACAGCCCTGAATCAGGCGGTGAGTTGGGTTGGTTCCCAAGAGGTTACCTGCTTTATCCGGAAGTTGAGGAGGCTGCTTTTTCCCTGGAACCAGGAAGTTATTCGGGAATTATCCAGTCGGAAATTGGTTATCATATTCTGCTCGTGCTTGAACACGAAACCGAGCACCCCCTTACAACTGATGCCAGAATTTCCCTCCAAAACAAAGCCCTGGTAGATTGGCTTGCCCAGGCTCGTTCAACAGCCCAGACTGTGATCAATTTGCCATGAGCCAGAATCGCCGCACCTCCAACCAACAACCTTACTCCACTCGCCCAATGGCAGTTCGCCGGACGGAGCCAGAACCAAAAAAATCGGGGTGCAGCGGTATTGGTGCGGTAATATTTCTTTTTGCTGTTATTGCAGTTGTGGTTCTGATGTTGATCGGAATCATCCCATCTCCATTTGAAGCGCAGATCACGCCGCCATACGAACCTACGGCAGAGGAGGCAACGGTCAATTTCTTTGTTACCCCCGTTGGAATTGAAACACAATCTGCAACTGCAACACAGCAGGTGGTCTTAATCCCCAGCGATACCCCAGCACCTACCATTACCGCGCCTCCTACAGCTACATCCACCCCGTGGTCTGCTGCCTTTGTAATCCGGGGCACACCCGAAGCTTTCCCCCACACGCTGCTTTACGATCGTTACGCCTGCGAAGAATATTTGTTTATCGGTGGAGAAGTGTGGGATTTACGCGAATCGCCATTGAAGGGATTAATTGTAAAATTGACCGGCAGCTATGGTGGAGGGATTGTGGACCTTTCCAGCGAATCTGGTGAGGTGGAAATTTATGGACAGAGCGGTTATGGTTTTGTGATCGATAACCAACAGATCAAAACAGACACGCTTTATATCCAACTCTTTGATGAATTTGGTAATCCCCTCTCGGCAAAAGTAAGGCTCAGTATCAGCGGTGAATGTGACGGCAACCTGCTGCTCGTGAATTACAAACAAGTCCAGGAAATTTCAGAATAACGCTATCTTCCAATTTCAGAGGAATAGAGGTTTGTCTTAGGCTTTTCTCGCCTTTATCTCAATCTCTTCGTTCCCTATAAGTTTCCCCTGCAAAGGTGCTGAGTTTACCGGTAAAATCCGGCTGTTGGCGAAAAAGGCAAAGTCAAAGGCGGTCATTTCACCAGCTTTTTTGCCGGGGATAGGCATCAGGCGGGCTGTGAGGGCTTTGTTGAGGCGCAAGGACAGGGCAGCCAGATCCAGCAGGATGGGAGTCAACTCTTCTGCTGTAGTCTCGCCCGGGAGCGGGATCACATCCAGACCAGCGCCACAGACGGAGGAGAATAAAAGCAAATCCCTCAGGCTCAGATTACCATCAGTTGCGCTGTTCGCCAGACCGCTGTCTTCCAAGACAGGCAGCATCAATCCGTTAAAACCGGTGCGCTTGAACTGAGCCTGGTCGAGCGTGCTGGTCAGAAAGGCAGATGCAAGTAAACTTCCTGGCTTGCCAAAGGCTTGCAAACCCAGGCTCTCCAAGGCTCTTCCAATCGATATTGCATCTTCCGGGAAGGGTGCCAGGGTGAAATCGAGCCCTCTGAACTCGTAGTTGTACATTTGACTGAGACGATTACCTATTTCTTCCAATTGTTGGGCACGTTTCTCGATCTCTGTCACCAAATTGATGGAAGCTTCCTGAAAGGTGCGGGCCAGTGTGAAAGCCTGGAGCGCCAGATCCGCAGCTTCCAAAGCCAAGGCAAAGGATGGTCGTCCGGGCTGCGCATAGGCAGCGGGAAAGAAGGGTGTGTTCGCAGGCACATTCGCCAAAGCGCAGAAGCGTAAATTCGCAAAACCGTTCTGTTCAAGGGTGGAGAGACGCACAATCGTCTCGGCACATGCCCTGGCTGCGTGCAAGCTGAGAGCACCTTCAGAAGTAGTAAGGCTGCCGCTTAAAAATATGCGGTCGCTTTGGGCAAGAGCCTGCGGGATCACCTCCCAAGCTTTTGAACTGGCTGAAACCGGACCCAAGGAAATATATTCAAAACCATCGGCATGGGCTTCTATTGCATAGCTTTGCGCAGCCATAGCCAGGTCAACAGGAGCGATGAACTGCTCGAAGGGCGGCGTTGCCAGGCGCAGCGATTGGACTTCAAAGCCGTTATCCTTGAAGAGCTTGCGGGCGTGGTTGGCGAAAATCCCGACTTGCTGAAGGAGCAAGCGGTTGACCGGAAAGCCCGGTTGACAAAAGACCGTGATGGACCTAATTTTCATGCTTTGCTCCCGCAGCGTTGACGGAAAACTTCAAACATCAACAAACTGGCACTGATGGCAGCATTCAGAGATTCAGTTTCTCCAGCCATCGGTATGCGCACGCTGGAGGTCGCCAGCCGGGCACCTTCAGGACTGATGCCTTCAGCTTCACCGCCGATCAGCAATGCCAGCGGCTGTCTGAAATCTGCTTGCCAGCAAATTTGATCGCCCTGCATGTCAGCATGAAAAACCGCCAGCCCATGCAGTAGATGTTCAATCACGTCCCAAGGGAAGTGATGGATTGGTAAACGAAAATGTGCTCCCATCCCGGAACGAACCACTTTTGGTGCAAAGGCATCTGTGTTTCCCGGAGGAAGTAACACAGCCTGCGCCCCGGCAGCCTCAGCTGACCGTAAAATGGTGCCCAGATTACCAGGGTCTCGCAATTGATCGGGCACGATAAAAAAGTCTGGTCTTTCTGGCAAGGCGAACGACTTCAACTCAAAAACCCCCAAAACGCCCTGCGAATGTTCTGTGCCGCTGAGTGAATCAAACAACTGGTCATCCACCAGGCTCACTTCCACCTCGCTGTTGACCAATTCCTGGAGCAGGCTGGCGGAACGAGTGGACGGGGCTTGCTTGGCGAGCACAAATTTGAGAGGAACATCAGACCGCAAGCCGTCTTCCAGCAGACGAACTCCTTCAGCGATAAAAGCTTGATGTTTAAGGCGGGCTTTGCCCTGATTCATCAGCGCTCTTACCAGCTGAATCTTAGGGTTTTGAGACGATTGGATAGGTGGAAGATTGGTCATATGCCGATTATACAGTTGTCTCAGGCTGTGGGTTTACGAATTTCAATGAAGTGCCAAAGGTACCATCTGCATCGACCGTCAGAATGATGTAGCCTGGGTGGAAATTATTACGCCATTCCGGGTAACCAACCCCCGGATTGAGAAAATGCTTGCCATCCATGGACTCATTGGCAGAATAATGTAAATGACCATAGATAATGATGTCCGCTTGCGGGTATTGCCTGGCTAATTCTCGCTGAAAATAGCGATTGTTCAGGGCTTCCCTCGTTATAAAGAGGCGTACGTAATTCCAGAACCAGTGCCAAATGCTGAAATGTCCATGAGCGAGTGTAATCTTCAGCCCATTCACTTCCAGATGGATTTCTTTGGGTAATTTGTAGCCCAAAAACCAATCCCTGTTACCCTGCACAGCCAAGGTTGGGGCGATGGTTTCCAGTTGTGCGATCACCTCAGGCGTGCAAACATCACCAGCGTGAAAAATCTGGTCAGGGCGTTCTTTTTGGATCGCGCTGAAAAGGGCCGGTTCAAGAACCTTGGTGCGGTCACCAACGTGTGTGTCGGCGAGAATTACAAATTTGTGGCTTCTGGACATGCCGGCAATTATATCAAAAGGGAAATTGGGGAGGGCGTCATGTGCATTCCTGCCGGTCAAAGTGACCGTGTAATCAGGTAAGAGCGGTTTTCAAACCCGTTCACGGTGATAAAATGGGAAGCGTTATGGAAATTTTTGATCTGTACGATCGCGACCGATTCCCAACCGGCGAGGTAATGCCGCGAGGGCAAAAGCCACCCATTGGTCGCTACCATCTGGTGGTTCATATCTGTATTTTTAACCAGGAAGGGCAGATGTTGATCCAAAAACGCAGCCGGCAAAAGGGCTTTTGGGCTGGGTTGTGGGATGTCAGTGTAGGTGGAGCAGCCCAAAAGGGCGATTCCAGCTGGCAGGCTGCCCAACGGGAGTTATTGGAAGAACTGGGCATTGATTTTGATTTCAGCGAAGCCAGACCAGCTTTGACGATCAACTTTGCAAATGGGTTTGATGATGTTTACCTGATCCACCTCAACCTTGAGCTCGCCGAATTGCAATTGCAGGCTGAAGAGGTCATAGCAGTCAAATGGGCAGACCAGGAGACGATTTTGGCGATGATCAGAAGCGGTGAATTCTTACCCTACCATTCCAGTTTGATCGGGCTGTTTTTTGATTTGCGTTCATATCCAGGTTTTTTCCGACAGGGCAGGGTGCCAGGTCTCTATTAATAATGTACAGCGGTGTCAGATCGCGCGATCTGGCAGTAAAATTGTTGTAACATAAGTTTACAAGGAGGCTCTGATGAATTTCCGTTCCCTGCTTAATTTTGACAAGATGATCACTCCCGTAATCATCAAAATCCTTTTCTATATTGGTATTGTCGCATCGGTAATTGGTGGTCTGGTTGCGCTTTTTGGCGGTGTGATCTCCTCCTTCCAGCAAAACAGCATCGGACCGGCACTAGGTGGTCTGATTGGTGGACCATTGATTGCCGTTTTGGGCATATTAATGGCAAGAGTCTATTCTGAATTGCTGATCGCGGTCTTTGAGATTCACCAGAACCTGGTTGCAATCAAGAAAAAAATGGTCGACGGACAATAAAACCAGATCGAAACTGTAACAAACAGGCTTTGTCTTTCTGAAATTAATATATTCTGTGACAAACGACCTTTTTAACGAAGACTGTTAGTCTTCGTCTGAAAATTTGTTTGCAAGCTAATGCAGGCTCCGTTTCACTGAGGTGACCGCGATGTTAAGCTTGCATCAAACAGGTCAAAAGTGACAATATCAGCGATATATCATTAGTAACTACTCCTTGAGGGTACAATCAAGGAATAAATTGTTCATTCAGAGGTTAGCATGTTAGATATCAAATTAATTCGCGAACAGACCGAACTGGTCAAGAATGCCTTGCGTAAGAGGCATATGGACACGGACCTCATTGAAGAGATCGTAGCGCTCGATGAGAAGCGCAGGGCTTTGATTTTGGACGTGGAAAGCAAAAAAGCCGAACGAAATGCGGTTTCCAAAGAGATCGGTCGCATGAAAGACAAAGAAGAGCGTGAAGCAAAAATAGCCTCCATGCGTACATTGGGCGATGATATCACCGCTTTGGATGAGCAGCTAAAAGGTGTGGAATCCATTCTGTATTACCAGGTTGCCACCATCCCCAACATTCCCGACCCGGCAGTGCCCGTTGGTGTTGACGATAAGGACAACATGGTTGTCAGAACTGTGGGTGAGAAGAAGGTTTTTGATTTCGAACCGAAACCACATTGGGACCTGGGACCTGAATTAGGAATTATCGATTTCGAAGCCGGTGTGAAGTTAGCGGGTACACGCTTTTATGTCCTGGAGGGTCCTGGCGCCCGCCTGCAGCGAGCCCTGATCTTCTGGATGCTGGACCTTCACATCCGCCAGGGCTACAAGGAGTTCTATCCACCCTGGATGGTGCGGGAAGAAGTCATGTTTGCTTCTGGTCAACTACCCAAATTTGCCGAAAACCTCTACCACGACCATGAAGAAGACTACTGGTGGGTGCCAACTGCTGAAGTTCCACTCACGGGTATCATGATGGGCGAGGTTTTGGACGAATCCGAATTACCTCTCAACCTGACCGCGTACACTGCCTGTTTCCGACGCGAAAAAATGAGCGCAGGTCGAGATGTGCGCGGGATGAAACGCGGACATCAATTCGACAAGGTCGAAATGTACAAATACTGTCTGCCTGAGAATGCCGAACAGGAGTTGGACAATATGGTCGCTGATGCCTGTGCCACTTGTGAGGATCTGGGTCTGACCTACCGTGTTCTCCTGCAATGCACTGGTGACCTGGGTTTTGGATCGCACAAGACTTATGATGTTGAGGTCTGGGCACCTGGCTGCCAGGAATGGCTGGAGGTTTCCTCGATTTCCAATGTCGGTCAATTCCAGGCTCGGCGAGCGAATATCAAATATCGTCCGGCTGACGGCTCGGCACTGCAGTTTGTAAATACCCTCAATGGCTCAGGTTTGGGTTTACCGCGTACGCTGATTGCTGTAATGGAAAATTATCAGCAAGCGGATGGAAGCATCGTGGTGCCGGAAGTCTTGAAACCGCTCATGGGCGGGGTTGAGGTGATTCGAAAATGACTATCAGTCCAACCTGGTTGTACTATTTGGTCCTTGTGATAAGCGGGCTTTTAAATTTGGTGGGTTTGGTCGGGCTGCTGCTGGTGTTCTTTCCAGGGCTGACGGTTGCCTGGATAGGGCAATTGATCTGGGTGATCTTTGTTGGGTTCAATAAAAGCCATGAAGGCTGGCAATTTGGGCTAACGATTGCGATCTTTGTTTTCAACACCCTGATCATGATCATTGGCTCTCTTCTTGATAACATCCTGGGAGCATCAGGAACGCGAAAGAGGGGTGTGCCCTGGTGGGAGATTTTGGTGACGATGGTCGTCATGATCGTTGGCGGGATTCTGCTGACACCCCTGGGTGGTCTGGCGGTTTCACTGGGAACACTCTTTTTGATTGAATACAACCGGCTGGAGAAGGATAAGAAAAAAGCATGGGAGAGCACCAAAGCGTTGGCATTTGGTTATGGCAGCGCAGCCATCGCCCGCTTTTTTTTGTGCGTGGTAATGATCGGTCTTTGGGTGTTTATGGTGGTGGTGTTGTAGAGGTTGATCACCGTAGGGAACGCGCACCCGCGCGTTCCAGTCCATAAATCTTCAATAGTTTTAGCTCAACTATAGTATTTGTCTTTTCTCCATCTTTGTATGTTTGCTTGGATGTATTCACCGTGAACCAGGTAATCTTTTTCATCACGAATAATATGATCATGAAATGACTTTTGCCATAAGAGGAGGGCAGGAGAATCTATTCTTGCCTTTCGAGTTATGGTTGACTTGCATGCAGCTATGATGGTAGAGAGATTTACCATCTCAGTAGCATTAATTAAGGAGATTAAAAGGTGAATATGGTTGGGCATGACAACATAATCAAGTATTTCAACACCAGAGTAGTGAATCGGAATATCTCGAATACACTCGGCCGCTGTAAGTCCTATCGAAGAGGGTTTAAAGGTATTGTCAAGGTTAACAGTTGATATTTCGCCAAGGAGATGTAAATCGTTATGACAGTTGAAGGTCACGAAGTAGATCTGTGCAGAGGAATAGTCAAAATTGCGAAGCCTGGGAAGTTTACGGTTTTTCATGTTTTTCACAAGAAAATTATCATAATAGCAATTAATGATGCTCAATCAATGAAATCTTGATGTGGTGGTACGGAACACGCTGCGTACGTTCCCTACGGAGGGACTCATCACAAGGAACGCGCAGTGCACGTTCCTTACGAGGTGCG
>ERZ764778.1624-NODE-1624-length-22334-cov-4.490103_pt1 | contig 22334 bp, 19 predicted proteins | sample MGYA00374951_ERZ764778 | MGnify/ENA primary metagenome ERZ764778 (study PRJEB28918, sample SAMN05720193) | bioreactor metagenome | isolation source: Anaerobic biogas reactor | place: USA:Washington, USA | collected 2015-08-08 ...
ACAAGGGTGGCGCCCCAGTCCTTTACTTCCTTGGCGCAGTTGGAGGGAGCGAAGGGGACGGCGGAAACGGCCAGCATGGGAATATCGTTCTGATTGTCCCCCGCGCAGTAGATATGCCTGCGGTCAATCCCAAGGCGGCCGGCCAGCCAGAGCACGGCGCCCCCCTTGGTGCTCCCCTTCGCGGCCAGTTCCAGCAGCCGGCGGTTGGAAAAAATGATCTCATACCGGTCCGCCCACCGCTCTTTGAGATAATCGCGTATCTCAAGCAGCAATTCATACTCCTGCTGCAAAATGACTTTGGTCCAGGGCAGAGGCATTTCCGCGATCGGGCACGAAACGCCGCCCACGCCCGTCCGCCTCAGATGCGCCCAGGTAACGGCATTGGGGTTGTGCACATAAATATCTTCCCCGTGATATGCTTCGAAGCCAAGGGCGGGAAATGTTCGGGCAAGCTGTTCCAGATGAGCTGCTGCCTGGGTGGGAAGAAAGGTCTGACGGAGCATTTTTTCGGATACAAAATCATAGACGGCAGAGCCGTTGGAGAGAATGACGGGGGCGTTGAGGGTGAGGTGCTCGCGGTCCATCTGCGGGGCAAACGTGGTGTGCGCGCGGCCTGTAGCGATGGAAAAGGTTCCGCCCTCCGCAATAAAATGCCGGATAGCGGTACGGTTTTCCTCTGATACGGAAGAATCCGTGCCGTAAAGGGTATCGTCATAATCGCTGACCAGCAGAACGCCGTCAAATTTGCCCAAGGAAGGACCTCCTCTATCCCGCCAGATCCTGCGCGATGATATACCGTTTCATAGGCCGGTAAAGCGCGGCGGCGATGATCAGTGCAGCCACCATATTGGGAAGCATGTAGCTGCCGTTATAGAGCAGAGAGTAAATCCACGGAGTGGTCATGGTCATGCCGAAAAATTCTTCGGGCATCCATTCGGCCCAGATGGTGGCGCCCACCACATAGTGGACGAGAAAGCGCGCGAGACAGCCCAGCACGGTGCCGGCAAAGATGCCCCATGATTTCCCGCGAAACAGCCCGGCCAGCCCCAGTACCGTGAAGGCCGCGAGATAGTCGCCGAGAATGGACTGCCAGCCCAGGGCGAAGCCGCCGTCAAATACAAACTGCAGCACGCCGAGTACAAAACCGGCCAGCAAACCGCTGCCAAGCCCCCATCGTACCGCAAAGAGCAGAATGGGAAACATGGCGGGCGTAAGGGAACCTCCGTTGGGCAGCTCAAAGAGCTTCACATAGCTGAGAATCTGGGCGGCGGCCACCAGCAGAGCGCCCTCGCAGAGCATACGGGTCGGGTTGGTATGAACCATCGTTTTTCTTCCTCCTGAAACGAAGATACCGCAGCGCAAACCGGGAATAGCGCAATGCGGTACGGAAAAAGGACGATGGTGTCGAATCGTCTTCCTACGCCGGCATTACCCGGATCAGGTTCAAGGAACACAGGGCGGCAATACGCCCCGATCTCAGCCGGACTTGCGTCCAGCGCTCCTGCTGTTCGATTTGTTTTGCGGTTCGCCTTATCTTACATCAGCCGGTCCAGTTTTGTCAAGACCAGACGGAAGGATTGGGGCAGCGGACAGTCCAGGGTCATGCGCGCTCCGGTGCGGGGATGAAGAAAAGAGAGCCTCCGGGCGTGAAGACACTGTCCGGCAAGACCGGGCCAGGGCTTTTTTGCCCCGTATACCGTATCCCCCAGAACCGGGTGCCCGACGGAGGCAAAATGCACCCGGATCTGATGGGTGCGCCCGGTCTCCAGCCGGCATTGCACATGGGTGAAGCCGGGGTAGCGCTTCAGGACGGTCCAATGGGTAACCGCGGCGCGTCCGTCCGCCCGGTCGACCGACATTTTTTTGCGGTCGGATCTGTGGCGGGCAATGGGGGCGTCTATGGTCCCGGAATCCTCCTTCAGATTGCCCATCACCACCGCTTCGTATTCCCGGTACAGTGTATGATCCTGAAGCTGGGCGGCGAGGGAGAGGTGTGAGGCGTCGTGTTTGGCCGCGATAATCAGGCCGCTGGTGTCCCGGTCGATGCGGTGCACGATGCCGGGGCGCAGCCGGCCGCCGATTCCGGACAGGGAATCCCTGCAATGATACAACAGCGCGTTGACCAGGGTGCCGTCGGGATGGCCGGGAGCGGGATGCACCACCAGCCCGACAGGCTTGTTGATGACGATAATATCCTGGTCCTCATATACCACATCCAGCGGAATGTTCTGCGGGAGAATCTCCGCAGCGGCCGGCGCGGGCAGAGCGATCTCCAGAACATCGCCAAGGCTCAGCTTTTCACTTTTTTTAACCGGGACGCCCTGTCTTGTGACCGCGCCTTCCTCCAGCAGACGCTGGGCCGCGGAGCGGGAAAAACCTTCCCCGCTGCGGGCTAAAAACCGGTCCGCCCGTGCTCCGTCGCGGTCAGCCGTCAGCGTCAGACTGCTGGTCATCGCTCTGCTCCGTCATAGGTTTTTTCTCCCATTTCTCATAGAAAAACAACAGGTACACACAGGTGGATATCCCTCCCGCAACAACGCAGATATCGGCCACGTTAAACACGGCAAAACGCATAAAGAGCAGATTAAACATATCGGTCACATAGCCCAGGCAGACACGGTCGATGAGATTGCCCAGCGCACCGGCCAGAACCAGCGACAAAGAAGCCACACCGAAGGGATGAGAGACTGTCTTTTTCAGCAGCGCAGCGGCGATGAGCACCGCCACCACCGCCGATATAGCGGCGAGAATCCAAGTGTGCTCCGAAAAAATGGAGAATGCGGCGCCCGTATTGCGTACGTGCGTCAGTTCCACCACATGGGGAATCAGGGGCAGGGAAGAATACAGGGGCATTTTCGTGCGCACCAGATATTTTACCGCCTGATCGATGAAAATCAGAGCCGCGATGAAAAAGGCATACAGCATGAATACGCTTCTCCTTTGGCGTGTGTAGCGATGATTTATTGGGGCAGCTGGGACACGACCGCCGCGCAGCGCGGGCACAGCTCCGGGTGCCCGCCGGGTGCGCCGATCTGCTCGCTGTGCATCCAGCAGCGGGGGCACTTGGGCGCTGTGGCGCTTTCCACGGCAACGGTCAGGCCGGGGCAGTTCTCTCCCTGATAACCGTCTCCCGCGCCCGTTACCACAGTGGCCCTGGAGACGATGCAAAGCTGCTCCAGACCCATCCCCTCGATGGCCGCAAGCAGGGCGGAATCCGAAATATACAGCGTGACATTGGCCTCCAGACTCTTGCCGATGCGTTTTTCATTCCGGGCAAGCTCAAGGGCCTTGTTCACATCGGCGCGCAGGGCGGCGGCCTTTTCCCACCGCTCGCTCTGCGCGGGCGTGAGCGCCAGCGCGGGGTCATAGGCCGGCATATCGTGAAAGAGCACGCTGTCGCCGCTTACACCTGCGGCATGGGACATGGCGTGCCAAATTTCCTCGCTGGTAAAGGCGAGAATGGGAGCCAGCATCCGGGTCATGCCATCGAGAATGGTATACATCACGGTCTGAGCCGAGCGCCGTTTGAGAGAATGTGCCCCGTCGCAGTAAAGCCTGTCTTTGATAATATCCAAATAGAAGTTGGACAGATCTACCACACAGAAATTATAAATGGCCCGGTATACGCTGTGGAACTCGTAGATTTCATAAGAAGCCCGCACTTTCCGGATCAGTTCATTGTAGCGGGAGAGCACCCACCTGTCCAGCTCCTCCATTTTCTCGGCAGACACCGGAGCGTTGGGGTCGAAGTCGCTGAGGTTGCCCAGCATATACCGGGCCGTATTGCGGATCTTCAGGTAGGCGTCGGAAAGCTGCTTTAAAATATCCTTGGAGATGCGCATATCCTGCCGATAGTCGGCAGAGGACACCCAGAGGCGGAGCATATCCGCGCCGTAATCCTTGATGATCTCCTCGGGCGCCACGGTGTTGCCCAGCGATTTGTGCATGGCCCTGCCCTCGCCGTCCACCGTCCAGCCGTGGGTGATGATCTGCCGGTAAGGCGCCACACCCTTGACGGCGATGGAGGTGAGCATGGAGGACTGGAACCAGCCGCGGTACTGGTCGCCGCCCTCGAGATACACGTCGGCGGGGAACTGCAGCTCAGGCCGCGCATCCAAAACGGCTGCATGGGTGGAGCCTGAGTCAAACCACACGTCCATGATGTCGGTTTCCTTGGTAAAATGGCGGTGGCCGCAATGCGGGCAGGCAAAGCCCTCGGGCACCAGCTCATCGGCGGACTTGTCAAACCATATGTTGGAGCCGTGCTCCCGGAAGAGCGCCGATACCCTTGCGATGGTGGCGGGGGTGACGATGTCTTTGCCGCAGCTGTCGCAGTAAAAAATGGGGATGGGCACGCCCCATACCCGCTGCCGGCTGATACACCAGTCGTTTCGCTCGGCGATCATGGACACCATGCGCTCCTTGCCCCACTCGGGATTCCACTTGATGCCGTCGCAGGAAGCAATGGCGGCCTCCTTGATGGCATCCACCGAACAGAACCACTGCTCGGTGGCCCTGTAGATAATGGGGTGCTTGCAGCGCCAGCAATGGGGATATGGGTGCACCATGTCCTCGGCGGCCAGCAGCGCGCCGCGCTGCTTTAAAACCTCCAGAATGGCGTCGTTGGCCTTGGAATAGTGGAGTCCGGCAAACTGTCCTGCCTCATCGGTCATGACGCCTCTGGAATTTACGGGGACAATAATACCGATCCGGGTGCCGTGATGCTGGTCATACTCCCGGCAGACCGCGAAGTCCTCAGCGCCGAACCCGGGGGCGGTATGGACGCAGCCGGTACCCGCCTCCAGCGTAACGTGGCTTCCGTTGAGCACGAGAGAGTCTCTGTCGTAGAAGGGGTGCCTTGCCACCATGAGGTCAAACTCGGCGCCCTTCAGGACGGCAAGGGTATTGTAGCTTGCAATGCCCGCGGCTTTGGCAAGGGCGCCGGCCATCTCCTTGGCGACGATATAGACCTCGCCGGAGGGAACTTCCATGAGAATATAGTCAAAGTCGGCATTCAGGGAGATGGCCAGGTTGCCGGGCAGGGTCCAGGTGGTGGTGGTCCAGATGACAAAATTAATCCTGGAAAGGTCGGCATACTCCGAAAGCCTGCCATGATCCTCCTTAACCGCAAATTTGACATAAAGGGAGGTGCAGGGGTCGGAGGCATACTCAATCTCGGCCTCGGCCAGCGCCGTCTCGTCGTGGGGGCACCAATAGACAGGCTTGAGGCCCTTGTAGATATACCCCTTCTCCGCCATAGCGCCGAAAATTTCGATCTGCCTGGCCTCAAAGGAGGGCTTTAATGTGATATAAGGGTCGTCCCAGTCGCCGATGACCCCCAGCCGCTTAAACTGTGTGCGCTGCCTGTCCAGATAATCCAGCGCGAAGTCACGGCACAGGTCCCGGAACTCCCCCACCGTCAACTCGTCCCGCCTGACCTTTTTGCTCTTGAGGATGGCGCTCTCAATGGGAAGACCATGGGTATCCCAACCCGGCACATAGGGCGCGCAGTAACCGGTCATATTCTTATGGCGGACAATCATATCCTTCAGGATTTTGTTCATGGCGGTGCCGATGTGGATATTCCCGTTGGCGTAGGGGGGGCCGTCGTGCAGGATAAATTTCGGCTTGCCGCTGTTGCGCGCGATAAGCCTGCGGTAGAGATCGGCCTCCCCGAAGGCCTGAAGCATCTTTGGCTCGCGCGCAGGCAGATTTGCACGCATAGGAAAATCGGTGCGGGGCAGATGGATGGTCTTGTTGTAGTCCTGAGACATGGCGTATAACTCCTAACATAACCGACAAATTGACAACTGACGGCTTTTGCCGCCAATTGCCAATTTTGCGACAGTATTTGATTTCCTCATCTCTATTTGAGTTCGTATTCTTTTCCGAACTGCAGATTGTTAAAGTCGACACGGCGGGCAGCGGAGGGGGGCTCCTGCTTTTCGTCCCGCTCCTCATCGTCCAGCATGAGATCTATAATCTGAAATCTGGAGTCCGCTTGCGGCTTTTCCCGGACAACGGCCTCTTCGTCCAGCAGATCGTCGATATCCAGTTCCTTGGTATCCTCCAGATCCTCATCCTCGCTATTTTCAGGCTGCGGGGAGAGCTCCTCCCCTATGAGCTTTTGCACCGAGCCCTCAATCTCCGCTGCGGCGGTTTCCAGCGGATCGGGGGGGGCGGAAGCGGGAGGAGTAAGGTCGGAAAGTTTGCTCAGAAAATCCCGCTCTTGATCGAAAAGTTCTTTGAGCCGCGCCAGATAAGCCGCGGTGGCGGTTTTTGCGGCGGTGAGACGGTATGCCTCGGCTTCAATCTCACGCCGGAGGTCGGACATCCGGCGGCCGGCTTCGGCCTCCGCGTCCCGGATGGCCGCATGTTTCTTTTCTTCGGCTTCCGCCACCATGGCGTTTGCCATTTTTTGCGCGGAGAGCAGCGTCATGCGCATGGCGTCCTCGGTGGCACGGTATTCCTCCACCTTTTCCACCAACACCTTCATCTTGCTCTTGAGCACGGCGTTCTCCTTATACAGCGCCGTATAGTCGGCGGTGAGCAAGTCCAAGAACGCGTCCACCTGCGTCATATTATACCCGCCGAAGGACGCCTTGGAAAAGGCGTGCTGGGATACCTCCTGTGGTGTCATCATGATGTAAGCCCTCCTTATTTCCCGCAGCCGTCCCTCGGATCGGAGAGACAAGATGAATGAGTTCTCTGTTTATCAGAAATAAAGGCCGTTGCTTTCAAGCTCGTCGATCAGATCACCAAGAATATCGACATTGTAGGGTGTGATGATATAGGTGGAGATGGCGACCTTCTTGATCTTGCCTTCGTTGGCATATGCAACGCCGGACAAAAAGTCCAGCAGCCGGCGGGCGATCTCCTTGTTGGTGGATTCCAGATTTAACACAACGGTCCGCTTTTCCCGCAGATGATCGGCGATCTCGGAAGCATTCTCAAACCGCTCCGGTTTTACAAGCACCACCTGAAGCTGGGTGGTGGTATGGATGTTTACTACTTTATTGCCCCGGCGCTCATTTTCCACCGGAAAGAGCGTGGACGTTGCGTCCCTGCCCTTTTCCCTGCGCTCCGGCCGCGAAACAGGCTCAAAATCCTCGAACTCCTCCTCATCCTCATAAGGGCGGGCCAGACGCTTGAGCTCTTCCATAAAACCCATTTCAGTTTCCTCCTTGTCTCATGTATCGTCAGGGGTTTTCGGGGCGGGTCCTGGGCGGCCGCGGGCCGAACAAAGCGGTGCCCACCCGTACCAGAGTAGCGCCCCCGCGAACGGCGTCCTCATAGTCCCCGCTCATACCCATGGATAACGTGTCCATGTCGGATTTATTATCCTCTATTTTATATCTTATGTCAACAAAAAGGTGGTGCGCGGCGGCAAAAAAAACCCGATTGTCTCCGGGATGTGCGGCCGGCGGCGGGATACACATCAGTCCCCGCAGACGTACGGAAGGAGAAGCTGCCGCAACCTGAGCCAGCGGCAGGAGTTCGGCAGGCGAAAGGCCGCCTTTGCTGGCCTCGCCGGCAATATTGACCTCCAGCAAAATGTCCTGCACAACGCCAAGATTTGCCGCCCGCGCTTCAATCGCCCGGAGCAGGCGCGGAGAATCCACAGACTCGATAAGATCCACCCGGCCTACCACAGCGTTTACTTTATTGGTTTGCAGATGCCCGATGAAGTGCAGGCGTGCGCCGTCATAGGCGCCTTGCGCCGCCTTGCCGGAAAGCTCCTGCACCCGGTTTTCCCCGCAGACGGATACTCCGGCGGCAATGGCCGCGCGTACCGTCTCCGCCGGTTGAGTCTTGGTAGCGGCCGCCAGCGTAATTTCCGCGGGGCTGCGGCCCGCCTCCAGGGCGGCTGCGGCAATGTTCGCCTTCACAGCCTCTACGCGGTCCGAGATGGTCTGATACGCCCAGCATGCCGTCAACTAACGCACCACCTTTCCGTCGTAAAGCGCCTCTGCCGCCACAACAATCTCATCACCGGCGCGAAGCTTGCGTTTGTCCGGGACCCCTTCGGCAGAGGCAAGCAGATAAAAATCCTCTCCTTCGGACACCACGGAAACCTTCCTGAATTCGGCGACCGCCCCCGCAACGGCATATACGCCGACGGTGCCGTCCTCCAGCACCCGCAGAGCCTTTTTTGGCACCCGGATGCCGGTATGCCGGGCAAAGACAATGTCCACCCGCTGCTTGCGAAGGAGGGTAAAGTCCGACAGGGAGCGGGTGGAGGAGAGCACCACCGCAACCTGCCCGTTTTCCGGCCTGCTGATCCGCTCGATGCGCATGCATACCTCACCGGAAGCATCACGGGAAAAGGCTGCGGTCACCAGCCCGCCCTCCGCAAGACGGGCGGCCTCGGCCTCGGGGAGCAGCGCGGCCAGATACCAGCGGGAGCCGGTAATCAGCTTTCCGACCGAACCACCGGCTGCCGTGACAGATGTACCGGTGAGCCTGAGCAAGCCGGATACCGTCAGGCCCTCCAGCGCGGCCGGTGTGAAAAGCTCCTCATAGCCGTCCACCAGACCGGAATAAATTCCGGAGCAGGGCGTGGCGACAACGGAGGTATCCGTTGCGGCGGCCGCCTGCAGCGCCGCAATCTCAGCGGAGACCGACCCCATCATTTCCTCGATCTCGGCGGCGGCGTCTCCGCTGTGGGTGTACTCGCGGCGGAACACAAGGCTTTTCAGCGAAAGAACCCGACGGTCCAGCCTGGAATAATCGTGACGGGCTGCCGAGATCCGCAGAAGGGCCATGGCGGAAAAGATCTCCTCATCCAGCCTGCCCGCTTCGGCGGTGTTGTCCTCCTGGCGCAGAGAGTATTCCAGCTGATCCAGCTTCAGTTCCAGCGACCGGATGGCCTGCCTGCGCTGCATGGCCTGCTCGTCCCGGTAAAGCACGGCCACGGTATGCCCCGCGCCCACCTTCTCCCCCTCGCTGGGAACGATGTCAACAATGCCGACGCCTGCGGGAAGCACAAGCTCCTGGCGGAACAGATAGCCGACGGTCTCGGCCGCGTCGTCCACAGTGTAGCCGTAGGCCATGACCGTGGGATACGGATCGGAAAAGCTTTGCCACGCCGCCGCACCAAGATAAAGGACGACGCCCGCAAAAAGGAGAAACATGACAAGTTTTGTAACAAGGGTGCCCTGCTTCATGTGTAAAAAATCCTTTACAGTATCGGCGCCTGCTCAATGGGCACCGGTTTTTCCGGAATAATGGTGGAGATGGCGTGCTTGTAAATGATCTGCTGCTTTGCCTCGGTGGTGAGAACGACAATAAAGGCGTCATACCCTGTGATCTGTCCCCGTAGCTGAAAGCCGTTCATGAGAAATACGGTGACGCTTTGCTTTCCCCTCTGCAGGCTGGAGAGAAGCGCTTCCTGAAGCGGATTGGTTTTCTGCACGAAAAATACACTCCTTTCTGTGTTGAGCGAATTTATCGTAAACCACATTCTTCCAGATATTTTGTCGCATCCTGTATCGCGTTAAAAAAGTCCGGGACAGCCCCCCACAGATGCCAGCGGACGGCACCGCTGCGCCGAAACCAGGTAAGCTGACGTTTGGCATACTGGCGGGTGCGGAGCTTGATTTCCTGTACCGCTCCGGCAAGCGGCCTGCCCTCCTCCCATGCGGAAGCAAGCTCCTTATAACCGATGGCCTGCATGGCGGTGCAATCCCGGCAGACCCCCGCGGCCAGAAGCGCGTGCACCTCGTCGGCCAGTCCGGCCTCCATCATCTCGTCCACACGGCGGTCAATGGAAGACCAAAGATCTGCTCTTTTCTCATAAGACAGCCCCCAATAAACCGCTGTGTACCGGGGCGGGAGCGCGCGGGTGCGCGCGTCGTGCTCCGAGATGGTTTTTCCTGTTTCGTACCACACCTCCAGCGCGCGGATGATGCGTTTCGCATCGTTTTCCGGCAGCCGCTCCGCCCTCTGGGGATCCACCTGCCTGAGCTCCTCCCGCAAGGAGGCCACGCCGTGCTGTCTGGCCCGGTTTTCCAGCATGGAGCGGATTTCTCCGGAAAAGGCGGCGAAGGGGCGGCCGGCCACCAACGCGTCGATATAGAGTCCTGTGCCCCCCACCACAATGGGAAGCCTGCGGCGGCGCAGAATATCGTCCACGCAGCGGGCGGCCTCGGAGACATACCGGGCAACGCTGTAGTGCTCCCGCGGGTGGGCGACGCTCAGCATATGGTGCGCAACGCCGCGCATCTCTTCCGGGGTGGGCTTGGCGGTGCCGATGTCCATGCCGCGGTAGACCTGCATGGAGTCGGCCGAAACCACCTCCCCGTTATGGCGCAGGGCAAGCTCCACGCCCAGGCGGGTCTTGCCTGAGGCGGTAGGGCCGCAGATGACAAGAAGTTTGCCGGGGGGCATACAGGCACCGCCTTTCGGTAGGACGCAATCAAGTGCGTCCAAACTGCTTTTCCAGCTGTGCCCGGGTCATTTCCAGGGCGACGGGACGGCCGTGAGGGCAGTATTTCACGCCCTCTTCCAGAACGGCGCGGGCGATTGCCGCAAGCTCCTCGGGCGCATTCTTCTGCCCGCCCTTGACGGCCGCCTTGCAGGCAATGGTATGCAAAAGCCCGTCCCGGGCGGCGGCAGGGTCGGTTCTGGCGAAGGAGAGCAGTTTTCCGGCCAGCTCGGAAAGGGTGGCCTCAGCCTCTTCTACCGCAATGTCGAAGGGAACCTGGCGCACGATGAGGGCGCCGCCGCCGAAATCTTCTGCCTCAAAACCGAAGTCCCGCAGCAGCGGAAGATGCTGAAGCAGAGCTGCTCCCTCCTCGGCTGCGGGGGTAAAGACGACAGGGGTGAGAAGACGCTGCGACATCGGCCGGTAACCCTCGGCCTTTAAGCGGTCAAAGCACATCCGCTCATGAGCCGCGTGCTTGTCAATGAAGAGGAGCTTGTCCCCCTGCTCCACAATGATATAGGTGCTCAGCACTTCCCCCGCTACACGCCAGGCAGCGGGACCGGCCGGAGCCGGCGGGGCCGGGGCGGGCGCGGCTGTACCCGGCGCGGCAGGCTGTGCGGAAGAAAACGCGCAGGAAACGGGGGCGGGCATGCCGCGGGAACGGAGGGGCTGCACTGCCGGCGGCGGGGAACTTGACGGAACAGGCGGTGCCTGCGGACGCACACCGTCCCGCAGAAGCATCACGGTCTGGCCTGCAGCGACGGTATCCAATGCCGCAGGCCTGGGCGCAAGGTGTACGGCCGGGCGGCACACCTCTCCCTCCAGCGCTGCGAGAGCGGCATAATAGACGGCGTCAAACACCTGCTTTTCGCTGAAAAACTTCACCTCGGTTTTGGTGGGATGAACATTGACGTCCACAGAGCTTAACCTGGCGGTGATATGGAGGACACAGCCGGGGAACTTTCCTACCATCTTCTGGTTTTTATAGGCCTCTTCCACCGCGGCCGTCATAAGCCGCGACCGGACATAGCGTCCGTTGACAAAGAAATACTGGTGGCTGCGGGTGCCCCGGCAGCAGGCCGGCATGGAGAGGAAGCCGGAAACGGCAATGCCCTCGCCCGAGCCCTTTACCGGAAGAAAGCCCAGGGCAAGGTCCCGGCCCAGCACGCTGTAGAGGGCGGACTGAAGCTGGCCGTCACCCGGGGTGAGGAGCTCCTGCTTTCCGTCCCGGATAAATTTTACCGAAACCTCCGGATGAGACAGCGCCAGCCGCTGCACGGCGGCGAAGGCCGCGGCGCCCTCTGCGGCGTCCCGCTTCATAAATTTCAGCCGGGCGGGGGTGTTGAAAAAGAGGTCCCGCACCACCATGGTGGTGCCCTCCGGACAGCCCGCCTCGTCGCGCGCGGCCACGGCACCGCCCTCCAGGGAGAGGGAGACGCCCAGCGGCGCGCCGGGGATGCGGGTGAGCACCGTGACGCGCGAAACCGCGGCAATTGCCGCCAGCGCTTCGCCGCGGAAGCCGAGCGTTCCGATCGCCTCCAGATCCTGCTCAGAGCGCAGCTTGCTGGTGGCGTGACGGAGAAAGGCGGCGGAGACGTCTTCCGGCTCAATGCCGCTGCCGTTGTCCGTAACCCGGATGAGGGTCATGCCGCCGTTCTGAAGCTCCACGGTGACGGCGGATGCGCCCGCGTCAACGGCGTTTTCAAACAGCTCTTTTACCACAGAAGCCGGGCGCTCCACCACTTCGCCGGCGGCGATGAGGTCGGCAACATGAGGATCGAGCTGCCTGATTTTGGACATACGTTCACCGGCTTTCCGCCCTGAAAGGACCTTTTTAATCAATGTACGATGCCGTAAAGAGTAACGGCATTGATCACCATGCGGAGAAAGACAGCGCTCCAGATGGAGCCGCCGTTGTCGTAACACCGGGCCAGCGCCAGCCCGGCAGGCAGGTACTCCAGAGCCAGCAGGAGATAGCGCAAATCACCCCGGACAAACGCGAACTGCCACACGCTGTACAGCGAAAACAGCGAAACGGACAGCACATAAGCCAGCAGCCTGCTGTGTCTGCGCAGCCCGCCGAACACCAGACCGCGAAACAGCGTTTCCTCCACCAGCGGGGTAAGGAATACCACGATGGCTGAAGTGGCGCCCGGCGAAATCAGATATTGCTGGGCATGGTCGCTGTAAACGGGATTTTCCACCGGAAAAGGGAGAAAGCCGGTGAAAAACCGCAGCAGAAACCAGAGGAGGAGACCGGTGGCCAGAGCAAACAGGTTTTCGGGCAGCCAGTCCAGCAGAAGGAAAAAGCCGTGCCTTAAAAAACTCCAGAATACCAGCAGTACCAGAAAGGCGGAAAAACTGTAATAGAGAACATTGGCCGCAGCGTCTGAGAGAAACAGCTCCCACTTCTCGTCAAAAAGCCACTGCACTCCCGCCATGAGGAAGGGAAAGAGTATAAAATAGCAGGCAAAAAACACCCAGCCCCGGTACAGCTCACCCCGGGTAAGCTGGGGGCGCCATGGCCGGCGCTTTGCAGATTTTGCCATACAGCGTCTCCTTTCAGCGTGCGGCAAGGCGTAACGCAAGAACCCGCGGCTACAGTGTCTGCTTCAGCTCATACAGCAGATTCATGGCCTCAATGGGGGTGAGGGTCTCTACCGCGATGCGGCGCAGACGGTCGGCCGCCTGGGCAGCCCCCATGTCCGTGAGAGAAAGCTGGCCGTCCGGGTTTGACGCGGCGCGGGTGTGCGCGGTGCAGCCGTCCCGCTCCAGCTCCTCCAGAATTTCCCGGGCACGGCGGATGACCCTGTCCGGCACGCCGGCCAGCCTGGCCACCTCCAGGCCGTAGCTCTGATCTGCGCCTCCGCGGACAATCTTGCGCAGGAACACGATATTGTCGTTGCGCTTTTTAGCGGCGATGTTGTAATTTTTTACGCCGGGGATCTGTTCCTCCAGGCAGGTAAGTTCGTGGTAGTGTGTGGCAAAGAGGGTCTTTGCGCCCAGGCGCCGTTTGTCGGCGCACCACTCCAGCACGGCGCGGGCAATGCTCATCCCGTCATAGGTAGAGGTGCCGCGCCCGATCTCGTCCAGAATCAAAAGGCTCCTGGAGGTGGCGTTTTTGAGCAGTTCGGCAACCTCGGTCATCTCCACCATAAAGGTGGACTGTCCGGCGGACAGGTCGTCCGACGCGCCGATCCGGGTGAAGACCCGGTCCACAATGCCGATACGGGCAGCCTTTGCAGGCACAAAGGAGCCCACCTGGGCCATGAGCACGATGAGGGCGACCTGACGCATATAGGTGGATTTGCCCGCCATATTGGGGCCGGTGATGATGGCGACAAGGTCGTCGCTTCCGTCCATTCTGGTGTCGTTGGGGACAAAGAGGGTGTTTTTGAGCATCCGCTCCACCACCGGATGGCGGCCCTCGGTGATCTCGATCCTGTCCGACAGGTCCACCTGCGGCATGCAGTAGCTGTACTCAGCGGCAACAGACGCAAAGGAAACCAGCACATCAGCGGACGCCACCGCCCGGGCGGAAGTCTGCACCGCACGCACGCAGCCAGCGGCGGTCTCCCGCAGCTGGCAGAAGAGCTGAAACTCCAGCGCCGTCAGCTTGTCCTGCGCCGACAGGATGGTGTGCTCCATGTCCTTGAGCTCCTGGGTGATGTAACGCTCGCAGTTTGCCAGGGTCTGTTTGCGTATGTAGTCGGAGGGCACCTGGTCGTAATAAGACTTCGACACCTCCAGATAATAACCGAACACCTTGTTGTAGCCCACTTTGAGGGTTTTGATGCCGGTACGCTCCTTCTCCCGGGCTTCGATGGCGGCCACCATGTCCTTGCCGCCGTGCAAAACCTTGCGCAGATGATCCACATCGGCATGGTACCCCTCCCGAATGAAGCCGCCTTCCCGGACGGAAAAAGGGGGCTCGTCAATGAGGGCCCGGTTAATCAGGGAGCAGAGGTCGGGCAGATCGTCCAGCTCTTCCCGCAGAACGGAAAGCAGCGCGGAGGAACAGGGCGAAAGCAGAGTGCGCACAGCGGGCAGTCTGGACAGCCCCGCAGCCAGCGCGGTGAGATCGCGCCCGCCCGCGCTGCCGTAGACGATGCGGCCGATGAGGCGCTCCAGATCACCGATTTCTTTCAACATAAGGGCAAGCTCCTGCCGGGTGACGGCGTCCGAGACAAGACACTGCACCGCTTCCAGCCGCCGCTGAATGGGTACCGGAGAGAGCAGCGGCCGCTCCAGCCATGCCCGGATAAGCCGGTGGCCCATGGGCGTCCTGGTTTTGTCCAGCACCCACAGGAGGCTTCCGCGCTTCTCCTTGCTGCGCAGCGTCTCGGTGAGCTCAAGATTGCGGCGCGCGTTGAAGTCCAGCTCCATAGCCTCCGCCTGCCTGTGTGCGTTGAGGGACAGCGCGCAGATATGGGACAGATCGGTTTTTTGGGTTTCGTGGAGATAGGAGAGCAGTCCGCCCGCAGCCTGTATGGCCAAAGCGGCAGAATGGGTGTCGTCAGGACGGAAAGGGAGTTCCTTCAGGTGCTCTGCGAGGGCCTCCGCCGCCGCTTCGGCACGGAAGGCATCCTCGCCGAAGTTTTCGCATCTGCAGCCCAGACGGTTTTTGAGAAAGTCGATGAGGGCGGCCTCGCCGCAGGCGCGTTCCGAGAGAATGGCCTCGCTGGGGGCATAGGCGCCCAGCTCGTTGATGAGGTGGTGCAGCGCGTCCCCGCCCGCAAAACAGACGGCGGAAAACTCCCCGGTGGAGATGTCGCACAGCGACAGCCCGATACCCGCGGAATCCAGACATACTGCGCAGATATAATTGTTTTTGCCCTCCTCCAGCATGGCCGAGTCGATAACGGTGCCGGGGGTGACGATGCGGATGACGTCCCGCTCCACCAGGCCCCTGGCCAGCGCGGGATCCTCCATCTGCTCGCAGATGGCAATCTTATAGCCCTTTGCGATGAGCCGGGCAATATAGGCGTCCGCCGAGTGATAGGGCACACCGCACATGGGGGTGCGCTCCTCTTCCGGCTTGTTGCGGTCCCGGGTGGTGAGGGTGAGATCGAGCTCTTTGGAACACAGCAGGGCATCGTCGTCGAACATCTCATAGAAATCGCCCAGCCGGAAAAAGAGCAGACAGCCGGGATAGCGCTCCTTGGCTTCCAGATATTGCCGCTTCATCGGCGTGAGCTCCGCCATACCCCATCCCCCCTTTCCGTAATACGCAATATGGCATCAGACCAGCTGTCCGAACAGCGCCCAGGTGGAAGCGGAGACGATGTTCACCATGGCATAGCTGCCCACAAGGGAGGGACTGCCTGAGAGGTGGACGAGACGTCCGCCCGCGGTGCGTGCGTTTAAATTGTTGCGCGGGTCCTCGCTCTGCTCATCGATCAGGCAGCGGAGGGTTTTGCCCACATAGGCCGCCTGCTTTTCTGCGGAAATTTCGTTCTGCAGATCCACCAGCCGCTGAAAGCTGGCCCCTTTTTCCTCTCTGGTCACAGGATCGGGGAGGGCCGCGGCGGGAGTGCCCGCCCGGGGAGAATAGAGAAAGGTAAACAGGGCGTCAAACCGAACCTTCCGCAGCACGTCCATCGTGTCTTCAAACTCCGCCGCAGTTTCACCCGGGAAGCCGACAATGACGTCGGAGGTGAGCACAATATCCGGTATGCGCGCGCGCAGCTGATCGATAAGCGAAAGATAACCCGCTTTGGTGTACCCCCGGTTCATGGCCTTCAGCACCCGGTCATTGCCCGCCTGAAACGGCAAATGCAGGTGCGGGGCTACCTTCCGGCATCTGGCCATGGTATCAAACAGGCGGGGGGTCGCATCCTTGGGGTGACTGGTCATAAACCGGATGAGGAAATCACCCTCTATGGCGTTGACCGCCTCCAGCAGCGCGGAAAAGTCCATGTCCTGCCCCAGGTCCCTGCCGTAGGAGTTCACGTTCTGCCCCAGCAGGGTGATCTCCTTACAGCCCGCAGCGGCGAGTTGGCGCACCTCGGACAAAATGTCTTCAGGGGCGCGGCTGCGCTCTCTCCCGCGGACATAAGGAACGATGCAGTAAGAGCAGAAATTGTTGCAGCCGTACATGACGGACACCCATGCCCTCACTCCGCTGCGCCGCACCACCGGAATGCCTTCGGCAATGGAGCCGGGATCGTCCGCCGTCTCAAAAATGCGGCCCCGGCGGGTCAGGATACGGGCGAGAAGCTCCGGAAAGCGCCATAAAGCGTGGGGGCCGAACACCAGATCCACATGACGGAAGGAGCGCCTGATTTTTTCAGCCATGTGGGGCTGCTGCATCATGCAGCCGCACAGGCAGATGATCTGGCTGGGGTTTTCCCGTTTGGTATGGGTGAGAGCCCCCACGTTGCCCAGCACACGCAGCTCGGCGTGCTCCCGCACGGCGCAGGTATTGATGACGATGACGGCGGCGGCGCGCTCGTCCTGGGTAAAGCCGTAGCCCATCTCGGCCAGCCAGCCGCACAGGCGCTCTGAGTCGGCCTCGTTTTGCTGACAGCCGTACGTATCCACAAAAGCCAGCGGCTGAGCGGGCAGGACCTCGTTTACCGCCCTCACCTGCGCGCAGAACGCAAGCTGCCGCTCGATGCCTGCCTGAGAAATCTGAATTGCTCCCTGCTTCAAAATAGTTCCTCCGCGGATAGAATAGTAGTTCTTATCAGTATACCATTTTTTCAGCGGAATGACAACAAACAAATGGAGGCCAAACGGGGGGTTTTCGTTGACTGAACCGCGAAAATAATGCTATACTATATCAAACAATTGCAGCTGCAAACAGAAAGAAGGGCGGTGAGCCGTGAAAAGACTGGTGACAGAAAAACAGGGTATAAAGCGGTTTGCAGCCTCCGAGTGCTCCGAGGCTGCCGCGCTGCGGGAAACGGAGAGAAGAGTATGAGAGCGGTTGTTACCAGAGTGTCCTCCGCTTCGGTGGTGATCGGCGGGAGAACGAACGGAGCCATAGAAAAGGGCTTTCTGGTGCTTTTGGGGATCGGACCGGAGGACACGGAAACACAGGCGGTCAGGCTGGCGGATAAGCTATGCGCGCTGCGGATATTTGAGGACGAAAACGGAAAAATGAACCTGGATCTCAGGACCGTAGGAGGCGCCCTGCTGGTGGTTTCCCAGTTTACCCTCTACGCCGACTGCAGAAGCAGGCGCCCGGGATTTTCCGCGGCGGCAAGACCTGAAGCGGCCGCCCCGCTCTATGAAAAATTTATGGAGGAGTGCACAGCCCGCGGCTTCCGGGTGGAGCACGGGGAATTTGGCGCCCACATGGCCGTCCATTCGGTCAACGACGGGCCTGTGACCTTGATTCTGGATACGGACATATGATAAAAAAGGAGAGCATGTTTCCATGATTGTGAGATCCTTACAGCTTGGCGCCATCGGCACAAATTGCTATATTCTGGGAGATGAGGAGGAGCGGGTCTGCGCCGTAATCGATCCGGGCGACGATGCGCCGGCTGTACTGGCAGCGGTGAAAAAGCTTGGCATGCAGGTGAACTATATTCTGCTCACCCATGGACACTATGACCACTTTATGGCGGTGCCCGCCGTTCAGAAAGCGTACCCCGACGCGCCTGTCTACATTCACCGCGCCGACGCCTCCAGCGACCCAAGGCCGCAGTATCTGCAGCTGCCCGCTATGGAAGGCGTTGTGTTCTGGGACGAGGGGGATACCCTCCGGCTGGGCTCCATAACCATCGAGGTCATGCATACGCCCGGCCATTCCCGGGGCTCGGTGGTGCTGCGGGCGGGCGGCAGCCTCTTCACGGGCGACACGCTGTTTCGGGGCTCAATGGGCCGCACCGACTTTGCCGGCGGCAGCTATGAGGAGATTATGGCCTCTCTGAAACGCCTGGCGCAGCTGCCCGGAGATTATCAGGTGTACCCCGGCCATGAGGGCGCGACTACCCTGGACAGAGAGAGAAAGAACAACTATTATATGCAGGAAGCGATGAGCTGCTAAGCCGGAGATGAAACTTTACTTTACCGGGCACGACTATAAGTATGCGGCAGAACAAATGCTGCTCACCCTGTTTCCCGCCGAGCGGCCCGAATATCCGGAAAAAGCGCCGGAAGAGGGCGATCACTGGGCAAAGCTCGCTCTCTTTCAGGGGAAGACCTGGATGACCGCTGTGGCTGAACTGTGTGTATACGGCAAGCATTGCCGCAGGCTGTGCCGCACCAGAGCCGGCGGCCCCGGGGAACAGCCGGCGGACGGCCGCCATATCCTTAAAATGGCCTTTTACCGGGCGGCTACGCAGCTGCTGGGCGATGAGCCGCCGTGGGGAGCGCTGTCCGGTGTGCGGCCGGTGAAACTGCCGACCAAAGCCATGGAGAACGGGGCCACTCCGGCACAGGCCGAGGCCATTTTGCGCACACGCTACCGGGTATCCGCCCCCCGCAGCAAGCTGGCCATGGACTGTGCGCTTGCCTGCATGGAGGTGAAGGCCGGGCTGCGTCCGGAAGAGATCTCCGTCTATGTGGGCATTCCCTTCTGCCCCAGCCGCTGCGCTTACTGCTCTTTCATTTCATCCGCCGTGGGCAGCTCGCTGAAGCTGATGGACTCCTATCTGGACACCCTTCTGCTGGAAATTGACGCGGCCGGCCGGGCAGCCGGCCGGGCCGGGCGGACGGTAAAGGCTGTGTATATCGGAGGTGGGACTCCCACCACGCTGTCTGCGCCCCAGCTTTCCGCCCTGCAAAAAAGGCTCCATACCGCGTTTGACCTCTCCCGCTGCACGGAGTTTACCGTGGAGGCAGGCCGCCCCGACACCATTACCGGAGAAAAATTGCGGGCTATTGGGGAAAACGGAGGAAACAGAATCTCGGTCAATCCTCAGTCTATGAGCGATGAGGTGCTGCGGGCCATTGGAAGAGCGCATACGGCCGGTGAATTCCTGACGGCCTGGGAGCTGGTGCGCGCCGCGGGCATCCCGTGCGTCAACACGGATCTCATCGCGGGGCTGCCGGGGGATACCGTCCGGGGCTTTTGCCGTTCACTGGATACGATTTTGTCCCTGGCTCCCGAAAACATCACCGTCCACACACTGGCGCTGAAAAAGGGCTCCCGCCTTATGCAGGAGGGTGGAGCGCTCCCGGACGGGAAAGCGGTGGCGGATATGCTGGAGTATGCCTGGGATGCACTGCGCAAAGCGGGATACCGCCCTTATTACCTTTATCGGCAAAAATTCATGTCCGGCTCCTTTGAAAATGTGGGCTGGTGCAGGCCGGGCTTTCCAAGCGTTTACAACATCTGCATGATGGAGGAGCTGCACACCATCCTTTCGCTGGGCGCCGGCGGCGTTACCAAGCTGACGGATCCTGCGAAAGGCAGCATCGTGCGCGTTGCCAATCCCAAGTTTCCACAGGAATATATCCGCGACAGAGACCGAATCGTCGCGGAGAAAGAACATATCCTGTCATATTAGGAGGTAGAGAAATGGCATATCAGCTACGGGAAATTAACCAATACATCAGGGAAGATACCGCCGGATTTCTGGAGGCCTGCGACGCCGCCTTTCATAAACGGCTGGCTGAGGCAGCAGACCACATCATCGAAAATCTGGGCAAAAGCCCCCTCGTCCTGCTGTCCGGACCCTCCGGCTCGGGCAAGACCACGACGGCCCTCAAGCTGGAACAGGAACTGAAGCGGCGCGGCATCAATTCCCACACCATATCTTTGGACAACTATTTTCTCACCCTCAACCGCAAAACCGTCCCGCGCACCGAAACGGGAGAGATTGACTATGAGTCACCCCGAAACATGGACACCGAGCTGCTGGACGCACATTTCAAGGCGCTGGTCATGGGCGAAGAAATCATCATCCCCAAGTTTGAGTTTGTGCGGCAGATGCGCAATGACAGCCGGGGCAGACCCCTGCGGCTGGGGAAAAACGAGATCGCGATTTTTGAGGGAATCCACGCCCTGAACGATGATATATTCGGCCGCCACCCGGAGGCGACGGGGCTGTATATCTCCGCCCGCTCCGATGTAAACGACGGCGACGAGCTCCGCTTCAAGGGCACCTGGATGCGCCTGACGCGCCGGGCGGTGCGCGACTATAACTTCCGCGGCACCAATGTTGCGGGCACGCTGGACATGTGGAGTACGGTGCGCCGGGGGGAAAAGCTCTATATCTCGCCCTTCAAGCACCGCGCCGATATTATTCTGGACTCCTCTCTGCCCTATGAGGTGTCGGTGATGAAAAACTATGCCAAGCCCCTGCTGGAGGCGGTGCCGCAGGAAAACCAGAGGCGGCAGGAGCTGCTGGACCTTATCCGCGCTTTCGACTACTTCGAGCCCGTCGATCCGGCGCTGGTGGCGCGCGAGTCCATCCTGCGGGAATTTATCGGCGGGGGCAGCTATCGGTACACGTGATACGCAGGCAGAAAGGGAAAAGAAAAAGGCGCGCACCGCTTTTCAAAGCGGTACGCGCCTTCAGCATATTGTTATGAATCCAACGCATCTCTGACTGCGGGTACGAATTTTCCCATAAGCGGGATAAACGTGCCGCCAAACAGAATGCTTGCCAGAAGAGCCAGACACTTTTTGGACCTGGAAGGGATGCACAGCCCAATCAGGATGCCGATAGAAAGGAGGCAGAGCTTTATAAGCGCCATGTCGCAGAGATCCATGCTCCGGATATACTGTTTGCTCCCCCTAAGCAGCTGTTTCATTTCGTATTCTCCTCCTATGATAGAGTAGTAGTTATTAGAGCCCCTCTCCAAGGGCTATGCAAATAGGGGCTAAGACGTTCTACAGCCGTTCGCAGGCCAGCACTCGCACTGTCTTCCGCAGCAAGTGGCCGGTTGGCACCCGTGCATCTATGTCCACCGTGATGACATTGCGCCGCCCGCCTCTTTCTCATGCTTCCGTTCTTTTGCCCCTCCTTACTCCATTATACCAAAAAAACACGCCGGCGGCGTGTTTTTTTTAAAAGGCTGCATATCGCAGGGGCAAATGGCCCTGCGATATGCAGCCTTTTTTCACACTTGGGACTGGTCAGCAAGCATTTTGACTTGCAGCGCCCTCTGCTCAAAGTGCTGGGGCAGAGGCAGGAACAGCGCTTTTATGCATGGCCGCAGGAGAATTTCTCAAAAAGGTTTAAGCCACACCGGAGAACAGAATGTAGTAAATTAGCGCAGCAAGAGTACCAATAGCCGGAGTAATGACGGAAATCTTCATAATGGGAATATACGCGTCTTTGTGGGTCTCGCCGCACATGGTAATAATTGCGCAGACGGCGCCGTTATGAGGCATTGAGTCCAGAGCGCAAGAGCTGAGGGACATGATGCGCGCCATAGCGGCATTGGAAACGTAGTCCAGATTCGGGTACAAAGACTTGAATATCGGGGCGGCAATACCCAGACCACCAGAGGCAGAACCGCAGATACCACAGATAAGCGTGGTGCCGACTGCAACGCTGATGAGGTAGGGCAGACTCCAGCTGCTCAGCCAGGTGGTAATCCAGGTAAAGCCGACCGTGGCCTTCACTACGCTGCCAAAACCTACGATTGTGGCAATGCTGAACACCGTGTTTGCTGTGTTCTCGATCCCATGAACCGCATGTTTCAGCACAGTGGATCTGTCGATGTACGGAAAGAGGAGAACAACTGCACTGACAACACCGATTGCGACGGCAGTTTCCGTTGCAAAAATAGCTTTGCCTTCGCCGTTTTTCACGTTAATGCAGACGATGGTAAACACAAGAGGAAGAACCGAAATCAGCGGATTGGGAAGCTTTTCTGCAACGGTGTCGGTGTCGGAGGGACGCGCTTCAAAATGCTCACCGTTTTTCACCGCCTTGAGCAGCATATGACGCAGCCACCAGAAGCCGACGATTGCCATTGTGCCACAACCAACCAGACCGCC
>ERZ764778.1627-NODE-1627-length-22302-cov-18.109498_pt1 | contig 22302 bp, 20 predicted proteins | sample MGYA00374951_ERZ764778 | MGnify/ENA primary metagenome ERZ764778 (study PRJEB28918, sample SAMN05720193) | bioreactor metagenome | isolation source: Anaerobic biogas reactor | place: USA:Washington, USA | collected 2015-08-08 ...
CGAAGGGCTACGAGATGCCCGACTGGGTCATCGAGCAGGCGAAGAAGAACGCCCTTGAAAACGGCGGAACCTTCCGGATCACCAACGACCAGGAAGAGGCTTACCGGGATGCCGACGTTGTCATTCCCAAGAACTGGGGCAACTGGGTCACGAACGAGAGCAAGGCCGTCATCGACAACGTTCTCGAGGCAAACCGGCACTGGAAGTGCACAGAGGATCGCATGGCCCTTACCGACAAGCATTCCCTGTACATGCACGCCCTCCCTGCCGACAGAGTGAACGAAGTTGAAGACTCCGTCATCGACGGGCCTCACTCCGCCATCTACGACGAGGCGGAGAACAGGCTCCACACGGCGAAGGCCGTCATGGCCCTCACCATGGGCGGAAGGTAAAAAAACGTTTCCGGGGAGGACGCCCGAGAACAAAGGGCGTCCTCTTTTTTTCCTTCATGCTATACTCCTGCTGAAATTCCCATTATCGTCAAGGAGGGAGAAGGATGAAACGGTTCGTCTGGCGGCCCTTCTGTTCGGAGCTCTCAAGGCGGGGGACCTCCCGGTCACCCGGACATCCTCCGTCCCGTCGGGCGTCATCTCGGTCCCCGAGGGAGTTGTCATACTCTACATGATCCTTTCCTTTTATTTATCTCCGGCACAGGCTGGGACGTACCGGGGCCCGCAGACGGGCCGCCCCGGGTGGTGAAGCGCCGTGATACTCGAGGGGTTCCACGCCGGGGCTGTGGCCCCTCTTTCTCGGGGCCGCGGTCTTCGGCATAGCAGACGCCGCGGCAATCACCCTGCGGACAGAGGGAATCCGGATGGTTCCCGATGAGTTTCCCATTGCCCTTCCCTATAGACTCACCATAGCGGCAATCCTTGCCGGGAAGGGGTTCAACGTTCCTGCCTCGCTGGAGACGGCCTATATCAAGGAGGAAAAATGACGGGAGGAGAAACGGAATGTATGACCTCGTAATCAGGGGGGGGACGGTGGTGACTCCTGAGGCGGTTCTCACCGCCGACATCGGGCTTTTCGGGGAAAAGATCGCCGCCCTCGGCGACGGGCTGGAGGGAAAGTCGGAGGTCGACGCGTCGGGAAAGCTGATTCTCCCCGGGGTTATCGATCCCCATGTGCATTTTTCCCTTCCCGTGGGCGGCACCGTGTCCAGCGACGATTTCTACTCGGGGTCGGTGGCGGCGGCCTGCGGGGGAGTGACTACCGTGATCGATTTCACCGTGGGGGCTCCCGGGAGGACTATGGCGGAAGACCTGAGAAGCCGCCTCGAGGATGCCCGCCCGTCGGCTGTGGATTATTCCTTCCACGGGGAGGTGGTGGGCTGGCGCCCCGGCCGCACCGCCGAAATCGCCGACGCCATGGCCAACGGGATTAAAAGTTTCAAGTTCTTTACAGCCTACGGAGCCTCGGGAAGGAGAACCGACACGGGGCCGCTCTACCACGCCTTCCGGGCGATAGCGGAAGGGGGCGGGGTGGCCGTGGTTCACGCCGAGGACGACAGCATGATCGAAGCTTCCGCGTCCCTTCTCTCCCAGGAGGAGTGGGGGCGGATGAGAACCGTGTCGAAAGTCCGGTCCGACCTCTGCGAGGCCTCGGCGGTGAATTCTGTGGGATGGACCGCCGCGAAGGCAGGCGTTCGGTGCCACATCGTCCACCTCAGTTCCGCCCTCGGCCTCGGTGAAGTCGAGGCCGCCCGAACGAGGGGAGCCGCTATGACGGCGGAGACCTGCCCCCACTACCTGTTGCTCACATCCGGCGTCTACGAGGGACCTCAGGGGCATCTCTATTCCGCCGCGCCCTCCCTCCGGACTTCTGATGACAACGAAGCGCTCTGGCGCGGCCTTGCTTCGGGCGCGGTGGATTTCGCCGCCACGGATCACTGTCCCTTCACCCGGACCCAAAAGGAGTGGAAGGGGGCCTTCGACCGGCTGCCCGGAGGCCTGCCCGGGGTGGAGACGCTTCTCCCCCTGCTCTACTCGGAGGGAGTGTCCAAGGGAAGGCTTTCCCTGTGTGCCCTCGTCCGGGCGACGTCCGAACAGGCGGCGAAGCTCTACGGCCTGTATCCTCGAAAAGGATGTCTCCTTCCCGGCTCCGACGGAGACCTGGTCATCTTCGACCCCGAGGACGAATGGACCGTCCGGGCGGGCGCCCTGAGGATGAACGTGGACTTTTCTCCCTACGAGGGAATGGAAGTCAGGGGAAAGGTATGGCAGACCATCTCCCGGGGCGAGGTCATCTATGCCGACGGCCGGTTTCTCGGCAGGAGGGGGAGGGGAAAGTTTCTTCCGAGATGACCTGAAAACCGTTCCATTCATTCGAATAGGACGCGATTGATATTTGTTTTCAAGTGGAGCAATGCATATTTTGAGAATTTCCCGAAGGGAAACAGACGAAGGAGGAACCACCATGAAAGTACCGAGCGATATAGAGATAGCCCAGAGCGCGAAACTCCGCCCTATAGTCGATATTGCGGAACAACTCGGCATCGGCGAGGAAGACCTTGAACTCTACGGCAGATACAAGGCCAAGGTCTCCCCGGCAGTGTGGGAACGGGTAAAGAACAACCCCGACGGAAAGCTCATCCTCGTCACCGCCATCACCCCCACCCCGGCAGGGGAGGGAAAGACGACCACCACGGTGGGGCTCTCCCAGGCCCTGGCGAAACTCGGTCAGAAGGTGAGCTTCGCCATCCGGGAACCGTCCCTCGGCCCAAGCTTCGGCGTCAAGGGCGGGGCGGCCGGAGGCGGGTACAGCCAGGTTGTCCCCATGGAGGACATCAACCTCCACTTCACCGGCGACCTCCACGCCATCACCACGGCCCATAATCTCATCGCCGCCATGATCGACAACTCCCTCCAGCAGGGCAACGAGCTCAACCTCGACCCCAGGAGGATCGTGTGGAGGCGGGTGATGGACCTGAACGAACGGGCCCTGCGGAGCGTCATCCTCGGCCTCGGCGGAAAGGCAAACGGCGTCCCCCGGGAGAGCGGCTTCGACATCACCGTGGCGTCGGAGGTCATGGCCATTCTCTGCCTTTCCACGGACCTCATGGACCTGAAGGAAAGAATACGGAAGATCGTCATCGGCTACACCCATGACGGCAAGGCCGTCACGGCCGGAGACATCGGCGCCGCGGGCTCCGCCGCAGTGCTCCTCAAGGATGCCATCAAGCCCAACCTTGTCCAGACCCTGGAAGGGGTTCCCGCCTTCATCCACGGCGGTCCCTTCGCCAACATAGCCCACGGCTGCAACTCCCTCCAGGCGACCCGCCTCGGGCTGAAACTCTCCGACTATTTCGTCACGGAGGCCGGCTTCGGCGCCGACCTCGGCGCGGAGAAGTTCCTGGACATCAAGTGCCGTCTCGGCGGCCTCACCCCTTCGGCGGTGGTGATCGTCGCCACGGTGCGAGCCCTGAAGATGCACGGGGGAAGAAAAAAGACGGAGCTTTCCCAGGAAGACCTGACCGCCCTGGAAAAAGGAATGGCCAACCTTGAAAAGCACATCGGGAACATCGCCTCCTTCGGTCTGCCCGCTGTGGTGGCCATCAACCGCTTCCCCACGGACACAGAGGCTGAGCTTGCCCTTGTGGAGGAAAAGTGCGCCCGTCTCGGCGCTTCCGTGGCCCTCTCCGAAGTGTGGGAGAAGGGAGGCAACGGCGGCCTTGACCTCGGCAGGAAGGTGATGGAGGCCTGCGAAAAGCGGTCGTCCTTCCACTACCTCTACGAACCATCCCTCAGCCCGAAGGAGAAGATCGGCAAAATCGCCCGGGAGATCTACGGCGCCTCCGGCGTGGCCTACACGGACCAGGCGGAGAAGGACCTTGCCCAGATCCATGAGCTCGGCAAGGACGACCTGCTTGTCTGCATGGCCAAAACCCAGTATTCCCTCTCCGACGATCCCGCCCTCCTTGGCCGTCCCGAAGGTTTCACGGTGACCGTCCGGGAAGTCCGCCTGTCGGCAGGGGCGGGATTCCTCGTGGCCATCACCGGATCGGTGATGACCATGCCGGGGCTGCCGAAAAAGCCCGCTGCCCTTACCATCGACATCGACGAAAAGGGCCGCATCACGGGGCTCTTTTAGGGAGGGGAGGCTGCCATGACTGCCAGTATCCTCGACGGCAAGAAACTTTCGGCCGAAATACGGGCCTCGATAAAAGAAGAAACCGCTCTTCTCAGGGAAAAGGGCATAGTTCCGGGTCTCGCGGTGGTTCTCGTGGGGGATGACCCGGCATCGAAGGTGTATGTCGGGCAGAAGGAAAAGGGGTGCCTCGAAGCGGGCTTCGCGTCCTTCCTTCACCGGCTGCCCGTATCGACTACCCAGGAGGAACTCCTCGACCTTATCGGAAAACTGAACAGGGATGTCCTGGTCCATGGAATCCTTGTCCAGCTCCCCCTGCCGCCCCAGATCGATCCCGACACCGTCCTCGCGGCCATACGGCCGGAAAAGGACGTGGACGGCTTTCACCCCGTGAACATCGGACGTCTCGTGGCGGGGCTCCCGGCCTGCGAACCCTGCACACCCAAGGGAATCCTCCGCCTTCTCAACAGCACGGGGATCCCCCTGGCGGGAAAGGAAGCCGTGGTCATCGGGAGGAGCAACATCGTCGGCAAGCCGGTGGCCCTCATGCTGCTGGCGGAGAGCGCCACTGTGACGGTCTGCCACAGCAGGACCAAGGATCTCGCCGGACATGTCCGCAGGGCGGATATCCTTGTCGCCGCCATAGGGAAGCCCCGGTTCGTCACCGCGGACATGGTGAAGGACGGTGCCGTGGTGGTGGACGTGGGCATCAATAGGCTCGAGGAAGGCCTCGTGGGGGACGTGGATTTCGGGCCCGTCTCGGAGAAGGCGTCGTGGATAACCCCTGTTCCGGGAGGGGTCGGGCCCATGACCATCGCCATGCTGCTGGAGAACACCCTGGAGCAGGCGAAGAAATCCTGAAACGGATCCGCAAGGGAACGATAGAACAGCCTTTGGCCGTCCTCCCGGACACCCCCGGGAGGACGGCGTTTATCAAAGGGGCGGCTCTGTGGTATAAAGATACCTGAATGGCCCGTACGGGGAATATGCCCCGGACGCAGGAAAATTCCACGAGGAGGAAGAGATGTCCATGACCCTTCTGAAAAACAGGAGCCTTGAAGATTTTTCGGGAGAGCTTTCGTCCAGTTCGGCGGCGCCGGGAGGCGGCAGCGCCGCTGCCCTTTCGGGAGCCCTGGGGGCTGCCCTCGTCTCCATGGTGTGCAGGCTCACCATAGGAAAAAAGGAGTACGAGGAGTATGAAGAGGAGCTGAAGGAGGTTCTCGCCCTCTCCGAGGATCTCCGGAAGAACCTGGTGAACGCCGTTGACGTGGATGCAGGAGCCTACGGCATGGTGATGGAGGCCTTCGCCCTTCCGAAACAGACTGAGGAGGAGAAGACGGTCCGGAGGGAGGCCATACAGAAGGCGTTCAGGGAAGCCTGCGAATCGCCGAGAAAGACATCCCTCTGGTGTCTGGAAGTGCTCCGCCTCTGCGCCCGCGTGTCGGGCAAGGTGAACCTCAACGCCGCCAGCGACCTCGGCGTGGGGGCCAACCAGGCGCTCGCTGGGCTTGAGGGGGCTGTCATGAACGTGCTGATCAACCTCCCTTCCATCAAGGACGACGAGTACACCGATCTCCTTCGGGAAGAAACCGAGGAGATCCAGGATGAGGGGAGAATTCTCAAGACCGGGGTGATGAGAGAGGTCCTGGCCTACATCGGCGGAGCAGACTGAGCCCGGCGGTGTCCCTTTCATGAAAACTGTTTCCAGGCGCGGCCCTCTTCTCCGGCGGAAAAGGGCGCTCCTGAATTCCACGCTTAAAAAAAAGAGGTAAAAAATGAAGACGGTTACGGTAGGCATCATCGGTGCCGGCTTTGCGTCGAAGTTTCACTGCCGGTCCTTTTTCAGGGTGGCGGGCATAGACGTCCGCGTGAAGTCCGTCGCGGATGTGGATGAGAAGAAGGCTTCCGCTGTCGCGAAGGAATTCGGCCTGGAGGAATTCCACGGCGATTACAGGCTCCTCCTTGACGATCAGGAGATCGACGTCATCGACATCTGCACACCTCCCTTCCTGCACCCGGGCATGACCATGGAGGCCCTCGCGGCAGGGAAGCACGTAATCTGCGAGAAGCCCCTGACTGGGTACTTCGGCGCTCCCGGAGACGAGACGCCCATCGGGGACAGGGTGCCCAGATCGGTCATGTACGGCAAGGTACTCGAGGATATCCGGAACCTTGAGAAGGCCGTCGCGGGAAGCGACAGGCTCTTTATGTACGCCGAGAATTACGTCTACTCGCCGAATATCCTGAAGGCCGCCGAGATCATCCGGGCCCGGAAGAGCAGGATCCTCTTCATGAAGGGGGAGGAGAGCCTGAAAGGGTCCACGTCACCGGTGGCAGGCCGGTGGGACAAAACGGGGGGCGGATCCCTCATCCGGGTCGGGTGCCACCCGATCGGAGGGATTCTCTGGCTCAAGAGGGAAGAGGCCCGGGCGAGGAAAATGTCCATCGGCATCCGGAGCGTCCTGTGCGACACCGCCCGCATGACGCCCTCCCTGAGCGAACACGAACGGCGCCATATCAGCGTCCGGCCCGAGGACGTGGAGGATTTCGCCTCTCTTGTCCTTACCTTCACAGACGGCACCAGGGCGGTGGTGATCGCGGGGGACACCATGCTGGGCGGCACCAGGAACTTCGTGGAAGTGTACGCCAACGACGCGGTGATGCACTGCATGATCACCCCTTCGGACAATCTGAGCACCTATATGCTGGACGAGGAGGGAATGGACGGCGTCTATATCTCCGAGATGCTCCCGGCAAAGACGGGCTGGCAGAAGCCCTTCGTCGCCGAAGAGCACCTGAGGGGATACGTGGGGCAGTTCCAGGATTTTATTGAGTGCGCCGCCACGGGCAGGAAGCCTCTTTCCGACTTCGAGCTCGCCTGTGACGTGGCCAGGGTGATCTACGGGGCCTATCTCTCCGCGGAGCAGGGGAAACGGGTCGATTTCTGAAGGCGGCGCCAGGCGGACGTCCGTTCTTCAGCCTCTGAAAAGAAAACGCTGCAGACACCCTCGGGGTGCCTGCAGCATGGAACCGCAAGGGTCAGCCCTGTTTTTTCGCGGAGCTCAGCGGAACAAGATCGGCGCAGGTGCCGGCTTTCAGGACCGCGCTGTCGGCGTGCCCTACCCAGCCTCTGAGCTGTCCGGCAAGGGCGATGATGTGGCCGAGGTCGATTCCCGTCTCGATCCCCATTTCGTGGAACATGTGGATCATGTCCTCCGAGGCGATATTGCCCGAGGCCCCGGGTGCGTAAGGGCAGCCTCCGAGACCGGCGAGAGAGCCGTCGAAACGGATGACCCCGGCCTGCATCCCGGCGACGATGTTTGCCAGGGCCATGCCCCTGGTGTTGTGGAAGTGGAGAAACCAGCGCACGGCAGGAAACTCTTTCATCATCATGGAAGAGAGGTCGAAGACCTGGCGGGGATTGGCCATGCCGGTGGTGTCGGAGAGGGACAGCTCGGTAATGCCGAGATCGTGCATCCGGCCGGCGATTTCCCTTACCTGGGACGGCGGCACCTTCCCTTCGAAAGGACAGCCGAAGGCGGTGGACACGGCCCCGGAAACTTCCGCCCCGTTCGCCCGGGCGAAGGCGGCGCACTCTTTGAAGCCCTCGATGAGCTCCCGGGGCGTCTTGTTCAGGTTTGCCTTCGCGTGGGATTCGCTGGCGGAGACCGTGAGTTTCACCTTCGTGATCCCCGAGGCCAAGGCGCGCTCCACGCCCTTGAGATTAGCCACGAGGGCCCTGTATTCCACCCCTCCGACCCGGCGGAAGGTCCGGGCCACTTCGTCGGTATCGGCCATCTGGGGAACCGCTTTCGGGTGGACGAAGGAGCCGATCTCCACGATTTTCACCCCTGCATCCGCCACGCCCTCGATAAGGGCGGTTTTCCTTTCCACGGAAAGGATGGAAGGTTCGTTCTGCAGGCCGTCCCGCGGGCCGACCTCGCAGAAGATGACCTTTTCAGGCCACTGTATGGACATTATGTTCATCCTCCTCCTGAAGCAGAATGGCACTGCTTTTTAAGGAAACATTACTCAAGAATAGAGTTTCTGTCAAACGGTATTGTATTCCGCCAAGCGAAAATTTAAACAGGAGAAAAGAAGCGGTGAAGGGAAGAAAAACACCTTGACAAACAGAGGCAGTCTTTCTATTGTATAAGCATTTCTTAGTGGCGGATTCTGTTTCCGCTAAACGGAAAAATGGGAGGTTTTCATGAGACCACAGCCGGAAAAGCCCATCGAGGCAAGAGGAAAGGTTCTTGGAGGCCCCAGGCCTCTCGTCTGCGTCCCCCTCGTCGGCAAGACCCCCGGGGAGATCCTGGGCGAAGCTGAAAATATCCCCGCCATCGCGCCTGATATTATCGAGCTCCGGGTGGATGCCTGGGAGTTCGTGGAAGAAACGCCCGCCTCCGTCTCCATGATCCGGGACGTGCGGAAGGCCGTGGGTGAAATCCCCGTGATCCTCACCTGCCGGGGCCACTGGGAGGGCGGTTTCAAAAAGGTGTCCGACGAAGCGAAATTCTCGCTCTACCGGGAGGCCGTCGCCGGAGGCCTGGTGGATTTTCTTGATGTGGAGCTCTCCTACGGTGACGGGAAGATCGGGGAAACCCTCCGGATGCTTGAACATTCTTCCGTTTCCCTTATCGTCTCATTCCATGATTTTGAAAAAACCCCTTCGAAGGAAGTGCTTTTCTCAACCCTCGCCGCCGAGATCCGGGCGGGGGCCCACGTGGCAAAACTCGCCGCCATGCCCCGGAGCGAGGAGGATGTCCTTGCCCTTCTTTCCGCCACGCTTATGATCCGCCGGGAATACCCTCGCATCCCCCTCATCACCATGTCCATGGGCGGCATAGGCGCTGTGAGCAGGGTGACCGGCGGACTGTTCGGCTCGGACCTGACCTTTGCCGTGGGCAGCAGGGCGTCGGCTCCAGGCCAGATACCGGTCGGGGCCCTGAAGAAGTGCCTGTCCGTTCTCCACCCCCTGGAGAGTTAGCCTGCACCTGAAAAAAGAATGGAGGCTCGAAAGATGAAGAAAGACCTTGTTGCGTTCCAGCTCGTGAAATTTCTCGAGGCCCGCGGCGTGGAGAAGATTTTCGGCCTGTGCGGCCACACCGTCATCGGTTTCCTCGACGCGCTCAAAGAAAGCTCCATCCATTTCGTGTCCGTCCGGCACGAGCAGATAGCCGCCCATGCTGCCGACGGCTATTCCCGGGGGAAGGGATGCCGGGTGCCCGGCGTGCTCCTCACCCACCTCGGCCCCGGGCTCGCCAACGCCACGACGGGCGTGGCGGAAGCCTCCCTGAACTCCATCCCCATGGTGGTCATCGCCGGCGACGTCCCGAGCTGCTATTTCGGGCGCCATCCCCACCAGGAAGTGAACCTCCACGCAGATGCCAGCCAGTACGAGATTTACCGCCCCTTTGTGAAACGAGCCTGGCGGGTCGACAGGCCGGAGCTCCTTCCCGAGGTGATGGACAAGGCCTTCCGCCTTGCGGTCACAGGCCGCCCAGGCCCCGTGCTGGTTTCCATCCCCATGGATATATTCTCCATGGAAATCGACACCCGGTTCTTCGACATGAGGATCGACAACAATCCCCTTCTTCCCAAGCCCGGCCTGGATGAAAAGACGGCGGAGGAAATCGCGAAAATGCTGGCCGATGCGAAACACCCGATCCTCTATCCCGGCGGCGGTGTCATCTCCTCCGGCGCCTCGGAGACCCTCACCGCCCTGGCAACCCACCTGGAGATCCCGGTGCTCTACACGCTCATGGGCAAAGGGGCCATTCCCGACGATCACCCCCTTGCAGTAGGCATGACCGGCTTCTGGGGGACCGGCTTCAACAACAGGACCGCCATGAAGGCCGACGTAATGATGGCTGTGGGGACGAGGCTTTCCGAGGCTGACTGCAGCTCCTGGTACTTCGGCGAAACTTTCGACATTCCACCCACCAGGCTCATCCACATCGACATCAACCAGGAGGAAATCGGGCGGAACTTCAAGACGGCCATCGGCGCCGTCTGCGACGCGAAAATGGCCCTCTGCGCCATCCTGGCGGCCGCGAAGAGACTGTATCCCAATGGCGTGAAGCGGCCCGAAACGGTGAAGGAAATTGCCGAGACCAAGGCCGCCTACTTTGCGAGTATCGCGGAGGCGCAGAAGTCGGACCAGTTCCCCATGCGCCCCGAACGGATCCTCGCCGACCTCCGGGAAGTCCTTCCCCGGGACGGGTACGTCGTCGCCGACGTCGGCTGGAACAAGAACGGCGTCGGCCAGCAGTTCCCGATTTATGAGCCCGGAACCTTCGTGGCTCCCGGTGGACTTGCCACCATGGGCTACGGTCCTTCAGCGGCCCTGGGCGTGAAGGTGGCCTGCCCGGACAAGAAGGTGGTCGCCCTCATCGGCGACGGCGGCATGGGCGCCAATGTCTCCCCCTTCGCCACCGCGGCGGTGGAGGATATCGCCGTGGTGTGGGTGGTGATGAACAACTGCGCCTTCGGCACCATCGCCGGGCTTGAGAACCAGCACTACCAGCACCAGTTCGGCACCCTTTTCGAGAAGGACGGCAAGCCCTACAGCCCGGACTTCGCGGCCATCGGCGAGGCGTACGGGATCAAGGGATATACCGTGAAAAGCGCAGCTGAATTCAAGCCGGTCCTCGAGGAGGCCCTCGCCCTGAACAGGCCCTGCGTCATCGACGTCCGGATGGAGAACGCCCCGGTGGTCACGGAAGGATGCTGGAACATCAACGACATCTTCAGGAAGCGGGGAGAGGAAAAAACCTGGAGGGTCTGGGCCTGGGAAGAGATCGAACCATGGAGGATGGAAAAGTAGCTCTCCTTTCCGGGAGCTGACAAAGAAAAGGAGATGGAAATGCATGGCGAAAAGGGAATTGACGGCTGAACAGAGGAGCGCCCTGGAGGGAATCTTCGCAAGGGCCCGGGCCGCAGAAAAGATCATCGAGAACTACGACCAGGAACGGGTGGACCGCATGTGCCGCTGCGTGGCCTGGGCCGCGGGCAATCCCAGGGACTTCGACAGGCTCTGCAAGATGGGCGTGGAGGAGAGCGGGGCCGGCGACTGGAGCGGCCGGTTCGGCAAACGGCACAAGATCCTCGGCGTCCTGAGGGATGCCCTGCGCCAGAAGAGCGTCGGCGTGATCGAGGTTCTCCCCGAGAAGGGGCTGGTCCGGTACGGCAAACCGGCGGGAGTCATCACCTCGCTGATTCCCATGACCAATCCGGAGCTTACCCCCATCGTCACGGCCATCTATGCCCTCAAGGCCAGGGACGTGGTGGTTTTCTCGCCTCACCCCAGGACGAAGAAGACCACCTTCGAGGTTGTGGAGAAGATGCGCCGGGGGCTCCGCTCCATCGGCGAATCCGAGGATTTCCTTCAGTGCATTTCCGAGGTCAACATGGCCGTCGTCGAGGAGCTCATGACCATGGGCGATCTCATCATGGCCACCGGCGGCCCTGCCATGACGAAGGCGGCCCACAGTTCCGGCAAACCGGCGTACTGCTCGGGAGCGGGAAACGCTACCATGATCTTCGACGAGACCACCGACATCGAGGAGGCCGCACGGAACACCCGCACCAGCAAGACGTCCGACTTCGGATCCGGCTGTTCCGCCGACGGAAATCTCATCATCTACGGCGGCATTTACGATAGAATGGTAGCCCAGCTCCAGAAGGAAGGGGGCTACCTTGCCACCGACGAACAGCGGGAGATGCTGAAAAAAGCCATGTGGGACGAAGAGGGGCACCGGATAGTGGACACCGTGGCCGTCTCGCCCCAGAAGCTCTGCAGGGCGGCGGGCTTCGAGATCCCCGAGGACAGGAAATTCGTCATGGTGGTCGGCGACGGCATCGGCAAGGAGTTCAAGTTCTCCGGCGAAAAACTGACGACGCTGCTTGCCCTCTTCCGCTACGAGGGAGACTTCGAAAACGCCCTGAAAATGATGGACGGGATATACAAGGTCGGCGGCCGGGGCCATTCCTGCGGCATCTACAGCCACAACGACGAGCACATCCACGCCCTCGCCCTGAGGGCCCCTGTCACCAGGATCATGGTCCGGCAGCCCCAGTCCAAGGCCAATGCCGGAAGCGCCAACAACGGCATGCCCATGACGTCGAGCATGGGGTGCGGCACCTGGGGGGGCAACCAGGTGTCGGAGAACATCGCCCTGAAGCACTATATGAACAGCACCTGGGTCGCAAAACCGATCCTCACGGACGCACCCTCCGAAGAGGTCCTCTTCGGGGAGTTTTTCGATCCGGCGAACAAGCGGGAAGGATGATCCGCCCCCCGGGGTGCGGATGGGGAAATTCCGTCCGGCACGGCCGGGACGGAAAACAGGCACACAAAGGAGGAAGACGCATGAGAAAAGCGGCAGTGTTCGGACTTTCGGTGATGCTGGTATTTCTTCTCGCTTCGGCGGGAGCGGCGGCGTATCCTGAGAAGAACATCCAGGGACTGATCATGTGGGGAGCCGGGGGCGGCACCGACAACTTCGCCCGGGCTGTCACACCCCTGGTGGAGCAGAAGCTGGGGCAGACCATCATTCTCCAGAACAAAACGGGCGCCTCCGGTGCGGTGGCCACGACTCTCACGGTGAACTCCCCCGAGGACGGCTACACCCTGCTCTACGGTGCGGAAAACCCCGCCAATTACAGGGTTCTCGGCCTCTCCCCCCTGAGCTTCCATGACCTCCAGCCCATCGTCATCGCCGTGGAAGGCGCCGTTGTCATCTGCGTCAACCCCGACACCCCCTACAAGACCATGCAGGAACTGGTGGAGGCGGCGAAGGGCGAGAAGAAGATCCGCATGGCCACTTCAGGTGTGGGGGGGCTTCCCTACGTTGCGGGAGCCATGATGAAAAATATCCACGGAACGGACTTCAACTACATCCAGTTCGACGGCGACGGTCCCGGAGCTACGGCGGTCATGGGCGGCCATGCCGATGTCATGCCCCTGGCCCTCTCCACGTCGGTGGAGTACATCCGGGCCGGCCGGCTCCGCGGTCTTGCCGTGCTCACCACGAAGAGGGTTCCCCAGCTTCCCGACGTGCCGGCCATCACGGAAATCTATCCCGAGTATGCCCAGTACCTTCCCTGGGGGCCGTTCTATGGTGTCTTTGTGAAAAAGGGAACTCCGGACGATATCGTGGCCAAGCTCAGCGACGCTTTCACCCAGGCCATGGCGGAGCCCCGGTTCGAGGAGTACGTGCAGAACTCCGGCGGTTTCAAGAACGGCGCCACAGGCGAGGAAGCTGTGAAATTCCTGGAAAAGTTTGAATCCACGGCGAGCTGGCTTATCTACAACGCCGGGGGAGCGAAAAAATCTCCCGCCGACTTCAACATACCTGAACCGAAAAAATAATGTTCCGTAGTGTATAATCGGGGATGGACCGGAACTCCCGTTTCGGCCCGTCCCCTCTTGTATCGGGACCGGAGTCAGGCATCAGCAACGGAAGGACGTGAAACACTGAGATGGAAGAAATCAGGGAATTTGAGGCTGAAGGGACAGGCCCGGAAGCGGCCGCAGGAGAGAAGGAACTCTCGAAATACGTTCCCGAGGCGCAGAGAAAACCGGGAGAACTTGGGATCGCTGCCTTAGGTTTTTTTCTCGGCGCTTTCGGATACTATTTTGCCCTCGACATGACGAGCGGAGAATATTCTTCACCTTCCGTTTTCCCCAAGCTCGCCTCCACGCTTATCATGGCATGCTCGGCGGTCAATTTTTTCAAGGCCTTGCGGAGAAAGAAACCCGAAGCGTCATCGACCCTTATCGGGTATCTTCTCCCCATTGACGTGGTAGTGGTCCTGGTTTTGCTCGTGGCATACTGCTTTGTACTGCCAAGGCTTCATTTTATCGTGTCATCCTATGCATTTATGGTCATCGGCATGGTGTATCTGCAGAGAGGGAAGAACATCGTCCGGGCACTGCTGATTTCGGCGGCCTCCCTCGCGGTCCTGGTTGCGGTCTTCCGCTACCTTTTCCTGGTCATTCTGCCGTAAGGGGGCTGCCTGTTCATGGAACAAAATCTTCAGTATTTCCTTATACCCTTCCTGAGCTGGGAGATGATGCTTCTCATCTGGGTCGGCGTCTTTGCCGGCATCTGGGTCGGCGCCATTCCGGGCCTGTCGGTCACCATGGCTGCCTCCCTGCTGATCTCCTTCACTTTTTCGTGGGATCTGAACAGCGCCCTCGCCCTGATCTGCGGCGTCTTTGTCGGCGGTGTCTACGGAGGAGCCATAACGGCCATCCTGCTGAACATTCCGGGCGCGCCCGCCGCCATCGCCACGGGCATCGAGGGGTATCCTCTTGCCCAGAGGGGTGAAGCCGGCAAAGCGATCGGGCTGTGCACGACCGTTTCCGTGTTCGCCAGCTTCGTCGGGATTCTTGTCCTCTCCGTGGCTGCGCCGGTGATCGCCAACTTTTCGCTCAAGTTCTCTCCCAGGGACTTTTTCCTGCTGGCGGTGATGGGCATACTGCTCATCGGCAGCATCGGCGGGGGAGACCCGATCAAGGGGATCACCGCCGGAGCCGTTGGAGTGCTCCTGAGCATGGTGGGCATGGACCCTTCCACGGGAGAGCTCCGGTACACCTTCGGCAATATCTACCTTATGGCTGGAATCAGCTTCGTGACGGCCATGATCGGTCTCTTCGGCGTTTCGGAAGCCCTGATCCAGTTCAGAAATGCGGGGAAGAAATCGCCGAAACAGAATCTTGACAGGATCATCCCGAACTGGGCGACCTTCCTGAAGTACCTCCCCCTGTCCATCCGTTCGTCCCTTCTCGGCGTGTTCATCGGAGCCCTTCCCGGCACCGGAGGCGACGTCGCCGCCCTGCTGGCCTACGATCAGGCCAAGCGGACCGTCAGGAACCCCTCCCGCCCCTTCGGGACCGGTGCCTACGAGGGCATCGTCGCCCCCGAGACAGCCAACAAGGGAGCCATCGGGGGAGCCTTCATCCCCATGCTGACCCTGGGCATTCCCGGAGATGCCGTCACGGCCATCATCATCGGTGCTCTCTACATCCACGGACTCAAGCCGGGCCCCATGCTCATGATCGAGACCCCCCACCTCTTCTGGATGATCGTCAGCTGCCTGTCCATCGCCAGCGTGGCCCTCATGGTCCTGGGCCTCGTGAGCGTCAAGCCTTTCGCGAAGATCATCGAAATCCCCAAGGAGATCATTATGCCGGTGGTGATCATCCTCTCCGTCATCGGAACCTACGCCATCCAGAACAGTGTGGTAGACATCTTCTACATGATCGGCTTCGGCATCATCGGGTATTTTCTGAGACTCTACGGATATGCCACAGGGCCCATGGTCCTCGGGCTGATACTCGGCCCCATGCTCGACGCGAACTACCGGAGGGCCATGCAGGGAGCGGAGAACCAGATCCTGCCCTTCCTCGAAGGGTTTGTCACCAATCCCATCAGCCTCTTTCTGACGTTGTCCATCGTCTTTCTGGTCGTGTCCCAGACGTCTTTCTACAGGAGATGGAGAGGCCTGGAATAGTTTTTTCCCTGCCGGGGAAGAGAGAAACGAAAATAAAGGAGGAATGAATCATGAGAAAACTCGGACTTGCGCTTGCTTTGCTGGTTTTGGCGTCGGGAGCGGCCTGTGCCGCCTACCCGGAGAAGAACATCCAGGGGTACATCATGTGGGGTGCCGGAGGCGCCATGGACAACGTGTCCAGGGCCATCGTCCCCATCGCCCAGGAGCATCTCGGAAAGACCGTCATCCTGCAGAACCGGACCGGCGCCACAGGAGCCATCGCCACCACCTTTGTGGCGAACCAGCCAGCGGATGGCTACAGCATCCTTTTCGGCGCCGAGAACCCGAACCTGTACAAGGTCACCGGCCTTTCCCAGATCGACTATGACCAGTTCGAGCCGGTCTTCCTCATGATGGCCAATGTGGGCGTGGTGATCGTCTCCAAGGATTCCCCCTACACCTCCTACAAGGAGCTCATCGATGCCGCCGCCTCCGGCAAGACCATCACCATGGGCTCCACGGGCCCCGGAGGACTGCCCTACGTCGCCACCACCATGATCGAGAAGATCCACAACGTGAAGTTCAATAAAATGCAGTTCGACGGGGAAGGCCCCTGCATCACAGCCCTCATGGGCGGCCATATCGATGCGGTGGCCGTCGGTCTTCTCGCCGCCGCGAACTTCATTCATTCAGGCAATGTGAAAGGACTCGCCATGATCTCCTCCGAGAGGATAGAGAGCGTTGCCTCGGTCCCGGCGGTGACGGAAATCTACGAGGAATACCGGCCGTATCTCCCCTGGGGGGCCTTCTTCGGGGCCTTCGTGAGGAAGGAGACTCCCGCCGAGGCTCTTGACGCTCTCCGTTCCGCCTTTACCAAGGCGTTCCAGGACCCCAGGTTCGACGAGTTCGCCAGGACCATGGGCGGCGTGAAGCTCGGTATCGCCGGCGAGGAAGCGAAGAAATACATCAGGCAGAACCAGTCCGTTGCCGCATGGCTCCTGTACGACGCCGGCGGGGCGAAGTTCTCCCCTGAGGAGTTCGGCATCGAACGGCCCCAGGGCAAGTAGAGACCCGTTCACCGTGTGAATGCTGTTCCGGCCCGCCCCCAGGGGCGGGCTTTTTCTTTCCATTTTGGAAAACGGCATCCTTTCGGTGCATGCCATATTGACAAATTCTTCCCCACTCTTTATTGTGGAGGTATTTCCTAGGAGTGGATAGCATTTCCATTCAGCGGAAAATTTGTTTTTTTGCCGGAGCGGTCACTCGCTTCCGGCAGGGCGTCCAGTGCCCGGACACCACATACAAGGAAGGGGTATGATGTTCATGGAGTTTCAGTTTTCCCTAGCGCAGCTCACCGTTCTGAAAACGTCTCCGGCGGAGATCGCGTCCATGGCGGCTGACTGCGGGTATGATTTCGTGAGCATGAGGCAGATTTACATGGGGCTTCCCGGCGAACCGGATTACGATCTGTCGAAGAACCGGGCCCTGATGAAGGAGACGAAACAGATCTTTGCCGATACGGGGATCAAGCTCCTTGATATCGAACTCGCCAGGGTGTTTGACAGCATGGACGTGAAAAAGTACGAACCCGCCATGCAAACGGCCGCGGAGCTGGGGGGAAAGCACGTCATCAGCAGCATCTGGACGCCGGAGAGGGAGTATTATATCGAAAAGTTCGCCGAAATCTGCGACCTTGCGAAGCAGTACAACCTTTCGGTGGACCTTGAGTATGTTCCCATCGCCTCGGTGAAGACCCTCGCCGGCACGGTGGATGTCCTCAGAACGGTGAACCGGTCCAACGCCGGTCTCATGGTGGATATTCACCATTTCCACCGGGCCCAGGACGACGTGGCCGAACTGGCGAAGCTTCCGTCGGAGTGGTTCCGCTTCGGCCACCTCTGCGACGCTCCCGGCGAAATACCGTCCGACAGGGACGAGATGACCAGGATCCTCCGGGAGGAGCGGTCCTACGTGGGCGAAGGGGGAATCGACGTGGCCGCCATAATGAACGCCATGCCTCCCATGCCCTATTCCATCGAGCTTCCCAACCTGAAGAAAGTGGCGGAATACGGGTACAAAGAACATGCCCGCCGCTGCCTGGAGACCGCGAAGGCCTACTGTGCAGCGAAGGGAGTAACGGGCAGAAAAGGGTAAAAAAGACAAGATCCCCTCCGGCCCGGAGGGGATCTTGTTATCCTATCTGCTGGGAGATTTCACGGCACATCCGCTGGATTTCCGGGATGAGGGACTTGGCCGTGTCCTCGGTGAACCGGGACGCCGGACCGGCGAGGGAGAAGGAGAAGAGAATCTCTCCCTTCCTGTTGAAGATGGGCACAGCGATGGAAAGGATACCTTCCTCCCGCTCGCCCCAGCTCATGGCGTACCCGAGGGTCCTGATCTCGGCGAGGTTTTTTCTCAGGTCTTCCGCCCTGGAAAGGGTGGTGGCGGTTATGGGGTGCGCCTTCGCGATTTCGCGGGCGATCGTCTCCTCGCCGAGAAACGCAAGGAGTGTTTTCCCTCCGGCGCCGGCCCAAAGAGGCGCCCGGTCGCCGACCCTCATGACGCACCTCATGGTGAGAAGGCTTTCCACGTGCTCGTAGCAGACCCGTTCCTCCCCCTCGACTCCGTAGAGGGAGACGGCTTCCTTCGTGCTGTCCCGGATTATCTTCATGTAAGGGTAGATTATCTGCTGGGGCCTGAAGTTGGCCGTGGCGATACTCCCGAGGATGTAGAGCTGGCTTCCGAGGGAGTAGGTCCTGTCCTCGTGGCGGGTGAGGAGGTCAAGCCTTTCCAGGGTGCCCGCAAGCCGCAGGGTCGTCGTGACGGGAAGCCCGATCCTTTCAGCGATTTCGCTGAGCGTCAGCTTGTAGTCGTCCCTCGTGAAGGCCTTGAGGATGTGAAACGCCCGTTCTACGGACCGCACAGAGTCCTCTTTCATGGTGAAACCGCCCTTTCTCGCATCGAGTCGTTGTTCCGCTCTTCCTGCCGCGGAGATTTCAATCATAAAGGAATGAACCCCAAAGGGCAATCCGCTCTTCCCGGAAAGGGCTCCTAGACGTTCAGGGAAAGAAGCATCCTGACGGATACCCCGGCGATCAGCGCCGAGGCTATCATTATTCCCATGGACGCCGCCAAGCGTTTCCCTCCCAGTTCTCTCCACAGGACGATGAACGTGGCGATGCAGGGGAACGTCATGGAAAGGGTGATGGTGGCCACCACAAGCTGGGAGGGAGAAAGACCGAGGGTTGCCAGCATTCCCACGGCCACGTCCTTTCTCAGTATTCCCAGGAGTATCGGTGCGGCGGCTTCCGCCGGGAGGCCGAGGAGGCCGGAGAACACCGGGGCGAGAAGGCCGGAAAGAACACCGGTGATCCCCGATGCGTCCATCAGGCTGATGAGAAGAATTCCTCCCAAGACGAGGGGAACCGCTTCGAGGAAGAATCCGCTGATCCGCATCCAGAGCTTGAGAGCCATGGCTTTCAGGGACGGGATGCGGTAAGGGGGGATTTCCACGATGAGTTCCGGGCTGAAGCCGGGAAGGAGGGAATGGAGAATTCTTCCCAGGAGAAGCCAGGAGAAAAGGAGGGTTCCGTAGACTATGGCGACCCATTTCATTCCCATACCTCCCAGGGCGCCGATGATCATGGCCTGGAGTCCGGCACAGGGGATGGCCACGGAGATCAGGGTCGCTGCGATAAACCGCTCCCGCTGGGAGTCCAGGACTCGCGTGGCGAGAATTCCCGGGACATTGCAGCCGAAGCCCAGGAGGGAGGGGATGATGGCGAACCCGTGGAGCCCCATCCTGTGGAGGATGGCGTCGAAGATGACCGCGAGCCGAGGCAGGTAGCCGAAATCCTCGAGGAAGCTCAGGACGGCGTAGAAGGAGAGGACGTAGGGCAACACCATGACCACGGGAACGTACAGTCCCGTGGTGAGCATTCCGAAACTCTGCTCGAAATCAACGTGGCCGTCCACCAGCCTGCCGATGATGATGTCGTGAAGGAAACCTCCGCCGCCGAAAAGGCCGGAGAGGTACCTGATCACCGGAAGCCAGTATCTCTCGAAGAGGGGATCGAGAAGACCGTCGATGAGGCCTTCCCCCGCGAACCGGATGGCGGTGAAGCTCGATGCGATGACCGCGATGCCGATGACGAGCCCCCAGAAGGAATTCACCGAAGCGTCCTCGAGTTTGTCCAGGAAGGTGTGGTGGCGGTGGCGCACTTTCTGCACCTTTTCCGTCACCCTGCCGATGGCCGCCCACCGTTCCTCTTTCGTGGATGGGACCGCCCTTCCCGGGGAGGCTTCGCGCAGGCGGTCGAGAAGGCGGCTGACCCCTTCTCCTGAGACGGCCACGGTGGAGACCACCGGAACGCCCAGCAGTTCCTCCAGCAGGACGGGATTGATGTCGATCCCCTTATGCCGGGCTTCGTCCACCATGTTGAGGGCGATAACCACGGGAAGCCCGCGCTCCATGACCTGGAAGGCGAGGAAGAGGTTCCGTTCCAGGGCCGTGGCATCCAGGACCACCACCACTGCATCGCACCCTTCGGCCACCATCCTTTCGGCCACCTCTTCGGCCTCGTTGGTGGGGGTGAGTGTGTAGGCCCCGGGGACGTCGATTACTCTCCAGACGTCGTCTCCCCGGCGGAGCCATCCTTCCAGGAAGCCCACCGTGGTTCCCGGGTAGTTGGAAGAAACGGCATGGACACCCGTGATCCTGGTGAAAAGGGCGCTTTTCCCCACGTTGGGGTTGCCCACGAGAAGCAGTTTTTTCGCTGTCTTCTCACTCATGGTGCCGAGGGGCTCCTCCGGAACGGGAGAGGGGAACGACGAGCACGGAAGAGGAAATTTTCCACCCGATGGCGATCTGCCTGCCGTCGAGCTGGAGGGTCACAGGACCGTGAAAGGGCATTCCGGACACTTTTTCCACCACCTTGCCGACCCGGAGACCCAGGGCTTCGAGACGTTCGGCGCAGCCGTCCTTTGCCGGCATCTCCGCAATGCGGCCGAAGGCGCCGTTTGGAAGATCCCTCAGGGCCACTGCGGGACCTCCCGGATGACGGGGAGGGGTCAATTCGCCGATTCCCTCCTTCGAAGCTGGCCGCAGGCCGCATTGATATCCGTTCCCTTTTCCCGCCGGATCTCGTTTTCGATTCCGAGCTGGGTGAGGACTGCGGCAAAGGCCTTGATCCTTTCGGGAGTGGAGCGCTGGTACACGTCCTTCACCGGGTTGTAGGGAATGAGGTTCACGTAGACGCCCAGGCCCGACAGGAGGGCCGCCATTTCATAGGCAAGCTCGGTCTCGTCGTTTACCTTCTGGATCATGACGTACTCCAGGGTGATCCTTTCCCCGGTCTTCTGCTGGTATGTCCTGAGGGCGTCCACCAGGGGGCCCAGGGGATATTTCCTGTTCACGGGCATGATCTTGCTCCGGAGCGCGTCGTTGGGGGCATGAAGCGAGACCGAAAGACGGACCGGCAGGGGAAATTCCGCAAGGTCGAGGATCCCCGGCACGATGCCGGAGGTGGAGATGGTAATATGCCGGGCGCCCATGTTCCGCATCTTCGGGGAATTCAGGATGGAAATGGCCTTGAAGACCGCCCGGGTGTTCAGGAACGGTTCGCCCATTCCCATGAAGACCACGTTGCCGATATTGTCGCCGAGGCGTTTTTCCATGGCGAGAAGCTGTCCCGTGATCTCGCCCGCAGTGAGGTCACGGCGGAAGCCGGACTGGCCGGTGGCGCAGAAGGAGCAGTTCAGCGGGCATCCCACCTGGCTTGAAAGGCAGGCCGTGGTGTGGTTCCCATGGGTGAGGAGGACCGATTCGATTCTCTCCCCGTCGTAGAGCTGCCAGAGGAATTTCCTGGTGCCGTCCTTTGACGTTTCCTCGGTGACGGGTATGGGAGGAAGGATCATCAGGTCGTAGACGAGCTTCTCCCTGAGATCCTTCGACAGGTTGGTCATTTCGTGGACGTTGAAGACTTTTTTGTCGTAAATCCACTGGCAGAGCTGGTCCGCCCGATATTTCGGGAGTCCCCACTTTTTTGTGCAGACATCGGCCCATTCTTCGTGGGAAAGGTCGAGGGCATGTACCGGTTCGTTCATTGTGTGCCTCCTGGTGGCATTTCGGGGAAAATCCCCCTTGAAATAGCAATATATAATGTCATGAAGCCTGTGCATGTGTCAATGGGAAAAAGCATTCCATCCCCTGAGGCGGCATGGGACGACGCCTCCGTTTCCCTCTGGAACGGGGAAGGACTCTCAGGAAACGACGTTCTTTTCCCCGTGGAAGTCAAGGATAAACCGGGCGAATTCCTCGGCCCAGTACGGGTCGAACTGGGTTCCGGCACAGCGGAGGAGCTCCGCAGCCGCCGCAGCCGGAGACTTCGGATCCCTGTATGCCTTGTCCCCGGTCATGGCTTCATAGGCGTCCACCACGGCCATGATCCGTGCCCCTTCAGGAAGGGCCTCTCCGCCGTCGCCTTCCGGGTACCCCGCTCCGTTCCACCAGCGGTGGTGCAGCAGTATATCCTCCTGCAGGTCCGAAAGGTCCGGGAAGAGCGAGACGAGGTGGGCGCCTCTTTCGGGGTGACGCCTTACGATCTCGTATTCTTCCTCCGTGAGGGGGCCCGGCTTGTCGAAGATCTCCCTGGGGATCTCGGTAAAGCCAAGATCGTGGTTCCGGGCCAGCTTCACAAGATACGCCCTTTTTTC
>ERZ764778.1669-NODE-1669-length-21941-cov-13.886777_pt1 | contig 21941 bp, 21 predicted proteins | sample MGYA00374951_ERZ764778 | MGnify/ENA primary metagenome ERZ764778 (study PRJEB28918, sample SAMN05720193) | bioreactor metagenome | isolation source: Anaerobic biogas reactor | place: USA:Washington, USA | collected 2015-08-08 ...
CGGCGATGAACGGGAAGGCGCCCCTGTAGAAGTTCCTCAGGTCCGACCTGGGGTATAGCCGGAAGACCAGGGCCGCACCGAGGGAGGAAAAGACCCTGATCCAATCCGTCAGCGGTTCGGTCCGGGCAAAGACTATGGGAACGAGGCTGATAAGAAAGCCGTTGGCGGCGTAGAAGCAAAAGAGAAACACGGCCAGTCTCCATATGGGAAAACCGGGAAGGGGAGCAAGCTGCTCAGTTTCTTCCGCCCGCACCCCTCCCGTGCCCCAGAGAAGCGCAAGGGTTAGCAGGGGTGCTCCGACGGCGAGGGTCGAAACGCCGGGCAGCGAGAAAAACCGGATAATCAACAGGGAGAGGATGGGGGACAGTCCGTAGACCACCGCCACGTCATCGGGGACAAGGGTGCTGAGGAGCACCCCCCATCGGCCGATGAGCATGGCAACCCCGGCGGCGGCCAGGAGGACCCCCGCCAGCGCCAGGGACGCGGCGAAAGGAGATGATACGAATTCCGACAGGAAAAGGAGCCCCGGAAGAGAGAGCATGAACAGGCACCCGGCAAAGGGAACGGCATGGCTGTACCGGCCAAAAAAAGGGCTCATGGAGAGCAGCCCCATGACAAGATAGGCGGAGCAGTGAACAGCAAGAAAAAGGAACACGGGATTTCCGCCCGCATATCCTCTGGCGGCAAGGCGCACCGGGAGACCGTAGTACAGGAAGAGAGATTCCATCCACGCAAAGAGCAGACCAAGACCGACCGCGGTTCCCAGGATTTTTGCCGCCCTCATGTCCGGCTCACCCCCGTTGTCTCAGTATTCCATTCTGAACATAAATTTTGCGGATACCAATAGAATACCATCTGCGTTCCCGTTTCGCCATGCCCGGGAATGTGATATTCTTTCAGCAAAAGCAGTTCTAAATTCTATTTCGAGGAGGATGGTTTCATGTCTGTAAAGAATGCCATGACCGCTGAATTCCTGCGGTCGGCCTACGGCGGCGAAAGCATGGCCCACATGCGCTATCTCGGCTGGGCGGACAAGGCCGACAAGGAAGGTTTGCCGAAGATCGCAAGGCTGTTCCGGGCCGTCGCCTATGCCGAGCAGGTTCACGCCACGAACCACTTCGTCGTCCTGAACGGCGACGTGGCTGATGCCTGCCTCACCGCAGGGGCCGTATTCGGCATGAAGGAGACCGCCGAGAACCTCGTGGGAGCCATCGCGGGCGAGGAGCACGAAGTGGACCAGATGTATCCCGTCTACTACGAGGCTGCCAAGTTCCAGGGCGAGAAGGACGCCATGCGCACCTTCAACTTCGCCCTCCAGGCGGAGAAGCAGCACGCGGCGTTCTTCAGACAGGCCAGGGAGCATGCCCTCGCCAAAAAGGACATGGAGTTCGAGGCCATGTATATCTGTCCCGTGTGCGGACACACCGTTGCCGACGAAGCCCCGGACAAATGCCCGGTGTGCGGCGTGGCGAAGGAGAAATACGTCCGCTTCTAAGTGTCGGATGAGGGGAAGGGACGACCGTCCCTTCCCCTCATTTCTTTTTTTCGGGGAGGAATCCGCATGGGCTTTCTGGACATCATCGGGCCGGTAATGATCGGTCCGTCGTCGAGCCACACGGCCGGCGCCGCCCGGCTGGGAAAACTGGCGAGGGCGTGCTGGGGAGACGACCCGGTCGGGGAAGTGGTCCTTTTCCTGAGGGGGAGCTTCGCCTTCACGTCCAAAGGACACGGAACGGACAAGGCCCTGGTTGCCGGGCTTCTCGGCATGGAGCCCGACGACGAGGGTATCAGGACGGCCCTCGCAACAGCCGTTGAGCGGGGATTTCCCTTCCGCTTCGAGCGGGAGGACGTGGACGGTGCCCACCCCAATTCGGTCAGGTTCCTCTTTTCCGGCAGGGACGGAAGAACCATGGAAATTGTGGGGGCCTCCGTGGGGGGAGGAGCGGTGGAACTCCAGGAGATCGACGGCTTTTCGGTGAAGGTCAGCGGCGACCTGCCTACCCTTGTGACCTTCCACAGGGATGTCCACGGAGTGGTGGCCGCGGTGGCCGCCCTTCTTGCAGACCGAAAGATCAACATCGCCTCCATGACCCTTCACAGAAAGACCCGGGGAGGAATGGCATCCCTCGTGGCGGAGATGGAGATGGAAGGAAATCCCGACCCGGCTCTTCCCGGCGACGTGGAAAAGGTCCATCCTGCCATCGTTCGGGTGGTTCCCCTCTACGGGAGAGGAGGTCCGTCATGAGATCCATCGCTGACATCGTGGAGCAGTGCCGGCTGTCAGGACGGTCTTTTTCCGAACAGGCCCTGGCAATGGAGTCGGAGGAAACCGGAGTCGCCGAAAGTCTCCTCCGGACAGGAATGCTCTCCAGGCTGAAGGATATGGAGTTCTCGGTCAGGGAGGCCGTGTCGAAAGAGTGGCGGGGGCTCATTGTTCCGGCGGAAGCCTCTCTTCTGGAGCAGTACGCGGCACTGGGGTGCGCCTTGTCGGGACCCTATGTTCTTTCCGCCGCCCGGATCGCCATGGCGGTTTCCACCTACAACGCCGCCATGGGGCGCATTGTGGCGGCACCCACGGCGGGGAGCTGCGGCATTCTTCCCGGCATGCTCTTCGCGTGCCGGGAACAGTTCGGCACGGAGAACCACGTCCTCCTGTCCGGCCTGTTCGCCGCTGCCGCTGTCGGTGAAGTAACCGCCGCCCGGGCCACCCTCGCGGGAGCATCGGGAGGCTGCCAGGCTGAATGCGGCGCGGCGGCCGCCATGGGCGCCGCCGCCCTGGTGACCGTCAGGGGAGGATCCGCCGACGCCGTGTCCTCCGCGGTTGCCCTCACCTTCAAGTCCATCCTCGGCCTGGTGTGCGACCCCGTAGGCGGCCTGGTGGAATGCCCCTGCGTCAAGAGGAACGCCATGCTGGTGAGTCTCGGGACCCTGGGGGCGGATCTTGCCCTTGCAGGGGTGAAATCCCTCATCCCCGCCGACGAAGTGATCGACGCCATGGGACAGGTCGGGCGCGCCCTTCCCGGGACACTGAGGGAAACGGGCCTGGGCGGGCTTGCCGCCACCCCCACGGGGAAGGCATTGGCCGAAAGCACGGGAATGTAAGAGGCGCAGGAGAGAAACTTCCTGCGCCTCTTTTTGGCTCTTATTCCAGGACAAGTCCCCGGATGTCCGTGATCCCCAGGCCGGGTCCCGCTGAGGGAGCGACTTTCGCCCCCGTGTAGACCGCTCCCCCTTCCACGGGGTCGGAGGCGCAGAGGATTGGCGGATCCAGGTCCGCCCTGGTGATGACCGGCAGGGCTGAAGCCAGGTGGGCCGCTGCCGTCACGCTGATCTTTGTCTCCATCATGGCCCCGATCATGCACTCCACGCCGCAGGAACGGGCCATGGCGCAGACGGCCAGGGCATTCCGTATGCCCCCCGTCTTCATGAGCTTGATGTTGACCAGGTCCGCCGCCCTCATGGAGAGGATGGTGAAGGCATCCCGGGGAGAAAACACCGACTCGTCCGCCAGAATAAGGGTATCCACGCTGTCGGTGACATATTTCAGCCCCTCGAAGTCATGGGCCTTCACCGGCTGCTCCACGAGCTCGATGTCGAGCCCCTCGTCCTCGAAGAACCGGATGGTGCGGACCGCCTGCTTGGGCGTCCACCCCTGGTTCGCGTCCACCCGGAGCAGAATGTCCTTCCCCACCGCCGAGCGGATCTCCCGGAGGCGGATCATGTCCTGCCCCGAGTCGGTTCCCACCTTGATCTTCAGGGCTGGATACCCGTCCGCCACGGCCTCGAGGCTGTCTTTCACCATGGTTTCCGGATCGTTGACGCTGATGGTGTAGTCCGTCTCCACTTCCTTCGACGTTCCCCCGAGGAGGGCGTACAAAGGCTTACCGAGCATTTTCCCCCACAGGTCGTGGAGGGCGATATCCACAGCGGCCTTCGCCGAGGTATTGTGCACCAGGGCCGAATCCACGATGTCCAGCAGATCGTTGAGGTTTTCCGTATCCTGACCTGTGAGGAGCGGGCGAAGCCGCTCCTCCACAGCACCCCGAATCGCTCCGTTGGAATCCCCCGTTATGACCGCCGTGGGTGGAGCCTCGCCGTACCCGCAGACCCCTTCGTCCGTCTCAACGACCACCACGTTCGTCGTGACTTCGTTGACGGTCCGGAGTGCGGTCTTGAACGGCTTTTTCAGCGGGACGGAAAGACGCCCGAGACGGAGTGTGCGTATTTTCATCCTAGGCTCCCGCCATCACGGACAGGATCTTGGCGACTAAAAGGCCTCCGCCGGTGCCGACGACATACCCCATGAGGGCCATCAGCACGCCGATCGGAACAAGGGTTTCCTTGTAGGCTGCGGCGATGATGGGAGCGGCCGCCACGGCGCCGATGTTCGCAAGGCTTGCCACGGCGCAGGTGAAGAGGTCGATCTTGAGGATCTTGGCGATGATTGCCATGAGAAGGGCGTGGATGCCCAGGACGACGAAACCTGCGGCCAGGTAGTAGGGAGCGTCGGTCAGCTCCTTGAAGGACGCCCTGGAGGCAATGAGGCAGATCATGATGTAGAGCATGGTCATGGAAACGGGCGAGGAGCCGGGAATGCTGTTCATGGGCGTCATGGCGCAGACAATGCCGAAGATGGTGGCCAGGACGATGGTGACGGTACTGACGGAGAGGAAGTCACTCTTGCCGAAGACATCCATCAGCATGGGGGAAATAAAGGACGCCAGCCAGGAAGAAAGGGCCGAGACGAGAAGACCTGCACCGATGAGAAGGGCAAGATCCGACGTCTCCATCTTCGTTCGGGCGTTTTCATCCAGTTCCGAGAGGGAAAGTCCCACTGAATCGATGGCGGAGGTGTCGGTCTTGGTCCACTTGTTGAAGAACTTGGCGTAGGGGACGGTCGCGAGCAGCAATATGACCCAGATGGAATAGTTCACGTTGTCCACGAGCAGGGTATACCCCATGGCGGATTCTTCGATCCCCAGGGCTCCCTGAATGGCCACCATGTTGGCCGTGCCGCCGATCCAGCTTCCGGCAAGGGCTCCCCAGGTCTTCCAGGACTCGGGGGGAAAGCCGTTCTTCATGAGGGCGAACATCACAACGAAGCCGATCATGATGGTGAGGGTGGCGGAGAAGAATCCGATGAGCATCCTGGGGCCGAGTTTCAGGATCTTCCGGATGTCGCAGCGAAGAAGCATGACGAAGATCATGGCCGGGATGATATTCCCCCGGACCACCTTGTAGGCGGCGTTGACGCTGTCGGTCTTCTGCCACAGGTCGAAGGTGGCGAAGACCATGCACATGAAGTACAAAATTACGGGAGTAGGAACGTACTTGAAGAACGTGGTGTCCTTGTACTTCCTCTCCAGGGATGCAACGACCCCGGCAAAACAGAAAAGAAAGGCAACATACGCAAAACCACTGGTGATCACGATAAAACCCTCCTCAACAAAAAAATGTTCGGTTCTTTCCGGAACTCCCGCCCCGAAAAACAAAAACCAGCCGCCTCCGGCGCACATCGAGCGCCGGTGACAGCTGGATTTCTTTCTCTGATGTCCGCGGGGGAAACCCGACGGACCGAAGAACGAAGCAGCTCGTTATTTCACTGTCTTTTTCCCTGCGGTGACTTCCCTGAACTTCTTGACCGCGTCCCTGTAGGCCGCGATGATGGCTTTCTGGGAGGAGCCGAAATACCGCGACTGAACTTCCGCCACGATCCGCTCCTCGTCCCTTACCAGGCGCTTTCCCGCAAACATCCCCCGGATGAAGCTCTCGGTGGTCTTGACCGTCACGGACACACCGCAGTCGAGGATCTCCTCCGTTTCCTTCACCACGATAAAGGTGATGAAGAACGCCCCGAACTGCTGGTTGATGGGATTGAACCCCGTGGTCTGGGAGTTGCCCACGATCAGGATCGAGTTCTCCGGGTATTGAACATCATGCGACATGTCTGAATTCTACCACGGCACTCCGGACCATGTCTACCTGTTTATCCCCCTGTGACCAGGGGCATGATCTTGATGTCGTCACCCTCGGCGGGGATATAGGTCTTGCTCTTCCGTTCGCCGTTCACTATGGGGATGTAGCCCGCGTGGGCTTTCTCCTCCATTTCCGCGAGAAGCTCGCCGATGGACCGCTCTCCGGCAGGAACTTCCCAGGGTTCCGGCAGTCCGTACTGTCTGAACAGGCCGAGGAGACGGATCGTCACAGCCATGGAATCGCTTCTTCCTCAGGGAAGGAAGGCCGCGAACCGGCCGAGTCCCAGGGCTTCCAGGCGCTCCCTGGTGGGAACACCGTTCCTGTCCCATCCCCGAAGCTCGTAGTAGTCGTCGAGGATTCTGTCATGGGGTGTGGGCGTCTTCCCAGCCCGGGGCCCCACCATGGCCGGAACGGCCATCTTCAGGGGCAGGGTGTCATCCTTCCTGTCCAGGCCGTCGCGGACGTTGATGATCCTCTGGAGCTGCCACGCCCGCTCGCCGAACTTCACCAGATCCTCCACCGGAACATCCTTCCCCGTAAGATACCTGTAGGCCGTCCGGATCTCCGTCAGGGTCAGGCCGCCGCCTCCCATCATGAACTGGCAGATGGTCATGCAGTTCATCAGGACGCTCACGTCCTGGTGGGCCACCGCCGTCTTCGCGGCAAACTCCGGTGTCTGCCTGTCATAGGGGCCGTCCTGGCCGAGCTCCGGGAAGTAGCCTCCGAGGGCGCTCGTCTGGGGGTTGCCCCGTTCGTGGCAGGCTCCCCTGGTCCCCACCGCATAGTTCACCCCGAGAGCGTACACTGCCCGGGGATCATGGGCAGGATAATCCATGTTCTTCACTTCCACAGTGATCTTTTCCGCTTCCCTGCCGATTTTTTTCGCAGCGCCCCGGATACCTTCCCGGAACCATCCGCCCATGCCGGTCAAGGTGCCGATCTGTTCCACCAGGGCAAGGAGGACGTCCGGGTCGCCCCATTTCAGGGACAGCCCGCCGGTATCCCGGGGGGTGATCCAGCCGTACTCCCAGCACTCCATGAGAAAGCCGATCCAGGCGCCGCAGGAAATGGTGTCGATCCCCAGGCGGTTGGCCATGTCATTGGCCTTCGCCACGGCACCCAGGTCCTCCACCAGGAGATTGCTCCCCATCATGCCGATGGTCTCGTACTCGGGACCGTTCCCCTCCAGCACCGTTCCGTCCGGATATTCGAACCGGATATGGCGGTGGCACCCAATGGGGCAGTTAATGCAGGGAAGGGGCTTCACTTTCAGGTACTCCGTGTAGCGGGGAGCTCCGAGGAGGGAAGCTCCCCTCTTGTTCTCGTCCCCCCTCCAGTACTTGATGGGAGTGTCGCCGATCCCTTCGAGGGGAACGATGACCCGGGGCGTTCCGTGGGCCCGGAACTTCTCCCCCTGCCCGGAGAGCAGCGTGAACGTCTCTCTGGCGAACTCCGCCGCCTTCTCCGGGTCATGGACGGGAACGTCCCTCGTTCCCCAGGCGGCAACGGCCTTCAGGTTCTTCGAGCCCATGACGGCGCCCGCCCCTCCGCGCCCGGCAAAGCTGTGCCCGTCGCAGGAAATGCAGGCAATGGGGTGCATCATCTCCCCTGCGGGGCCGATGTTCAGGGCGTTGATCCGCCTGTCGCCCAGGTCTTCCTTTATAAGTTCTCCCGTTTCGATGGTATCCTTCCCCCACAGGAACGCCGCGTCCCGGATCTCGGCGCCGCCGTCCTTTATGAACACGTAGACCGGGCTGTCCGCCCGCCCCTCGAACACCACCGCATCAAAACCGCACTGCTTGAAATAGGGCGCCCAGTGGCCCGTGCCCGCAGACTCGAGGAAGGTCCCCGTGAGAGGCCCCTTGGTGATCACGCTCCATTTGCCGTTGCCGGGGAACTTCACTCCCTGGAAGGGCCCCACGGCAAAGATGAGCTTGTTCTCCGGGGAGAGAGGGTCCACCTTCGCCGGAGTCTCCTCGAGGAGAATCTTCGCGCCGAGGGCCGAGCCTCCGAGCAGGAGGCCGAAGGTCTCCTCCGGAATATCGTCGGTCCTGCAGACCCTGTTCGTCAGGTCCACCCGAAGTAGTTTTCCCCAATAACCGTACATGATTCCACCTCCTGATGTCCGGAAACCGCCGGGGCGGCCAGAAATTGTACACTTCCATGGAATTATAGTCTAAATTCTACGGCCTTTGATTGCAACAGGCCGTAAAAAAAACCTCCCCGGCCGGCTGCCGGGGAGGCCTTTTTCCGTGTGTCCCGGGGGAGTTCAGATTCTTTGACGGATCGTATCGATGATGGTGCCGTCCCGGTACTCCACTATTCCTATAACATTGTCCCCGAAGGAAGGGGTTTTCGGAATTCCGGTGAATTCCTCGGCCGTTTTCTTCAGGTCACCTATCTCCATCAGCGGAATGCCTTTCCCCCGCAGATTCTCCAGGAGGTCTTTTCTTCGTGGATTGACCGCCACGCCCCGTTCCGTGACCACCACGTCCACCGTTTCTCCCGGGGTAGTCACCGTCAGGACGCTGTCCACGATCATGGGCATCCTTCCCCGGAACAGGGGAGTCACTATGACCGTCATCGCCGCACCGGCCGCGGTATCCATGTGTCCGCCGATGCCGTGGAGAAGCACACCGTCCGATTCGGTGTTCACATTGACGTTGAAGTCCATATCCACCTGGGTTGCCCCGAGAACGGCCACGTCAAGCATATCCACCGCGCATCCCTTCGAGGCCGTATTGGCGTAGAAGGACGCGCTCATTTCCGCATGCCCGCGGTTCGAGGCGAGGGAGGCCACGGCCTCGAGGTCGAAGGACTGGACATCAAGCAGGGATTCGAAGAGCCCCTCTTCCAGCATTTCCACGCTCTGGCCGGTGATTCCGCCGGAAATGAAACTCCCCCTGATGCCGGCAGCCTTCATTCGTTCGCGGATAAAGGCGGACGCGGCGAGAGATATACCCCCCGCTCCGGCCTGCATGGAGAAACCGTCCGTGAACAGGCCGCTCTCCTCCACCACTTTCGCCACATGCTCCGCGATGATGAGCCGAAGAGGATCCCGGGTGACCCTGAGGGTTCCTGACACGATTTTTTCCGGTACGCCGATGCTCTCCACGGGAACGACCCAGTCCACAAGAGTCTGGGGAATGGAGAAGGGAACGGCCGGGTATGAAACAAGGTTGTCCGTAACGGCGATGACCCTGTCGGCATACTGTGCATCCGTAAAGGCATACCCGAGGGAACCGCAGGCCGAGGGGCCCGAAATACCGCTCAGGTTCCCCATGGCATCGGCGGCAGGGGCGGCCAGAACCGCCACGTCCACTCGTAGTTCACCCGCCTGCATGGCACGGACCCGCCCTCCGTGGGAACGGAGAATGACCGGCGAGGAAAAGAGCCCTTCCGAAGCGGCCCTGCCCACCGGCCCGTTCACGCTTCCCTCGATGGACCGGATCACTCCTGACCGGACATGGCGCAGAAGGCGCTCGTGCACGGGAAAAAGCGCCGACGGGGCGAGGACCAGGTCCCTGATGCCCATCTTCGCCAGCACGTCGAGGGCCATGTTCACCACCAGATCTCCGTCCCGCAGGTGATGGTGGAAGGAAATGGTCATACCGTCCCGCACGTCCGCCAACCGGAAGGCTTCCTCGAGGGAGGCGACGATTTTGCCTTTCTCCCGCTTTTTCCCGATGGACGGAATAACTTTCTTCTCTCCCGTGAAAAAGAACACTTTCCGGCTGTCTGTATCCATAGTGGTCACCTTTCTCCCGGGAGGCATCCGGCCGCTTCCGCCAGGGCCAGGATTTTTTCCGCCCTGGCCACCACGGGGGCGTCGATCATCCGGCCGTCGAGGGCGATGACCCCGGCTCCCCGGGACGACGCCTCCCGAAAAGCGGCCATCACCCTCCGGGCAAATCCGATCTCCTGTTCCGAGGGAGTGAACGCCCTGTGCACCACGGGAATCTGTCGGGGGTGAATGACCGACTTGCCGTCGAAGCCCAGGAGGCGCACCCGCAGGGCTTCCGCATAGAGGCCTTCCATGTCGTTCACGTCCCCGAACACGCTGTCAAGGGCCTGAACCCCGGCAATCCGTGCCGCCACGATGACTTTCGCCCGGATATCGTCGAGTTCCCTGCCTTCTTTTGTCCGCACGGCCCCGATGTCGGCGGTGTAGTCTTCCGCGCCGTAATTCAGGGCGATCACCCTGGGGCTTGCTGCGGCTATTTCGGACAGGTTCCTGCCTCCCCGGGCGGATTCGGTTATGGCAATGATACCCACTGTTCCCGCTTCGACGCCGCTGTTCAGTTCAATCTCGGTCATCAGGGCATCGGCCTCCCGGACGTCGTCGGCCGATTCGCACTTCGGCAGCCTGATGGCGTCCGGCGCAAGAGGGATGATCTCCCGAAAATCGTCCCTGCCGAAGGGAGTGGAGAGGGCGTTGACCCTGACCGTGACCTCCGCGCCCCGGTAGGGCACAGATTTCAGGGCATTCCTGACGAGTATTCTCGCCGCATCCTTTTCCGGCACGGGAACACCGTCCTCAAGATCCAGAATGATGCTGTCAGCTCCATAGACCGACGCATTGGCAAGCATTCCGGGGTTGGTTCCCGGAATGTAAAGAGACGTACGGCGGAGCCTTTTCGCTTTCATTCCTCCACCTTCTCTCCGTCAGGCACGGCCAGGGCCCTCCGCGCCGCTGTTTCGGTTCTCGCCCGGAGGGTGCAGTCCAGGGAGCCCCGGTCCTGCACCTTGACATAACCATGTTGAACATCCAAAGACTCCAGAGTCTCCATGACCGCCCTCTTCATTTCCTCTCCAAAGGATGCGATGGATGGGCTCTCGAGCTCGATTTCCACTCCTTCCCTGTCAGGGGAAAGAATCACCATTACGAGGGCGTCGCAGGATTCGAGAGATCCTGCAACGCCTGTTCTTTCCAATAGCATTGGTCCGCCCCCGTTCACGCGTCGGGAGGTGTTGTTTTTTTCTGAAACTTCAGGTTATAAACAATCACCAGTCCGAGCAGTGCAAAACCGGTTGCATCGGTAACGATTCCCGGGAAGATAAGAAGTACCGCCCCGGCAAAGGCCAGCAGGCGCCCCCAGAAAGGAACCGGCGCGACAATAAAGCCTTCCGTAGCTATGGAAAGTCCGAACACGCCGATGACCGCCGTAATAATGGCAATAATCGTGACCGGCCAGCTTTCAACATTTGTCAGCATGATCTCGGGCGAGTAAATGAACACGAAGGGAACAATAAAACCCGCAAGGGCCAGTTTAATGGACGTAAAGGCCGTCTTGTTCGGGTCGGATCCCGCGATTCCCGCCGCAGTATAGGCTCCGACGCAGACGGGCGGTGTCACTGACGAGAGAACGGCGTAGAAAAACACGAAGAAGTGAACATCAAGGGGTTTCCCGCCGAGCAATATCAGGGCAGGGGCCGCCACTGCGCTTGCCATGACGTAGCTGGCCGTGGTGGGCATTCCCATTCCCAGGATCATGGAAAGAATCATGGTTGAAATCAGCGTGAGCAGCAGGTTCCCCTTTGTGAACCCGAGAATGACATCGCCGACTTTCAGCGCGATTCCTGTGGCCCCCATCATTCCGATGACCACTCCGACGATGACGCAGGCAATGGCGACTGAAAGGGCGCTCTTCGAGCCGTCTTCGAGCGTGGCGATGAAGGACCGGATGTCGAGCCTGTCCTCTTTTTTTACAAAGCTGAGGAGGGTCGCAAGGGCGATTCCCCAGCACCCCGCATAGAGCGGATTGTACCCTTGGACAAGGAAGTAGATGATGCCGAAAAGGGGGATGGACTTGTACCCGCTCTTGATCAGGACATCCTTCACCCTTGGAAGAGCGTCCTTCGGCAGGCCCTGCAGGCCGAGCTTTGCGGCCTCAAGGCTCAGGCAGCACCAGATGCTCCAGAAATAGAGTATCGCCGGGACGACTGCGGCGCTGAGCACCTTGAGGTACGAGATTCCCAGAGAGTCAGCGATGATAAACGCCGCCGCTCCAAGCACGGGAGGCATGATCTGCCCGCCCGTGGAGGCCGCCGCTTCGACGGCTCCGGCAAAATGGGACTCGTAACCGATTTTTTTCATCAGGGGTATGGTAAAGGCGCCCGTGGTGGCCACGTTTGCGGACGTGCTTCCGCTGATCGTTCCCATGAGAGCACTGGAGACAACCGCTATTTTCGCCGGGCCCCCCTTGAGGTGCCCGGTCAGGGCCATGGAAAGATCGTTGAAGAACTGTGATGTCCCCGTGGAACTGAGAAACGCTCCGAACAGGATGAACAGAAAGATATAGGTCGCTGAAACTCCCGTCACGAGCCCGAACAGACCGTCCGTGGTGAGATAGAGTTCTTCGATGATGCGCGGGATGGACAGGCCGAAATGCTTGAAGGGCCCCGGCATGGACCGTCCGTAATAGGCAAAGAGGATGAACAGGGCGCAGAAAATGGGAAGGGGATACCCCAGCACTCTCCTGGCAGCCTCAAAAACAAGGAAAATCATGGCGACGCCGAGGTAGAGCTCATATTGAGTGTACATACCCGCCCGGTTCGCAATATCTTCATACATAAAATACACATAGACGGTGCAAACCGCCGCCGTTGCCGCAAACACCCAGTCAAAAAGACTGGGGCGGCTTTTCGGGGATGTCTTCCACATAGGGTAGAGCAGGAAAATCAGCGGGAGAACAAAGGCAAGGTGCAGGCTCCGCTGCTGCATGGCGGGCAGCACACCGAAAAATGCCGTGGAAAGCTGGAAAACTGCCAGCGTCACGGTAAGGACAGTTATAAGAAGCTTGAGATTTCCCGAGAAGGACCGCTTCTTGCCGGAAGGCGCTTTCTTCTCCTGAGTTCCGGAAACAGTATTGTCCATCATTTCCTCCCCTAAAATACAGATAGAAAAGACGGGAGGAAGACCGATCCGTCAAGACCGTCTTCCCCCCGCCCCTGTCGTCAATATTACTTCTTCAGCAGACCGGCTTCTTCGTAATACCTTCTCGCGCCCGGATGAAGGGGCACCGACATTCCGGCAAGGGCAAATTCAAGGGAAAGACTGTTGAAATAGTTCAGCCTCTCCTGCAGAAACTTCGTGTTGGTGTGGATCATCTTCGTAATCTTGTAGATTACTTCTTCGGGCATGTCTTCGTAGGTAAGGAGTGATCCGACGGCGCCCACCACGGGGATGTCCTTGTCATATCCGGCATACACGCCGCCGGGTATCGCCACAGGAGCGTAGTGGGGGAACTTCGCGACGATTTCCTTGATTTTTTCCGGCTCAATGCCGATCAACCCGACTTTTCCCGAGCGGATCATGTCGGTGACCTGGGCGTTCGGCGCATTGGTGGTCCAGATGTGGGCCTGGGAATCACCCACCTTGAGGGCCTCGGCCACTTCCGAGCGGCCGAACCGTTCGATCCTGACGTCGTCATCGGTGAGGCCGTACACGGACATCATTTCACGGACGTTGACCTCGATGCCCTGTCCGACCGAACCGTAGTCGACCCTCTTGCCCTTGAAGTCGCCGATGCTCTTGATTCCGGCATCGAGGTTCACCAGGATATGGGCGGGCATGGGATAGATGGCCGTCACATACCGGAGGGTCTTGATGGGCTCTTTGAACGACCCGGTGCCGTTCCAGGCGTCGTTCACGGTGGAGGACTGCACCATGCCAAGTTCCACTTCCTTGGTGCCGAGGTTGATGCAGTTCTTGATCGAACCGCCGGTCACCGCCGTGAAGTTGATGCTTTTCTCGACCTCGGTCCCAAGCTGAGCGATGGTGTTTCCGATGAGATAGAATCCCCCGCCCACGCTGCTGGTACCGATGCGGACGAACACATCGTCCGCCGCCACCGGAGACACAGCCCCCAAGAGACACACTGCAGCCAATACAGCCAATACACTACGCTTCATATTTCCCTGCCTCCTTTTTCCGGTTTCACCGGTATTTATGATGCTCAACAAAAACTACGGAACAGCTCTAGTCCCCGTACACTCCGTCCACAAATTCACATTTCTTCGCCTCGAGCTGCTTCATGACCCAGCTTCTGTCGGCTGTGCCGTCGATGGCGGCCCGGAGTTTCCTCCGGTCATTCTGCTGGAAGGCCCTCACCGCTTCGAGCACTCCCTCCGCGTCCTGTCTCGGGATGACAATGACGCCGTCGGGATCACCCACGATGATGTCACCGGGGTTGACGTGCACGCCGCCGCAGGAGACTGGAACGTTCACCTCTCCCGGGCCTTCCTTGTAGGGACCGCCGGGAGTCGACCCGGTGGCGTAGAGGGGAACTGATCCGCCGGAGATCTCCAGCGCATCCCGAATAGGGGCATCGAGAACGATTCCGGCCAGATTCTTTCTCTCGGCGTACCGGTACATTATTTCCCCAAGGAGGGACCTGTTTCTTCCCCCTTCATTGGCAATCACCAGGACATCTCCTTCGACCGCCATGTCGAGCCCTTGGTGGATCATCAGGTTGTCCCCGTAGCAGGTTTTCACAGTCAGGGCGACGCCGGCCATGTTGACCCCGCCGGGTTTCGTCATGAGGCGGATCTCGGGAATCATGGCGTTGTGGCGCCCCATGCAGTCTGCGATGTTGGCTGCGGGGATCGTCCGGAAGCTTTCGACAAGCTCCTTCGGGGGAAGGTTTCTTTTCTGAAAAACTCGAAATCCTACAGGCATTTTTTCTCTCTCCTCACTTCTTCCGGGCAACTCTTCTCAGCAATGACTCTTCTTCTTCCAGATTTCAAACACATCGGAAAGGGACTTCGGCGGCACACCGCCGAGCTCTTCCCTCGTACCCAGGGCAGCCGACTTTTTGAGACGCCGTATGACCGCTTCCGCCATTATGGGTTCGATGCCCAGGTCTTTCATGAGCTCCACCGATTCTCCCACTTCGAAGGCTCTGCGCTCGGCGTGGACAAGGTCGGCGGCGATCATCCTCCGGGCGGTGTTCTGGAAGGGCACGTTCAGCGTTTCCGCCAGGGATTCCAGCACGATCTCCTCCGCGCCGCTCTTTTTCGCGAACAGAAAGGTCTCCACGAGAAGGGCTTCAAGGCCTTTCATAAAGACGCTCCGGACAAGCTTGATGGAAGAGGCCGCACCGGCGGGCCCTTCGGTCAGCTCGATCTTCATCCCGAAGGGGCTCATCAGCTCAGCCCACTCCGGAGCTCCGCTTCCCGAGGCCAGAATAGGGACCGTATGACCGTAGGTGGGAAGCGGGCCAAGCATGGCGCCGTCGGCAAACCTGATTCCCTTGGCGGCGAAAAGCTGTTCCATCTCTCTCTTTTCCGAAGGTTTCGCCGTTGACACGTCGACAAAAAGCCGTGCGGCCGTCGCGTATCCGGCCGCCTCCCTGGCCGCGGCAAGGGAATACTTCGCCGGAAGGGCGGACACTATCACATCAGCAGATCCCAGCATATCCTGAAGGGAGGGAACAAGCTCCACCCCAGCCTCCCCGGCTCTCGAACCGATGGTGGAGGCAAAGGGACCGCCGTCGGCAAAAGCCTTGTCGAACGCGACGATCCTGCCGAAGCCCGCCTCTTTCAGGCCCTTCGACATGTAGAAGCCCACTTCGCCGAAACCGAGAAATCCAAGAGTGATGCCCATTGTTTCTTTTTCCGGATCCTATTCGACGAAGGTGGGCAGGAATTCCTTCTCCTGGTCCCTGAAATCCGGCACCCCGACGAGATCCTTGAATTCATTGAAGGAGAACACGAGATCTTTTCTCTCGGGAGCGAGCCTGCCGCCCTTGATGGCCTCCAGGTAATTGAGAACTCCGCGGGCTGCCGCGAAGGTAGACCCCACCGGGATGCTGATGCGGGCTACACCTATGGCCGCAAGCTCTTCAACGGACAGAAGGGGCGTTTTTCCGCCCTCGATGTTGTCGAAGAGATTGATGCTCACAAGGCCCTTTATTCCCTTGACCGCCTTTTCGATTTCCTCCACCGTCCGGGGAGCCTCCACGAAGATCATGTCAGCTCCGGCCTCGAGGTAGGCGTTTCCCCTGCGGATGGCCTCGTCGACACCGGACACGGCGATGGCGTCGGTACGGGCGTTGATGATAAAATCAGGATCGAGTTCATCCCGGACCCTGGCGCACGCCTTTACCTTCAGCACCATTTCCTCCAGGGGAACGACGGTCTTTCCCTCAATATGACCGCACCGCTTGGGAAAAACCTGGTCCTCGACGTTCATTCCCGCCGCGCCCGCTTTTATGAACTTTTCGGTGACCCTCATGGCATTGATGGAATTGCCGTATCCAGTGTCCGCGTCCGCCATGACGGGAATATTGACGGCATCCACGATATTCCGTGTAAATTCGAGGACTTCGGTGAAAGAAATAAAGGCCATGTCGGGAAGACCGAGAAGGGTCGCCGCAAGACCGAAACCACTCACCTGGACGGCTTTGAAGCCCGTTTTTTCGATGAGTTTCGCTGATATGGCGTCGTGGGCGCCGGGAACCGGGACTGCCTTTCGTTCCTGGAGAATGTGGCGGAGCACTGTGGACTTTTTCATGATCTGCCTCCGTTGAGTGGGAATAAGAAATATACTTCCATATATTGGAAGTATATTTCATATTGTGGTAGACTTATATTACACGGTGGAACCGTTTTGTCAATGCAAAATATATGTTTGGTGGGGGTTGAGGAAGCCATGAACGAAAACGTGAAGGAAGACGGTGCTTCGTCCTTAAAAAAGGGGCTTTCGGTCCTTTCCTGTTTTTCCTGGTCAAAAAACAGAAGGACCCTGACGGAAATCGCCCGGGAGCTGAACCTTCCTCTGCCCACGGCGGCCCGCCTGACAAAAGCCCTGGAGGAGGCCGGGTTTCTGGAGCGGGACAAGAAAAGCAAACTCTACAGTCTCGGCTTTCAGTGCTATCTCCTGGGGGCCATAGCGAAGAAGACAGGAGGTCTGAGGACCCTTGCCCTCCCGTTCATGGAAGAACTCAGGAAAAGGTTCAACGAAACGGTAAACCTCTATGTCCGGGAAGGGGACAACCGTATATGCTACGAGCAGGTGGAGAGTTCGCACAACCTGAAACGGTCGGCAAAACTGGGAGCCCGGTTTCCCCTGTGGGCCGGGGCTTCGGGTCGGTGTTTTCTGTCATTTATGGCCGAAGACGAAGTGAGCAGGATTCTGGACGAGGCGGAATCCCTGACGCCGAACACGATTCTTGACAAGAACGTGGTCATGGAGAAAAACAGGGAACTGCGAATCCGCGGCTTCAGTTTCAGCGTTTCTGAACGGGAACAGGGAGTCTCTTCGATAGCCGTCCCGATTTTTGATGCCTCCCTGCTGCCCGTGGCATGCATGACCCTTTCGGGCCCGACGGCCCGCTTCACGGAAGAAATGATCCGGGAGCTCATCCCCGCGCTGAAGAAGGCATGCCTGGAGCTTTCCCTGAAACTCGGCGCGGAACGCAGGTCCATTACGCTCCTGGAAACGGGCGGGGAACGCTGAAACCTCTCCCCGGGCCGGTCATGACCAGTTCGGCCGGAAACGAACGGTCATGGCCCCGGCATCCGATTTTTGGACAAGGAAGGAGCCGGCGAAACGGCCGGAACTCTCAGGGTGCTCCTCCCGGCAGAAGGCCCCCCGGGTTTCCTTCCGGAGAAGGCTGCACTTCACCAGCATCCTCGCCGTCAGCACCATGGACCCGAGGGCGAAGCACCGGGCCGGGTGCCCGTCATTTCTCCCATCCCCCGACTCGAGTTCCCGGGAAATTACGCCGATTTCCCTCTCCGCCTTTTCCAGGGAAACCTCGCTGCGGACAAGGGAGGCGCAGTCCCACAGCATTTCCCGCAGCTTCTCCGTCAGCGCCGGAAGAGGAGCCCCGGCTCCTCCGGAAAACACCATTTCCGGCTCCGCCGGTGAAGGAAGAGACTGCTGTTTCTTGAAAATAATCGACGCCGTTCTGCCGGCGATCTTTCCGAACACTGCCGCCTCGGCCAGGGCTATGCCCGCGAGGCGGTTCGCCCCGTGAAGCCCGCCGGCAGCCTCCCCGCAGGCGAGCAGCCCTTCGACGGAAGTGGCGCAGGTCCTGTCGATATCCACACCTCCCAGGTAAAAATGGGCCGAGGGAGCGACAGGAAGAAGGTCCTTCTCCAGATTCAGGCCAAACCTGGAAAGAATGGCAGAAAGCTCGCCGTACTTGAGCTTCAGCACCTCTCCGGGAATTCCGGAGCAGTCCGCGAAGACATACCGGGGATTGCCCCTCCCCTCGTCGATCTCCCGTTTCACCGCCCTGGCCATGAGATCCCTGGTGGCAAGGCTGCCCTTCGGGCTGTACCGGAAGAGGAATTCCTCCCCGAGTGCGTTCCTGAGAACGGCCCCTTCGCCGAAGAGCGGGTTGGAAAAGGGGATCCTGGCGGGTTCATACATCATGGAGGGGTAAAACTGCACCATTTCCATGTCCCGCAGCACCGCGCCGGCTTCGTAGGCAAGGGCGAAGGAATCGCAGGAGACATCCGCCGTGTTGTTGTTCCTGGAGTAGAGCCCCGCTCCTCCGCCCGCGGCGAGGATGACGACGCCCGTCCGCAGGCGGAGAATCTGTCCGGTGCGGCCGTCCCATGCCAGAAGGCCGCAGACGGAATTCCCGCGGGTGAGGATCCTGAGGACCGCGGTATCGTTCATTACGACGACCCCGAGTTTCTCGGCCCTGTCAACAAGGGGAAGCGTCAGGGCGAGGCCGCGGTTCATGTAAGGGAACTCCCGGTATTCCGAGGGGAACAGGCGGGGAACGCTGTGTCCCGGAGGCTGCTTCGCCATGGGGATCCCCCCCGGTTCCTTGAAGGCGACGCCGTATTCCTTCAGCCCGCCGAGAGCTGAAGCCGATTCTTTTGAAAAAACGCGGCAAAGACCGGGGTCGCTCATTCCACACCCCGACGAGAGGATATCCTTCCCCAGCAGGGCAGGGGAATCCCCCGCCCCGGCGTTCATCACCGAAAGGGCGGCACCGGAGACAAGGGTATTGCCGCTCCGCCCCGCCCTGCTCTTGCAGATCAGGAGAACGCCAAGCCCCCTCTTCGCCGCCTCGACGGCTGCCGACAGCCCGGCCAGGCCTCCGCCGACGACAACCGCATCATAACTCCCTTTTTCCATTAAGAGCAAACCGGCTCCTGTCTAGAGTTCCACTTGCTTCGACTCGAACACCCGAACCCGGACCGGGCCGTCCAGCATATCCTTCCTGGCCTCCCTGGCCTCCCGGATATGGTCCGTCTTCAGGTGGGCCTGCAGGTCGTCCAGGCTCTCCCACTCTTCGAAATACATCATGGTGACGTCATCATCGCTGCTCTTGAAGAGGGTGTAGCTGATGTTCCCATTTTCTTTTCGCGTGAGCTCGACGGCCTTCCGGGAAATCTCCGCTATGGCGTCCCTCATTCCCTGTTTCGCGGTAAAGGATGCGGATACGATAATCATCATTCTTCCTCCTCAGAACGGGATATTTTCGCGGACAGGCATGAATTCCGACCTGATGCCGCGCCATGGTTCCAGGTTCATTATACCCTCTCCGCACATGAGAAAGAAAACTTTTAAATTTCAGGCTTTTTCGATGCTCTGCGGAGGACACCTGATACAATCGAAAAAGAAGGTACAATGGAGGGGGATAAAGGACCGCAGCCCCATCATCATGACAAGGGAGTTGAAAATCATGGATTTTCGATCGAAGAAAACGTTGTGGACGACACTGGTTTCCGCACTGCTTCTTGCGCTTCTCCTTCCGGGTGCCGCCCCTGCCGCCGAATTTTCGGCGGACATGGTCATCACTTCGACAACGGCGGGAGGGGAAATGACCGGGAAGGTGTTCGTGAAGGGACACGCCCTGAGGCAGGAGATCGACACCCCCATCGGGAAGCAGGCCACCATCATCCCTCCAGGGAAGTCCGCGATGTACGTCCTGATCCCGGGCCAGAAGATGTACATGGAAATGCCCAATTCCCATGTCACCCTCGACGGGTCGGAAAAACTCGAGGCAAAGATGACTGGGCAGGGAAAGGTGACGAAGAAGGGGACGGAGACCATTGAAGGCTATGCCTGCGACGTGTACTCCATCGTCTACAACGATAAAAAGCTCGGCGAAGGGACCGTGTGGGTTTCCAGGGAACTGAACTACCCTCTGAAAATTTACTCCAAAAGTTCCCATGATACCGCCACAATCCTGTACAGGAACATCCGGAAAGGGACACTCGACGACGGGCTTTTCTCCCTCCCCGCAGGGTACTCCAAATTCTCGATGTAGAAAAAGCGGGGCCTGCCCGGGCAGGCCCCGCTTTTATCTCATGCACTGCAGCACCCCGAGGCTCCAGGGGCAGGATCCGCAGGTGAGACGGTTCCCCAGGCAGTCCTGCTCGAATTCATGGCGCTCGATGTAGTCGCAGGGTGCCAGGCTGCAGTTTCCGCAGTGGGGAAAGGGATAGGCGCCGATCTCCCGGCGGTAGGCCGCAAACTCGGGGCTGTTCCATATCTCGAGGAGCGGGCGGTCATGGACTGATCCGAAGGAAAGGGCGTCCACGGGACGGATCCGACCGTCTGCATGGCACGTGAAGGAATGCCAGAGGAAATAGCAGGGGTGGACCGTTCCGGAAACGGACACGAAGGCGCTTCCTTCCTCGATGAAATCGCACCGCCTGTCCATCCTGGGGCCGAGGGCGGGGAGGCGCAGATCAACTCCACGGACGGCGGCCAGGGCGCGGCTTTCGCCGAAAAGCCGTTCCATTTCCCTGTATTGATCCTCATCGTGGGACACCAGGTTCGGAATGTGCTGGGGCAGCCCCATGTCAGAGATTTCCCGCACCACCCTCTCCATAAAGGAGATGAACTCCTCCCGGCGCTCCACCGGCGCCAGGCGCCATTTCGCGGTGTAATACTGCGACAGGTCGATTCCCAGCTCCGCCGCTTCCTTTTTCCGTTTCCGGTAATGGGCGAGGGTTTTGTCTACGTTGGGGTCGTAAACCACCGACGGAACGGCTTCCTCCCTATAGGGCAGGATATGGGTCACGATAAGGAACGAGCCTCCGCGCGCGGCCACCCATTCGATGACCTTGGGAAGCTCCGCCCTTGTCTCCCGCGCGAGCACCAGTTCAGCCCCCCAGCGGAAGCCTGTTCTTCCGGTCCGTTCTTTTGCCCTCCCGAGAGCGGCGGCGGCCCGGTTTACATCCTCCGTCTCCCCTCCCTCCCTCATGGACCGGAAAAGAGCGGCATCTGCGGCATCGACGGATATGCTGAAGACGTCCGTTCCGGCGGAAAGGAGGGAGCACGCCCGCTGTTCCGTCAGGAGCGAGCCGTTGGTCTGGAAACCTATCACGGCATCAGCGGGAACGTTCTGCCTCGCCGTGCGGATATACCGTTCCAGGCCGGGATGGAGCAGGGGCTCCCCTATGCCGTTGAGGATGAGCGTCCCCAGCGTCGGGAAGGCCGGGACCAGCTTTTCGAATGTTTCATCGGAAAGGTACGCGTCCGGGATTCCGGGCCCCGACTGCTTGACGCACATGGCGCACCGGAGGTTGCATGCCGTGGTCACCTCGACGAAGAGCTTGGAAGGCCAGGGACGGTCCATGGGGGGAAGGTTGTTTCCCATGCTACGCCTGCTCCGCCGCCTCGGTGCCGAAGCGCCGCTTCACCCTCCAGACCAGCTTGTACACGGGAGGGATGGCAAAAAGGGCAAGAACGCCGCCCGCGACGAGCCCGCCGATGGAGACGATGGCCATGGGAGATCTGTAGGCTCCTCCGGCCCCGACGCCCATGGCGAGGGGAACCATGGCGATGACCGAGGTGGCGTCCGCCATGATGATCGGACGGAGCCGGACTCTGCACGCCTCGATGATGGCCTCGGCGGGATCCACGCCCCCTTTCCTGACGATCTCGGCGTAGTCTATGATGACGATGGCGTTGTTCACCACCAGTCCCACGAGCATGATGACGCCCATGAGCCCGTAGATGGACATGGGGGTGTTCGTCAGGATGA
>ERZ764778.1701-NODE-1701-length-21592-cov-16.118354_pt1 | contig 21592 bp, 22 predicted proteins | sample MGYA00374951_ERZ764778 | MGnify/ENA primary metagenome ERZ764778 (study PRJEB28918, sample SAMN05720193) | bioreactor metagenome | isolation source: Anaerobic biogas reactor | place: USA:Washington, USA | collected 2015-08-08 ...
GATCTCAGCGGACGGGGGCGGCGAGGAATTGGGCGTACTTCTTCTCCTGCTGCATGATGTGGCTGACGAGCCAGCCGAGGACTTGAGCGAAATGTCGAGGCCGGACGGCGGTCAGGGGCGAAGCTGGATGGTGGCGGGGCCGAGGCCTTCGGCTTTGGTGGCGCCGGTGGTGAGGTTCATGCGGATGCGCTCGACGGGGGCGCCGTTGAACGAGCACGGCTGCCGGCTGTCGCCGTTGACGGTGACGAGGGTCTGCGGGTGATCGTAGAACAAGACCGCGCCGTTGAAGCGGTTGAGGGGGTCCTCGTAGGCAACACCCTGCAAGGCGGTCAGCGAGAGCAGGTCGGTGTGTCCGCCTTCGGTCTGGGTCAGGACGATCTCGATGCGTCCGGCGTCGGCCTGGACGTGCCGCTTGTCGTAGCTGCCGTCGATCTGCGGGAAGTAGTCGAGCAGAATCTGGCCGTCCGTTGCGTCGGCGATGATCGTGTTGGTCAACGCCGAATAGGTCAGCGAGTCGAACCCGGTCAGGAAGGCGAAGCACGGCTGGCGAAGGCTGAATTCGTTCGGGTCGATCGGCGCCTCGGGTTCCTGGCCGTTGTGCAGGCGGATCTCGCCCGGGCCGGTGACGGCGAAGGTCTGGGCGTCGTTCTCGAAATCGAGGCGAAGCGAGTGGAGCTCGACCCAGCCGATCAGTTCATCCGCCTGGCGTCGCAAAGCGCGCACCGCCACGGGGCCGCCGGAGGCCTCGAACCGCGACAGACCGATCTTTCTCCTGCCCGACCTGGAGTTGGGGTCTTCGAACAGATCGACGGCCAGCATCGGCGCCGTGAGTATGTACTCGTAGTCGAGGTCCGACTCGCTCTTGTGAAGCGTCACAACGCAATTGCCGTCAAGCTGGATGCGTCTTGAAGATGCGATGAACCGAACCGCGTCCTGGGCACTGATCGTCACGGGCATCAGCTCGGCGTCCGGATCGCGACCGGTCACGTCATTCGGATCGAGCGCAAACGCCATACTGACCGGGCCGGCCAGCGTCAGGTCCGTCGTTGAAACGTCGAAGTTGATCCGATGGGCAACAAGCCTCTGGAGGTTCGGGTCCACAACCACCGGCTGGTTTGCGTCGGCCACCGGTGCGACCGTGTCGAGACCCAGCGCCCCCAAATCGGGCTCCAGGCTGCGAGACCCCTTCGGTGCAATCACGAGTCCGCCGTCGCAGGTGACGACGATATCGAAGAACGAGTCGGGAATCGTCTCGAGGGCCGTCGCCGGCGAGGGGCGGGTGTCCATCGCTCTGGGTCCAGGATATGGCAGCTCATTGGGCTCGGCCACCGGGGCGGCCGGAACCGGGTCATCGGTGGAGTCGGTCTTCGGCTCGTCCCCCCCAGACCCCGACCAGAGGATGTTGCCGATCACCAGACGGTCCTTGGCGATGACCTTCTGCTCGGGTGTGGTGATCGTCACGTTCCGGTGAAAGACGCACTCGTAATGATCTGGATCGGCATCGGAGGCCGCCGGCACGACCTTGCCGGGTGCGGCGGGATCACCAACAGCCTCCGAGGAGTCCTCTCGGCCCGCGGCGACGTTTGAAAGAGAGGCGAATTCGTCGCTTCGCAGCCGCAGACTCTCGAGGTCCTTGATGCGGAACAGCTCCAGCCGGCTGCGCGATTCATCGTAAAGCAACTCCATGCCGCGTCCGCTGAGCTGGGCGCTGCGGGAGACGAACTTGACGGCTCCGGTTGTCGAGAACAGCGAATGCTCGGCGATGAACGCTACATCATCGAGATAGATGAACAGGTCTTTCGGGTCGTTCGGATCGGCCGGGAAAACGTGAATGACCACGTTGCCCGAGAAGGTCGCATCGTCCGGCGAGGGCCGATCGAAGGCGGTGTCCAGTTCGAGTTCTCCGCGATCTGCCGTGACGCGGCAGTTGACCTCACCGAGAAACAGCCTCATATATGGATTCGTGATGACCCATTGGTTGCCCTCGGTATACAGCAACTCCTCAAATCCGAACTCCCGATCGATGCGACCGGTGTGGTCCGTGTGGAACAGGTGCGTCTGGCGCATACCGCCGATTCCCACCCCGCCGATCTCACCCATATCGCCGCTCGACGGCGACAGGCGGCTTTCTCTGGCCGAATCCACGAGTCCGTCCCGCGCATCGATGTCCATGACCGGTCCGCCACCCATCTGCATATAGGCCAGATACGCCAGGACCATGACGCCGAGGACAACGAACCCAATAGTGAATTTACGTAGATTCACGCTATCCGCCCAATCCACTCGCAACTACGCGAGATATCGTTCCATCAGGGCCTGCCATCGGCCCGAGTTCTTGAGAATGTACTCGATCGCCTCGCGCACGGCCCCCTGCCCGCCCCGGCGTGTCGTCACGTAGTCGGCTTCCTGCTTGACCTCATCCACGGCGTTGGCCGGCGCAACGCCCAGTCCGACAAAGCGGATCGCCGGCAGGTCGGGCAGATCGTCACCGACGTAGGCGACGCGTTCCGGCTTCAAATGCAGCGCCTCGATCAGCTTCTGGAGCGCCGGCAGCTTGAAATGGCAATCCTGGATGACATGGGCGATCTCCAACTGATCGGCCCGCCGCTGCGTCGCCTCGGAATACCGTCCGCTCAGCAGGGCCGTCGTGCCGCCGGCCCGCTGCCACATGCGAATCCCATGCCCATCGAGGGTGTGGAAACACTTGCTCTCGCTGCCGTCGCCGTGCACGATGAGTTGGCCGTCGGTCAGCACGCCATCCACATCGAGGACCAGCAGCTCGATCGCATCGAGATTGCACTTCACCTTCTTGCCCATGTCTCGTGTCGCATCATCCATAATGCGCCGCGCGAGGCGGCCTGCGTCCGGCGGGAGCTGCCCGACAGAATCATCCCACCACCTTGATCGTCACGATATCCTGCACGTCGATCAGCCCGACGGGTCGGTCGTCGCCGTCCACCACAGGCAGTTCGTCGATGCGGTACTTGTGGAAGATGGCCGTGGCCTCGGAGGCGAGCGCATCGGCCCGAATCCGCTTGCACTCGGCAGTCATGACATCGCCGATGCACCGTTGGAAACCAGCCGCCCCCTCCTGCGTCAGGAGCCGCCTCAGATCGCCGTCGGTGATGATCCCGGCCAGACGACCGTCGTCATCCACCACCATCACCGCCCCGTGCCGTTTCACGTCGCGCGTCGCCGCCAGCATCGCCTCCACGGTGTCGCCGAGTCGGGCCAGGGGAAGCCTCTCGCCCGGCTGAAACATCATCGACTGCTCGACCGTCATCAGCTTGCGTCCAAGCGAACCACCCGGATGAAATCGAACGTAATCCTCCACGCGGAAGTTCCGCGCCTTCATCACCGTGAAGGCCAGGGCATCACCGATGGCGAGCATGCAGCTCGTCGAGACACTGGGCGCGACCCCGAGCGGGCAGGCCTCGTTGACCTTGCCCATACACAGAACCACATCGCTGTACCGGCTCAACGTCGAATCCCAGTCACCGGTGATCGCGATCAGCCGAATCTGAAGCTGCTTGACCAGATTGATCAGACGCGTGATCTCATCGGTTTCACCGCCATAGCTGAGCACGATCACGATATCGTTCTGCCGCAGCCGGCCCAGATCGCCGTGAATGGCTTCGGCCGGGTGAAGGAAGTGGCTCGGCGTGCCCGTCGACGCCAGTGTCGCGCTGATCTTACGGCCGATGATCCCGGCCTTGCCGATTCCGCTGACGATGCACGAGCCCGTGCAATGGTACATCATCTCGACGGCACGGGTGAACGACTCATCCACGATCGGTGCCATTGCGGCAATCGCATTGGCCTCGGCGGCGATCACCCGGCGGGCGTAATCGAGATCGAATTCCACGGCACGATTCTGAAGTTCTTCTGTTTTCATGCTCTGCCAAATTGCTGGGATCCATCAATCGCTTGCCATATCCCCGGCGTCCTGTTGTACGCGATCGTGCCGGCCGGGTCAACCCCCGTCGGCACAGGAGGAACATTCCGGCCTACAGCTTCACCTCGCCGCCCCGCTCGTTGTAGCAGATAAGCTGACGCTCTTCGCCGACGCAGTCGGGCGAGGAATGGATGATGACCCGCTTCTCGGCGAGTTGCTCGATCTGGGCGATGGCGGTCCGTTTCTCGTTCTGCAAGTAGTCGGCGACCTCCGGCGAGACGGACAGCTCGATCCGTTTGATGTGCTCCTGCGAGACCGCCAGATTCAAGAGGCGAATGATCTCCAGGGCCAGCGACTCGTGGCTCTTGACGAACCCGGTCCCGGCGCAATGCGGGCAGGCCAGATAGGTGCTCAAATGCAGCGACGGTCGCATCCGCTGACGGGTCATCTCGATGACGCCGAACCGGCTGATCCGAAGGATCTTGGCGCGGGCTCGGTCGGCGCGGACCGCTTCGCGGAAGGCGCGTTCAACCTCTTTGCGGTGCTTCTGGCTTCGCATGTCGATGAAGTCGCAGACGATCAATCCGCCGAGGTCGCGCAGCCGCAGTTGCCGGGCGATCTCGACCGCCGCCTCCATGTTGCTTTCGAATGCCGTCTGCTCGGCGCCTTCCTGCTTGCGATGGCGTCCGCTGTTGACGTCAATCGAGACCAGCGCCTCGGTCTGCTCGATCACGATCGAGCCACCGCACTTCAAATCGACCGAACGCGACTGGACCTTGGCGATCTCTCCCTCGATCTGGTACTTGTGAAACAGGGGGATCTTCCCGTCGTAGTGCACCAGTTTCGGCTTCAGCCGAGGCATGGCGATCGACAGGAAGTCTCTGATCTTTCGGATGGTGTTGTCCGAGTCACAGACGATCTTCGAGACTTTCGTGTTCAGCACGTCCCGCAGGGCCCGGATCACCAGGTCCGATTCCTGATAGATGTCGCCCGGCGCCTTTTCGCTGTCGATGCGCGTCTGCACAGCATGCCAGAGCCGCTTGAGATACCTCAGATCGTTCTGGATGTCACGTTTCGACGCCCCTTGTCCGGCGGTGCGGATGATATGCCCCATCCCCTTGGGCGAGCCGCTCTCGTCGAACACCTCCGCCAGACGCTTGCGCTCCTGCTCGTCCTCAATCTTGTGCGAGATGCCATACCCCTTCATCCACGGCATCATCACCAGATGCTTGCCCGGCAGCGCCAGGTACGTGCTCAGCGTGGGCCCCTTCGTCTTGAGGCCTTCCTTGGTCACCTGGACGACCAGCTCCTGGCCCCGTCGCAGGCAGTTCTGCATTGGGGGTCGATCCTTGAGGGCCTGGCGCCGTCCGATGTTCTCGAGCACGTTGCTCTTCATGTTGGGAAAGTACCGGGGGTGCACGTCAGAGATATGAAGAAAGCCGTTTCGATCGATCCCGATGTCGATAAAGGCGGCCTGGATTCCTGACTCGATGTTGACGACTCGTCCCTTGTAGATGTTGCCGACGTGGGCGCCGACGCTGGCGCGTTCCACGTAGAGTTCTTCGAGCGAGCCGTTCTCCACGACCGCCACTCGGCACTCCTCTCGCTCGGCCACGTTAATCAGCATTTCTCGTGACATATCCTACATCCTCGTCATCTATCGCAATCCGCTGATCGGCGGATTCCGGGGTCATGTGATAGTCCATACAACGTCCGTGCGCCGGACGGGCCCGCTCAGATCGTGGGGCGTCAGTTCGAGCAGGGGCATCAGTTCATCGACCCGGACGGAGCCGGCGTCGCTGATGCCGCACTCGACGATTGCCCGAGTCTCCTTCAATTCGATGGCTCGCAGATACGGCCGGATGTCCATGCGGCGTCCCTCTCGCCGCTCCGGCGTAACCCGTTCCACCATCAGGCTGTCACGGGCCAAGATCTGGCGGATTCTCTCCCCCAGGGCATCGAGGCCCTCACGACCGCCCGTACGATCAAGGTCGAAGACATAGCGTGTCGTCTCCGGCCGGAACGACGAAGTGGATTTCATAATCGCAATCGAATGAACCGTGATGTCGCTCGGAAGCGCCCCGCTCAACGCCTCCATCATTCGCTCGTGCCACGCCTGGCGCGCGCCGTCCGGGCCGTCCTCCACGGGGATTCCCTTCGCATCGAAGAGCTTCAGGACCAGAAGCTCGTCGTCCGAAACCACCCCGACCGGTCGCGGCAGCGGCAGGGACAGCTTGGGATGCGGGTTGAATCCCTGAGAGTACTTGACGGGGATGCACGCACGCACGCAGGCTCGCTCGAATACGCGAAGCGTCTCTGCATGCGAAAGAAATCTCAGCAGACCTCCGATCCCGAACCGCACCGCCGCCGTGGCATCCGTCACCCAGCCCGCCGGCGTCCCCTCCGGACGATCGTTCGAGTTTTCCTTTGTGGCCTCTATGCCCATCTGCTCTCTGATCGATCTGTTTGCGTCACTGTCTTGTCTGTCCGCGCGGCACGCCGACGCCGGATCAGAACGCCTCGGGCAGGACCTTGCGCGCGGCGTTACGAAGGTAGTTCGAGATTTGCCGCTCGGAGTTCATCCCCAGGACCTTCCGCGTCAGAACGTGACAGTCCTCCAGCGTGACGCATCGGATCATTTGTTTGACCTCGGGGATCAGCGGGGCCGACAGGGACAAGGTTCGCACGCCGAGCCCCAGCAGGACCATGACATACTCCGGCTCCGACGCCATCTCCCCGCAGACCGACAGGTCGATCTGGGCCTTGTAGGCGTCCTGAATCACCGTGCGCACCAGCCGCAGAACGGCCGGATCCGCCGGCGAATACAACGTAGAGACCTGTTCGTTGCCCCGGTCCACCGCCAGCGTGTACTGCGTCAAATCGTTGGTTCCGATGCTGAAGAAGTCCGAGTCCCTCGCCAGCGTCGACGCCGTCAAAGCCGCCGACGGCGTCTCCACCATGATGCCCACATCGATCCGCCGATCGTACGCAATGCCCTCTTCGTCCAGGTCCTCCATAACGTCGTGCAGGATCATCTTGGCCTGCATCAACTCCTGAATGTTCGTGATCAGGGGAAACATGACCTTCACCCGACCGAGAACCGATGCCCGAAGGATCGCCCGGAGCTGCGCCTTGAACATCGCCAGGTTCTGAAGGCAGAACCGAATCGAACGCAGCCCGAGAAACGGATTCGGCTCCGGCGCAAAGCGCTTGCTCTGCGTATACTTGTCGGCGCCGAGGTCCACCGTGCGAATCACCACAGGCCGATCCTGGCAAATATGCAGGGTCTGGGCGTATGCGCGGTAGTGCTCCTCTTCCGACGGTTCGGTGGGCCGGTTCAGGTAGAGGAACTCGGTGCGGTACAGGCCGATTCCCTCGCCACCCTTCTCGATCACACCCTCGGCCTCGTCGGGAAACTCGATGTTTCCCAGCAACGTGATCCTCACCCCGTCACGCGTTTCGGCAGGTTTCTCGCGAATCGTGTCGAGCTTGTGTTCGAGCGCGACAAACTCGCGTGAATACGCCTCGTACTGCGCGACGGTTTCGGCATCGGGATTGACGATCACCAGGCCGCGGTTGCCGTCGATGATCACTGAATCGCCACCGCTGGCGATCTCCGTCAGGTCCTCCAAGGCCACGACGGCCGGAATGCCCAGCGAGCGGGCCACGATGGCCGCGTGGCTGGTGCGGCCGCCGGCGTCGGAGGCGATGCCCTTCACAAAGGCCTTGTTGAATCCGGCCGTCTGTGTCGGACTCAGTTCTCTCGCCACGACGATGACCTCTTCCCGCAACCGACCGAGGTCTTCTCGCTTGTCGCCGAGCAGATGCCGCAGCAGACGCCGCTCGATATCGTACACGTCGGCGGCCCGCTCGCTGATGTAGCTGTCCTTGACCTCGGTGAACCGCGCGGCGAATCGGCGAAGGACCGAAGCAACGGCGTACTCGGCCGTGACGGACTCCTCATGAATCAGATCGGTGATCTGACGTCGCAGGCTGCGGTCTCGAAGGAAACGCAGATGCACCGCGAAAATGTCCTTGATTCGCCCCCCGCCCAATTGCTCCTGCGCCTGCTCCAGTCCGCTGAGTTCGCGGACCGCGTCGGCGAAGGCGTTCCGCGCACGCTGGACCTCGAGCATCCGCTGCGACGGCGCGATCTGACGCCGGGGAATTCGGTAGTCCTCCGAATCGAGGATCAGACATCGTCCGATCGAGACACCCGGCGAAACGGCAATTCCCTTCTTGATCTCCATGTCAAAGCCTGCGGGACCGATCAGTCCTCGTCCTTGGGCGGTTCCTCATCAAACGTCTGCCGCTCCATGAAGGCGCGCAGGACCTCCACGGCCTCTTCGGCATCCGGCCCTGTGGCCCGGATGTCCAATCGCGTCCCCGCCGTAGCTGCCAATCCGATGACGTGCATGATGCTCTTGGCATCGCCGTGCTCTTTTTCGGTACCAATCGTGATGTCACAACTGTACCGGTTCGCCAGATCGACGAACTGCATGGCCGGGCGCATGTGAAGGCCGTTATGGCTCTTGATCTGAACGGTTGTCTGACAAACCGGATGGTCCAACGTTCCTTCTCCTGCCCATAAGCGATCCTCCTCGCGTTCGCCCACGACACGGGTTACCACGACGGGTTCTCGTCGGCCTCTCTGAGCAAGTCCTCGCATGCCTCCGGCGTCCGGCACTGTCGCAGAAACTTGCGAAACTTCTCTTTTTGCAGGTGACGAAACAGATTCTCCATCGCCTGCAGGTGCCGATCGGCGTTGTCCACCGGACTGACCAGCAGAATGACCGAATACACCGGCTGCTCGTCCAGCGCCGCAAAATCGATCCCCGCATCCGTCTGCCCGATTACCGCGATCACATCCTTGGCGGCCGCGTGCTTGACGTGCGGAACCGCCACACCCTTGCCCATCCCGGTACTGGCCTCATCTTCCCTCTTGATCACCGCCTTGGTGATCTCGGCGGCCGACTTGGCCGGCAGCTTCCCCGCCTGGACCAGGGACGCCACCAACTCGGCAATGACGCCATTTCGATCCTGGGCCTGCAGGGCGGGGATCGTTGCCTCGAAACACACAAAATCTGCAAACTTCATTCTTCGCATCCAGTCCTATCTGTAGCCATCAACTGTTAGAGGCCCACGCAGAAACATAACACGCTCCCCCGACGCCGCCGTTCAGGCCGGCTCGTACCCTCCCCCCGTCCCCGTGTGCTTGTTGTTGCGTTCCTTGGTCTTCTTGCGTCGCAGTTGCTCCTCCAGCTTGCGCACGGCGGCATCGATGCCCTTGTACGCATCATCCGCCGCCTCTGTGGCGATGAACACGTTGCTGTGCTCGCCTCGGGCAATGATCTCGATGCTGATCTTGCCTGCCGTCTGGTCGCCGTCCACAACCACCTCGACCTGACTGACCGTGTTGTAGAACCTCGGCAATTTGCTCGTCTTCTCCTGGGCGTACTCCTTCATAGCTTCCGTGATTGTGATGTGCTTGCCCGTGATTGTGAAATCCAATGCGCATCTCCTTAATCAGCAATCATCCCCATTCTACGGTTCTTGCGGCCGCTCCGTATACGCGCGGGGCAACGCCATCGCCTCTTGACGATCCGGCGCAATCACCCCGGCGCTGATGGCGAAGCGGAACGCCTCCTCGATGGTCATATCCAAGGCGATCGTCTGCTCCTTTGGCACGACAATGACGTAGCCGGTCACCGGAGTCGGCGAATTCGGCACCAGCACCGTCAGAAATTCCTTCTGCACGCTCTGGGTGATCTTCGTCAGACCCGAGCCCGTCACGAACCCGATCGACCAGATGCCCTTGCGAGGATATTCCACAGCCACCACCCGCGAGAACATCTTTTGTTTCTCTTCCTGCGTCAGTACGAAATCGGTCACCTGCTTGACATACGGGTACACCCGCCGCAGGACCGGCGTGTTCATGATAAACGCTTCTACGAGACGCCATAGGGCCCGGCCCACCACGCTGGCCAGCAGTGCCCCCACGACGAAGACCAGCAGCAACGCGATGAAGAAGCCCACGGCCGAGCCGGCCGCCCCATCGACAAAAATCCGCGTCAGGTCCTCGCGAGTCAATCCATGCTCGCCCTGAAACTGCAGGATCAGCCAGACCAGACCACGGTTGATGTAGATACTGACGTTGGACTTGATGACGCCATAGCCCCATACAAGGATCCAAATCGTCAGCAACGCCGGCAACAAGACCGCCAACCCGCGGAGGAAGTAGCTCTTGAATCGTTTGGTTATGCCCATTCCACTGCAACAGCTCTTCACCGCCATGAACGGTCCTGTCGCAGACGTCCCGCGACGCGGAAACCGCATCTATCCAACGCAGATAGCTTAATTTGCGCCATTTTCATCGTCAACTAAAAACTGACGCGGCAGATGGCTCCCCAGCAGGTGAACCATGCCGCCGGGCAGTGAGGCCACAACCCAGACAAACCGCTGACAAAACGCCAGCGCCAAGGCGCTTTCGCCTGTTGCGGCGGTCAGGGTGGTGAACATCGCCACGATACCGGCCTCCAACACGCCCAGACCGGCGATACTGATCGGGATCGCCGCAACAACCCAGGTGATGGGGAAAATCACGAAGTAGTACCTGGCCCCGGCCTCGACGCCCAGATTTCGGCCCAAAAGCCAGAACGCCGCCACGACAATGGTCTGGCCTGCCACCGTAAGCAGCAAAGCCATCAGCATTGTCAGCGGCTTGGACAGATACACCGCCAAGGCTGTCCGGACCCGACCGAGGAGTTCGGCACCCCGGTCCCAAAGCCGCCCAGCCGTGCGTCTGAACCGAAGGCGAAGACCCTGATGGGCCAACACGACCACCAGAATCACGCCCAGCACCCCGACAAACCACAGAACAGCCCCTTTGTATGCCGCGATGCCCCCTCCCATCGCCTCGGTCCGGGCCCCCCCCGCTTCGATTGCCCGGCCGCGAAGGAACAAGAGGTAGGCCACAACCGCCATGAGCACCATGCCCGCCAGACCGACAATCCGATCGACGACCACGCTGAGCACCCCTTCCAGCCTCCGGTGCGTGTGTTTGGTCACATAATATGCCTTCAGAAGGTCGCCCCCGACGGAACTGGGCATCAGGTTATTGTAGAAAAGCCCGACAAAATACAGTCTCACGGCCGCAATAACCGCGATATGGATCGATTGGGCCCGCAACAGCAACCACCAGCGAAACGCCACCACGACCTGACCGACCACATAGGCCGCCAGGCTCAGGACAAAGCACCCCCAGCTCAGCCGGCCGAACACTTCCCGTAGCTTGTCCCAGTCCTGGCCGTGGAATACCCACACAATCGCCGCAGTCGCAACGACAATCCGCGCGACCAGCGATCCGTGCCGGATCTTCCTGGCGTCCTGTGCCTCTGGCAATGGTTGCCTCCAAAAAGCGAGCGTTCCCTCAAATCATACCGACTAAACGGGAACGTGACAAGACATTGAGAGACGCGAATTTGGCCGCTCCAGTTCCCATTTGCCCCCCGCACGGCACCCCAAGTGAACACATGACCGCTGCGGGCCCCTGGACCACGGCAGGCGGTGTTCTGCCCGAGGACTGACCGTAATGGATGCGAAATTTCAGGGACTACTGATCAGCATCCGCCCCAGGATACGAGATACCTCTTGCGGATCGGCAACCGGCGCGGTATAGGTATGCCGCGTGGGGAGCAGCGTCAGCCGTGCATCACAGCAAGAATAGATAGGGGTATTGCCATTGGAATCGAAGCAAATTGAAGAAGGACTGGAGTTTGCGCCGAAATTCAACGCCGACGGTCTGATCCCAGCTATCGCGCAGGACGCCGAGACGGGCGAGGTGCTGATGGTCGCGTGGATGAACCGCGAGGCGCTCGACTACACCATCGCCACCGGGCGGGGCACATATTTCAGTCGTAGTCGGAAAAAGCTTTGGAAGAAAGGCGAGGAGTCCGGCCACATCCAGCAGGTCCGCCAGATTCTCGTCGATTGCGACCAGGATTGCCTGATCCTCAAAGTTGCCGTGGACGCCGGCCAGTGCCACGTGGGCTACCAATCCTGCTTCTACCGCGCCCTGAAACCCGGTTCCGACAAGGACCTGGAGCTGATCGCCGAGAAGACCTACGACCCCGAAGCCGCCTACAAGAAGTAGCTCGCTGCCCAGCGGCGGAGAGAATCAGAGGGTTGTCGGGGCGCTGTATGTGCCCTATACTTGCCCGGCATGTTGCGCAGAGCGCTGACGTTCTATACGAGATACTTCGCCATCTGGGTGGTCCTGTGCGGCCTGGTCGCCTTCCTCTGGGAGGATACGCCGGAGCATCCCAACTGGTTCCGCGTCATCGGCACCTACAGTCTGGCTGAAATCGTCCCCGAGAGCATCCGGTCGAGCCTGTCGCCGACGGCGGCCGGGAACCTGTCTGCCTGTCTGTCGGTGAACACGCTGTTCTTCGCCCTGACGATGTTCGGCATCGGCGTAGCTCTCAAGCCGGATGATTTCGAGCGGATTCTCAAGACGCCATCGGTCGTTGCCCTGGGCAGTGCGGCCCAGTTTCTCGTGATGCCGCTGGGGGCCTATGCGCTGTCGCGGCTGTTCCGGCTGCCACCAGCCCTTGCGGTCGGCCTCGTCCTGACCGGAGCGGCCCCCGGCGCAATGGCCAGCAACACGATGAGCTACGTCGCGGGGGCGGATGCGGCCTATTCCGTCTCGCTGACCACCGTCTCGACGCTACTGTGCCCCATCCTGACCCCCCTGCTGACCAAGGTGCTGGCCGGCTCGCAACTGCCGGTCTCCTTCTGGTCGATGTCCCTTCAGATCATGGTCATGGTGGTGCTGCCGCTGCTGGCCGGTTTCTGGATTCGATCTCGCTTTCGTGGTCCGATCGAGCGGGTACTACCGGTCTTCCCGGCCATCTCCGCAACGTTCATCGTCTTCATTTGCTCGGTCGTCATCGCTCGCAATCAGTCGAGGCTGCCCCAAGTGACCAGTCCGGTCCTGGCAGTGGTGCTGATCCTGAACCTCTATGGCATGGCCGCTGGGTACGGGATCGGCTCACTGTTCGGCCTCGACGTGCTCAAGCGGCGGGCGCTGACGATCGAGATCGGCATGCAGAATGCCGGGCTGGGCAGTGCCCTGGCCCTCGAGCATCTCGGCGAAGAGGCTGCCATCCCGGCCGCCATCTTCGTCTTTGTCTGCATCATCACCGCTTCGGCCCTGGCCTCTTTCTGGCAGCGTCGCCTGGGCCATTAGCCGGGCAAATACAAGATATTTGCAGACAGCACGTTGTATTTCCCGACAAGAACAGGTATGCTAATGGTTCTATCGTCTTTTTCAAACCAGCCCTACGGACGGTCAATCGTTGACCGTCCTTCAGTGAAAATGCACAGTCAATAGAAGGAGTATGTGAGCATGGCTTGTCATCTGGCAATCGCAGGGGTGACCGGTGCCGTCGGTCAGGAATTTCTCAGTATCCTCGAAGAGCGCAATTTCCCGTTCACAACGCTCAAGATGCTCGCCAGCAGCCGCTCCAAGGGTAAGAAAATCACCTTCAAGGGCAAGGAATATACAGTTGAGGAACTGACCAAGGACAGCTTCGCGGGCATCGACATCGCCCTGTTCAGCGCGGGCGGCTCGCGCAGCAGGGAATTCGCACCTGCCGCGGCCAAGGCCGGAGCGGTCGTTGTGGACAACTCCTCAGCGTTTCGCATGGACCCCGGGGTGCCTCTGGTGGTCCCGGAGATCAACGCCGAGGCGATCAAGGCACACAAGGGCATCATCGCCAACCCAAACTGCTCGACGATCATCGGCATCGTGCCGGTCTGGCCGCTGCATCAGGTCAATCCGGTCAAGCGGATGGTCGTGAGCACCTATCAGGCCGCCAGCGGCGCCGGGGCCGCCGCGATGGCCGAGCTCGAAGCCCAGAGCCGCGAGATCCTTGACGGCAGGAAGCCGACCTGCAACGCGTTCCCCTACCAGATCGCGTTCAACTGCTTCAGCCACAACTCGGCGCTGGGCCCCGACGGGTATAACGAAGAAGAGGCCAAGATGGTCAAAGAGACACGGAAGATTTTCAACTGTCCCGACATCGCCATCACGGTGACGTGCGTGCGCATCCCGGTGCTGCGGGCCCATTGCGAGAGCATCAACCTGGAATTCACAGGACCGATGACGCCGGGGCAGGTGCGGGAATTGCTCGCTGCGGCGCCGGGCGTCACCGTGCTGGACGACCGGGAGCACAATCGCTTCCCGATGCCGATTGACGCGACGGGCAAGGACGACGTTCTCGTGGGCCGAATCCGCCAGGACGAATCACTCCCCGACCAACGCGGGGTCAATCTTTGGGTGGCCGGCGATCAGCTTCGCAAAGGGGCCGCACTGAACGCGGTCCAGATCGCTGAGCGGCTGCTTAAACCATAGTCTTCACGATGGCCGGGCGCAGGCACAGGACAGCGATGTGCAGTGGCTGCGCCGGCCGTCCTTGTTTGTTCCTGGATGGCTCTACGCAACGTCAAACTGACCATCGCCTATGACGGCAGTGAGTACCACGGCTGGCAGATTCAGCCCGGATTCACCACCGTGCAGCAGGCCGTCCAAGATGCCGCCCGCAGCCTGCTGGGCCCCAACGTGCGTGTGTGCGGGGCCAGCCGGACCGACGCCGGCGTCCACGCCCTCGGCCAGGTCGGCCTGATCCAGATCGACTCGCCCGTGCCGACCGAGAACATTGCCCGGGCCCTCACCGATCGGCTCCCGGACGACATCGCCATCGTCAAGGCTGAAGAAGTCCGAATGGGCTTCGACGTGATCGGAGAGGTCACAAGCAAGCTCTATCGCTACACAATCTTCTGCGGCCCAACCCGACCTGTCCTGCACCGACGATACTGCTGGCACGTGGCATCGAACCCGGACGTACCCGCGATGAACGCCGGGGCCAGACTCCTCGTGGGCAGGAACGATTTCAAGTCCTTCGCGTCGGCCGCCGACAGCCGCACCGATTCAGTTCGCACGATCTTCCGCTGTGATGTCACCGAGGCGCACAAGGACGGAGATCGTTGGGTCTATGTCGAGGTTGAGGGCGATGGATTCCTTTACAACATGGTGCGCAATATCGTCGGGTCGCTGATGGAAGTGGGTCTCGGGCGGTGGGAACCGGAGAGAATCGGCCGAGTCCTGAAAGCACGCGATCGCACCGCCGCCGGGCCCATCGCACCGCCAAACGGACTGTGTCTGATGTGGATCGAATACTGATGCTTGTCGAAAGAGATCATATCGGCATCTTTGGCAAGATGAACTCGGGCAAGAGCAGCGTCATGAACCTGCTCACCCAGCAGGTCACCTCGATCGTCGATGCGACGCCCGGGACCACGGCCGACACAAAGATCGCGCTGCAGGAAATCCACGGGCTGGGGCCGGTCAAGTTGTTCGATACCGCCGGCCTTGACGAAGCCTCCGGACTGGGGCAGAAGAAGCGGGCCAAGGTCTTCGCCGATCTGAAGGAGTGCGATCTCATGCTGCTCGTGATCGATCCGGAAACGGAGAATTTCGACACGGAGAAGGAGATCGTGGAGAAGGCCCGCGAGCTGGACAAGCAGATCCTGGTGATCTACAACCTGTTCCGGCCCAACGCAGCCGAACGGATCGCCGTCGTGGAGCAGCAAGTGCCACTGTTGCGCTTCCACCAGAAGACCCGCGTCGTCGCTGTCAATGAGCAGTGCCGCTCGGCGTTGCTGCAATTCGTCCTGGACCATTTCGTCTCGAAGAACACCCGGATGGAACTTCTGCCGTTCGTCGAGCGCGATGCGTTCTACGTGCTGAATATCCCGATGGATGATGAGACCCCGCCAGGCCGGTACCTGCGCCCGCAGGCGATGGCCGAAGAGTACATCACGCGTCACTGGGCCTGGCCGGTCTCGTATCGTATGGACCTGGGCAAGGCCCGGGCCGGCGATGCGAGCGAGCGGAAGCGTTTCGACGATTTTCTGGCCGGTTTCGGCAGGCGGCCCAAGGCGATCGTCACCGATTCGCAAGCGATGGACCTGATGCACACCTGGACGCCCGACAACGTCCTGCTGACGACGTTTTCGATTATGATGATCAACTACGTCAGCCGGGGCCGACTGGCCGCTTTCGTCGCGGGGATAGAGGCGGCGGCGACCCTCCGGCCCGGCGACAAGGTGCTCATCGCCGAGGCCTGCAACCACTCGCGGATCGCCGAGGACATCGGCACGGTCCAGATCCCGAACTTCATCCGGGAGCGTTGGCCTGACGTCCAGATCGACCACAACTTCGGCCGTGAGTTCCAGGAGAACGAGCAGCTCCAGTCCTACAAGCTCGTCATCCACTGCGGCGGCTGCATGATCACCGCCCAGAAGCTGCTGGCCCGTATCCGCGACCTGGAATCGATTGGGGTACCGTATACCAATTATGGCATCTTCCTGTCCTATATGCAGGGCCCCGCAGCCCTGTGCAAGGTCTTGCGGCCCTGGGGCATCGAAGGCATGGGACATATTGGACCGATGGGACCTATGACTGCGGAGACCCAATTGTGAAGATCGCGCACATCATCACGCGGCTTATCCTGGGCGGGGCGCAGGAGAACACGCTGATCACCTGCAAGCTGCTCGCCGAGCGAGGCCACGAGGTGACGCTGATCACCGGGCCGGCCCTGGGGCCGGAAGGCGAGTTGTTCAACCAGACGAAGGGTCAGAAGTACGAGACGGTCGTCATCGACGAGATGCGCCGGGCCATCGAGCCGGTCAAGGACTTCGTCAGTTATCGCAAGCTCAAGAAGCTGCTGCGGCAATGGCAGCCCGACATCGTCCACACGCATTCCGCCAAGGCGGGCATTCTCGGCCGCTATGCCGGCAATGCCCTGAAGGGCGACTGGACCCCCGGGCGGCCGGCGGTCGTGCACGGTATCCACGGCCTGGCGTTCCATCCTTACCAGAGCCAATGGATCAATCGCATCTACGTCGCTATCGAGAAGGCAGCCGCGAAACACACGGACCACTTCGTCAGCGTCGCCGACGCGATGACTGACCAGTGCAAAGCCGCCGGCATTGGTGTGGACAAGCCCTATGTCACCGCGTATTCCGCCATCGACGAGGAGCAGTTTCTCAAACCGATTCCTGCCGAGCGGACGCGGGCGTTTCGCCGCCAATACAGTATCGCGGACGATGCGGTCGTGCTCGTAACCATCGCACGGCTCTTCATGCTCAAGGGCCATGATTACATCATCGCATCGGCGCCGGAGTTGGCGAAACGATTCGACAACGTGGTCTGGCTTTTCGTCGGCGACGGCAACCTCGCCGAGCAATACAAGCAGCAAGTCCGCGATCTGGGCCTGGCCGAGAGGTTCCGTTTCACCGGCCTGATGCCCCCGAGCGAGATTCCGCTTGCGATCCAGTCTTCCGACGTCCTCGTCCATTGCTCGCTCCGCGAGGGCCTGGCCCGCACGCTGCCCCAGGCGATGCTATGCGGCCGGCCAGCCATCAGCTTCGACGTCGATGGCGCCCGCGAGGTTGTCAACGACCACACGGGCCGGCTCATCGAACCCAAGAACGTTCCGCAGTTGATCGACGCCTGCGCCGAACTGATCGCCGACGCATCGCTTCGCGAAACCCTCGGAAGAGCCGGCCGCGAGTCGGTCAAGACCAGGTTCGCCCCCGAAACCATGGTCGACACCATCGAGCGGGTTTACGAACAGCTTCTGGAATAGGTCCTATTGGTCGTATGGGACCTATTACCACCGTGGGCGTCAGTCGCCCGGGAAGCCGACGAATTCCACAGGATAACCCGCAGGCTCGTGGAGCGTCTTACGACCCAGCAGCATCGCCTTGTCCGGCGTGGTCTTGTGCGAGGGACGACCGTCGTATTGGGCGAGCTTGTAGACGATGCTGATGGAAGGCGCGTGTCGGGACACGGTGAAGTGGGTGCCGACGCCGAAACCGTCGAACTGCCCTCCCGCCGCCAGCAGATCGCAAATATCGAGAGACCGTTGTCCAGAGCGAATCGCCTCACCTGGCTGACCGTGTCGGTGATGGTCTCGGCCCGCTCCAAAGGCATCGGCAGGATACTCTTTCTTCATACGCGTAAAAACGCTACAATCTCTGCTCCCATATGTACGGTGGGGTTTCGACGCCGCTCAGCCCATTTGTGCCATGACGAAAGGCCGGTCATGATCAGTTACAGGAAAGAACTGTGGTTCGACATCACGCGTCGCAGAGAGTTCATCAACATTACGCCGGAGATTGAGCGCTGCCTGGCCGAGAGCGGCATCCGCGAGGGCCTGCTGCTGTGCAACGCCATGCACATCACCGCCAGCGTGTTCATCAACGACGACGAATCGGGTCTGCACCAGGATTTTGAGGTCTGGCTCGAGAAGCTGGCGCCGGAGAAGCCATACGCCCAGTACAAGCACAATGGGTACGAGGACAACGCCGACGCCCACCTCAAGCGCAGCGTGATGGGCCGCGAGGTCGTCGTCGCCATCACCGGCGGCAAACTGGATTTCGGCCCGTGGGAGCAGATCTTCTATGGTGAATTCGACGGCAAACGCCGTAAACGCGTCCTCGTCAAGATTATCGGCGAATAGGCCGTCGGAGGCTCTGTGGGGCTGACAGGTTTTCTTATCAAGGCCATAGGCATCTCTCTGTCCGGGGTCATGGCGCCGGGGGCGGTGACGACGGCGGCCATCGCCCAGGGCGCGCGGCGCCGGTGGGCGGGCGTGCTGATGGCGGTCGGTCACGGCATCGTCGAGATCCCCCTGATCTTCTTCATCATGTTCGGTCTGGGCGTTCTGTTTCAGGCCGGCTGGTTCCGGATCGTTGTGGGTCTGTTCGGCGGAGCCTTTCTCATCTGGATGGGCGTCGGCATGCTGCGCGACAAGGGCGCTGACGACTCGCCATCGGGCCGGACCGCCGACGCCGGACCGCTGATGACCGGGCTGATTCTGTCGATCGGCAATCCGTACTTCCTGCTGTGGTGGGCCACCGTCGGGCTCAACCTCGCCTTGGAGGCCCGTCATCTGGGCTGGCTCGCCTTCGTGCTCTTCGCGCTGGTCCACTGGCTCTGCGATCTCATCTGGCTGACCATCCTGTCGTTCGGCAGCTTCCACGGGACGAGCGTTCTCGGGCCGCGCAGCCAGCGAATCGTCCTCCAGATCTGCGGCATCGCCTTGGTCCTCTTCGGCATCCACTTCATCTATCGAGCCATCGAGATCCTGCGCTCCGCATAGGACAGCGGGAAGTCAAAAACCGTCATCTTTTGGACAACAATTGTCATGCGCCCGTACAATCCGATCGCTATACTGGCGTGTTAATGCCTCGCGGCACGCTACGAGGCAACCGTAACCTTGCTCACGTAATGTCCGTAGGGAGACGCATCATGGACCACACGCACTTCCGTTTCACCGCCCTCCTGCTGCTGGCACTGATGCTGGCTGTCGGTTGTGCAACCTCGCATCACACGCCGGTCACCGAACCATACGAACCGACGTGGGAGTCGCTGGCCAAGATCAACGAAGCGCCCGACTGGTTCCGCGACGCCAAGTTCGGCATCTACTTTCACTGGGGTGTTTACTCGGTGCCAGCCTTCGGGAACGAATGGTACCCGCGCAACATGTACAACGTGAAAGGTCGCGAGTATCGTCATCATGTCGAGAGCTGGGGCGACCCGAATGCGTTCGGCTATCCCGATTTCGTCCCGATGTTCCGGGCCGAGAGGTTCGACGCCGAGGCGTGGGCAGAGTTGTTTGAGCAAGCCGGAGCGCGATTCGCCGGCCCCGTCGCCGAGCATCACGATGGATGGGCAATGTGGGACAGCGACAAGACGCCCTGGAACGTCGTGGACAAGGGCCCCAAACGTGACATCACCGGCGAGTTGGAAAAGGCCATCCGCAAACGCGGCATGAAGTTCGTCACGACGTTCCATCACGCCCGGAATAACCTCTGGCAGAAACCCGGTCGCGACGACCAGCTCGCCTGGACAGGGCATTACCAGTTCGTCAAAGAGCATTTCCCCGCCCTGCTCGAAGACTCCGAGCGAGCGATCATGTACGGCTATATGCCACGAGAAGAATTCCTCGCCATGTGGCTGGGCAAGCTCACCGAGGTGATCGACAAGTATCGTCCCGACCTGATGTGGTTCGATTCCTGGCTCGACGAGATTCCGGAGGCCCGGCAACAAGAGTATCTGGCCTACTACTACAACCGCGCCCGGGAATGGAACAAGGAGGTCGTCGTCACGCGCAAGCAGGACGATCTGCCGCTGAGCGTCAGCGTGCAGGATATCGAAAAGGGGCGTGCCGACCGTCTGACCGAGAACTTCTGGCTGACCGACGACACGATCAGCATGGGCAGTTGGTGCTATACCAAAGACCTGCGGATCAAACCGGCCTCAGTCGTGCTGCACAGTCTGATCGACACCGTCAGCAAGAACGGTGCCCTGTTGCTGAACATCTCGCCCATGGCCGACGGCACCATTCCGCAGAATCAGCGCGACGTGCTTCTGGAGATGGGCCGGTGGTTGAAGGTCAACGGCGAGGCAATCTATGGCACGCGGCCCTGGACGATCTACGGCGAGGGGGCCACGCAGGGCCAGGCCGGGCACTTCGGCGGCGTCACCGACCCAAAGGAGGGCTATCGGCCGGAGGATATCCGCTTCACCAAGAAGGGCCAAACACTCTACGCCATCAGCCTGGGCTGGGCCGAGGATTCCCTGACAATCCGGTCGTTGAAGTCCGGCTCGGACCTTTTCACCGGCGAGATTGCCTCCGTGTCGTTGCTTGGCAGCAAGGCCAGGATTCAGTGGTCCCGAACGCCGGATGGCTTGGTCATCACCATGCCGAAGGAAAGACCGTGTGATTACGCTACCGCATTCAAGATCACACCCAGGAGGTAATCGCGAAGAGCTGGGGTCGCCTGTCGCGCAACATCGACCTTGACAAGATCACCAAGCGGATGGCAGCTTCGCCTGTGCGTAATAGCGATCCACGTCGCGCCCCCGCTTCTCCAGCGTCTGCGCGTTGCGCCGGATGCTTCGCATCAGGCGATCCAAATCGATCCGGCTGTTCTCCATGTACGCCGATATCAGCCGATCCTTCAGACCGTCGTCGAAGTATCGCGAGGACATGCTCCAGTGCAGGCGGGAAACGCTTCGAAACCGGTCGAATGCGGTCCGCGCGTTCGGGATCATGCGGTGAAGGTCGATCACGCTCAGTGCGTAGCCGCCGCCACCCGGATCGGGCTGAATGAAAACGTGCCAGATGTACAGATCAGGCAGCGACACGTTGACATCATGCAGCCGGCGGACCAGTCTCGCCAGTTCCACCACGACCCGCTCCTTCTCCGTCCGGTTGAGGTCACCCCACTGCCGATCGAGAAAGTCCACCATGCAGACACCTTCGACCTTTTCGGTAACCAGAAACGATCGCCGCTCGAAGCCCCCCCCGTCTGCTCTCTGCAGCAAACGGGGTTGCCGGTTTGAATCCCGTGGCTCTGAAGATGCCGTGCGTTGGTCCACTCGATGGCTCCCTGAGACATGGGCCGGCGAAACCGCCATACCGCACCAATCGTGTCCTTGATCTGCGCGCGGTAGAACCGCTTGAGATAGAACGTCCTGACGGGCGTGTCCTCGATGGTGAACCGGAGGACATTTCGCTTCGAGTTCTCGTTGACGCAGAACCCCTGCACGTCGTCGAAGAA